>ERZ1106983.234-NODE-234-length-77717-cov-4.758840_pt1 | contig 77717 bp, 73 predicted proteins | sample MGYA00403693_ERZ1106983 | MGnify/ENA primary metagenome ERZ1106983 (study PRJEB35170, sample SAMEA104062420) | human gut metagenome | biome: human gut; feature: human-associated habitat; material: faeces | place: Denmark | collected 2012-07-13 ...
ACTTGTCGTCAAAATCGGTGTTGCAAAAACGGGAGTGACCATAGATTCCGTTTTCTGAGACGACCCCTGCAACCGCATTATCATGGCAGTTACCGCGACGGCTCATGCTGCCCTCCAGGCCGTGTGATTTCAGGAACGACTGCCACTCATGGCTTGTGTACTGACTGCCCTGATCCGAATGAACCAGCACCTGTTTTTGGGGATTACGCCGCCATACAGCCATCAGCAGTGCGTTCAGGACAATGTCCTTTGTCATCCGGGATTGCATGGACCAGCCGATAATTTTGCGTGAGAACAGATCAACAACCACGGCAAGATACAGCCAGCCTTCGTGGGTCCTGAGTAGAGTAAGAGGCAGGGCGTAGTCGGACTATTTCCCTGCCTCTCCTCCCCGAACCGGACGTGCACCTTTCAGCGCATCCGGCTCTCCATTTAAATGCTGGCGAACGCCATTGCCACTTCTGTAAAGCGCGATGTATACGTGTTTCTGGTCTCCGTCCTCAGATAGGGATTACCTTCGGGTAGCCGCCAGCGGAACAGCTTCTTGCCTTGCCCCACCAACCGGTACAGTATTTCGCCGCTGAGCTTGCCGTGATTGGTTTTACCAAATAAAACCCACGTTTTGCTCTGACCCGGTTTCGGTGATTTACACCACCACCTCATCAGGGAAGCGATACCTGTACGGTATTTGCGGGCCAGCCAGTGAGCCAGCTTCCAGAACACGACACGGTCGATATAACTGAAGACTTTGGCCTTAAAATCAACGAACTTATAGAACATGGCCCAGCCTTTCAGTTTTCGGTTGAGTTGTTCAGCCATATCGACTTTGCTTTCACTGTAGTTGCCTGATAACAGTGCTGTCAGCGATGCGGCGAAGTTTCTGGCTTTCTCCTGCGGGATCGTTGAGACCACTCGCATCTCGCCATAACGACTGCGTTTGCGAATGATCCTGTGCCCCAGAAAGATAAAGCCGTCATTAACATGGGTGATTTTAGTCTTATCCATGTTCAGCCTGAGTTTCAGACTGCCTTCGAGCACACCCCGACACTCCTCCCTGATGGCTTCCGCCTGTGCTTTGGTGCCTTTGACGATGAGGACAAAATCATCGGCATAGCGGCAGTACGCCACCGCGGGTTTCCACTGCCAGTTTTCTCTGACCGCCGTACTTCGGCCCCGTTGGATACTGTTATTCCAGTACCACCGATCTTTTCTGGCTTTCCCGCTCAGGTAGCGCTCATGCAGGTATTGATCGAACTCATTCAGCATGATGTTCGATAATAGCGGCGATATAACACCGCCCTGTGGCACACCTTCACTGGCCGCCCGAAAGAGACCGACATCGATATGTCCCGCCTTGATGGTTTTCCACAGCAGAGTCATGAAACGTGCGTCACTGATCCTGCGGCGTACAGCCTTCATCAGCAGTCGATGATGTACGGTGTCGAAGTAACTGGACAGGTCGCCTTCAATCACCCAGCGTCCCCGGGTTTCACCGCAGTCTGTGAGCTGTAATTTCACCGTGCGGATCGCGTGGTGGACACTGCGCTCAGGCCGGAAGCCATATGAGAGCGTATGAAAATCACTCTCCCATATCGGCTCCATCGCCATCAGCATGGCCCGCTGAACAATACGATCCCGCAACGCGGGGATACCCAGTGGTCGCAGTTTGCCGTTGCTTTTAGGGATGTAAACCCGTCTGGCGGGCAAGGGCTGGTAGTGGCCTGAGAGTAATTCATCCCTGAGGATTTGCAGCTCAACAGCCAGTCTGGCCTGTAGCATTGTTTTGTTCACGCCATCAACGCCGGGGGTATGCGCCCCCTTTGATGAAAGCGTGATCCGCGCCGCTTCAGCCAGCCATTCTGGTTGTGTTATCAGACGCAGCAGCCGTTGAATCCGTAGGGACGGATCGGTGGCTGCCCATGTGGCAAGCTTGCGTTGCATTTCGCTGATTATCAAAGGTCTTCACCTCGTTAGGTCAGTTAATTCACGTCGCAAACACATTCAAACTGCTTCCCTTCGCCATGTAATGGGCTTTCCCCATCGCGGACTACTACGGAAGCTCCGCCAGCCAGCGCGTCATCGGAGCCATGCCCCCTTAACATCCGTCGCTGACCTTCCCCGGTTTACCTGCCTGGACTCAGGCATACTGAGGAGGCTGCCCGTCGCACTCTTTATCCTTGCTTGCCGCAAGTTGGCAGAAGTCAGCAACGCAAGCGTGATAGACGCTGCTGCCCCGGTGTTTCGCATACATGTCAAAACACCTTCGACCGGCAGTGCTTACGTATCACTGCCAGTTCCTCCTGCACGGCCTGTCAGATCACGTAGGCCGTGGTGACGTTTTCAACCCACAGAGGCGGATTAACGGGTTCATGTTCTTCAGCCTTTCAGTACTTAACCTTGAGGATCATCTCGGCTTAGTGATCTCGCCTCAATCCCCGTTGTCAGCGGGTTACATCACCCTGCGGGCATGCCGCAGGTCACTGCCGCTCAGGTTCTCCACCGTCACACCCGGTGGGATTGTTGGGTTTCTCATCGTGAGTTACCGGTTCAATATTCCAGACAGACTCGCGGTTCATTTAAGCATCCATGCCCGCCCTGAACTCCGGGCACACTGTAGGTTATGTCCGTTACCCAACGCTCATCAGGAGCATCCGGATTGAACTGTCGCTGGAGCCTGTTGGGTGACACGATACTGGCCTCGCCTTTACGTGCCCGCGGGCTTCGGTATCCGACCTGGGCCTTTATTCCGACACGTTTCATCAGTCTCCAGACTCTGTTTACTCCGCACTGTTGCCCGCTGTCACGCAGATCCAGATGGATTTTGCGATAACCATAGACGCATCCCGATTCCAGCCAGAACTGTTTAATCTGTCCTGTCAGTCTCAGGTCTGCCTGATGGCGTTGTGAATGCGGCTGCTGAAGCCAGGCGTAAAAACCACTGGGATGAACATCCAGCACCCGACAGAGCAGGCGAACAGGCCAGCAACAGGAGTTGTCACGGATAAAGGCGTACCTCAGTCGGACAGCTTTGCGAAGTACGCCGCTGTAGATTCAATCTGTCAATGCAACACCCCTTTCAATTATCTCTTTCGGTGTTTTGAACTTCAGTGTCTTTCTCGGTCTGTTGTTTAGCTGAGCAGCAACCAGATCTAGTTCATGTTGAGTATATTGGGCAAGACATGTCTTTTTAGGAAAGTACTGCCGAATTAGCCCATTTGTGTTCTCATTTGTTCCCCGCTGCCAAGGACTCTGAGGATCGCAGAAGTAAACTTTAACGCCGGTGCTGACAGTAAATTCTAGATGTCTGGCCAGTTCCATTCCTCTGTCCCATGTCAGTGATTTTCTGAGTTCTGACGGTAAACTCAGGAATTTGTCGGTAAGAGCCTGATTTACTGAGACAGAATCTTTGCCCCTGAGTCTAAGGATGATCGTATAACGTGATTTTCGGTCTACAAGTGTGGCTATATGAGAGTTTTTTGTACCTGAGACTAAATCGCCCTCCCAATGCCCCAGAGAGCGTCTGTTATCGATATTTCGGGAACGTTCGTGAATTGGTGTTCCGTTCACTATGTTAATCGTACCTCTTTCGCCTTTGCGGGTATGACGCCTGCCATGGCGAAGGCTATGCGACCGTCGCAGATGCTGTATATTCAGGTGGTGTAGCGCTTCACGGCTACGAAAGTACAGCGTTTTATAAATTGTCTCAGGTGATATTCGCAGCGTTTTTTGACGTGGTTTTGTTCGCCTTAACCATCCTGATATTTGCTCTGGAGACCATTTCATCTCCAGCTTTTCCAGAACAAGCTTTCGCAATGGTAAATTTTGATCCAGTAAGCACGGTTTTGGCCTTTTCGCCATTCTGTTGGCTCGGTTATTAGCATCAACAGCTTTGTAATAGCGTCTGCCCCGATTACGCTGAACTTCACGTGAGATCGTCGAAGGACTGCGATTCAGCGCAGTAGCTATCGCACGAATGCTCATTTTGGCTGACAAACCAGCTCGTATCTCCTCGCGCTCAGACAGTGTCAGGTGAGCTACAGCCCGCTTACGCTCATGGGGTTTTATGCCGCCAGTATCCCTTAACATAGTGAAGATCGTTCCGGGTTTTGAACCCAGGATATTCGCTATTTCACTGAAGCCTGTTCCGTTCTTCCATAGTTCAAAAACAGAGGCTTTTTCCTCTGCTGTAAATGTTCGTCTCATTCAAAAAACCTCCGCAACCCCATGTTTTCACATAACTGTTGCGTTGACCAATTGAATCTACAGCGGCTTTTTTTAATATGTCCCGTTCGTCGGTAACCCGTTTCAGCTCTTTCTGGAGACGGCGGATCTCGGCCTGAGCATCTGACTGTTCTTTATTAGTGGAAGAATCCGGACCGTACTTCTTTATCCAGGCATAAAGGCTGTGGGTGGTGATATCGAGACGTGTTGCAACGCTGGCAACAGAATAACCGCGATCAACAACCTGTTTGACTGCTTCAGTTTTAAACTCTTCGGGATAACGCTTACCGCTCATGGGCACCTCTCTTTAAGCCATCTTAAATGACTCTGAGGTGTCTGTTAAACCCGTGGCGATTCACTCCCGACCTGCGTGTAGATATGCCTGGCGGATGCCTGCGGTGTGTCGTCTGTAACTGAACTGAGCCATCTTAATTCGCGATCGAGAGAAAAGGGACGTGCTAGCAAAAATTAAGCGCGAGGGACTTTGATATAAATACTCAGACAATTAACGATGACTCACAGGATTTCACTGGTGCTTATGATTCTCCATATTGTTTTAACCCTCTATGTGGTTGTATGTCTTTTCTGCTGTCTATTTTTGAGAGCCCGTAATAAAAAGGCACTTTGCCATTCCCAGACCGAAGGGCGTCGGTATACGCAGGATAGTAAGAGAGGGGGGGGTTGCCGACGGAAATGGTTCCTTCTTTACCCCCGATACCTCAGGCGGTGATGGTGGATGTGGGGGTGGTGGTGACGCTGGTGGCGGATGTGGGGGTGGTGGTGATTGATGCTGTTCGCAGGCGTCCGCTGGTGGGGAGCTATCGACATTGGTAATTTTGACGGTTTTTTTCGTAAAGGTTGCGGCCGTGGGCTCTGGCTGGTGGGGCGTGAAGTCAGAGAATCTAAATTAAATCCGTCGTGCAGAAAAGTACCTTTTCTGAATCTGTCAGACGCATCCGGAAAGAAAATATCTCTCGGGGCAGCAAAGGCACGCCGGAGGTGATTTGCAGATTCAAGCGGGAAAGTCTATTTTTCATGCACCGAACCTATTTGGGCTGGGACGGAACCTGGTATAATGGACACATACAAAGGAGGGCATTATGAATACTTTTCTTTACGTACTGGTAGGCTGGATTGTCGTGCTGTATCTGGTTAATAAAGTGCGCGAAAAACGCAGCAAAGCGAAAGCGGTTAAAATCCTGGTGAAACGCAATGGCGTTTATCAAGAAGTGGATGCCGTAATGTTGCCCAAATACCAAGGCAGCGATGTGAGTACAGTTAAGACAGGCAATGAATCAGCCTCGCAATGGTTGAATAAAGAGGATGATATTACTGAACCGGAGTACTACAGTGGCGCTTCATTATTGAAGGCAACGAGAGATTTTGAAGCTCAACAAATGGAACAAAAATTCTAGCTACACTAGCCAGTTTTCACGACTAGGAACTGTTAGTTGAACCCTATTCATTCAGATTTAATAGGGTTGGACGGGAGGAGTTTAATAATGACAACGGCCAACGTAACCACCACTACTATCTACCGCTCCGATGATATTGTGCCTTTTCGTCGGCCACAGGGCGTTCTGGATAATCGTTATATGCCGCAGGCTTATGCTCTGGTACGGAACTGGGCCAGCAAACCAGCGGAGTACGGTTCTGGTGTTCTGGCAACCTACAGACAGGCGGTAGTTAATCTTGCGTATCAGGTTAAAGGGACTCGTGTGATTTTAATTCTGGTTCCCATTGAATGTGAGCCGGTTGGCGTAATCATGACTGACACAGTCTTATGGCCGTCGCTACCCATTGGGGAGGTCATGCAAATTATGCAGGAAGCATGGCAAAATATTCCGGTGTTGAATCCATAAAAAAGCCCCGCATAAATTAGCAGGGCTTTTTTTTACTTTGTCGAACCGAATATTTTACCCGGTAGATTCCGAAGAAAGCGCAAAAGGTTATAGGTAATACGCTGCTCCAATCGCATAGTTGTTTTGTATCTGGTGGTAACGTTGTGGATATGGTCCAGATCAGTATAAAGGCCAGGAGGCTTTCTCTTTAACTTCAGCTCCCCACGGATATAACTTACTGCCTCAGGCTTGAATACAGTTAACTGGCGCCGCTCAGTGACTTTCCGAACAAAATCACCCATACCCATGCAAAGCCAGTCTGGCTTCTCACCTTCAAACTTGCAGGGCCCGTTAATGATGACAACATTGATACACTCCAGTTCGCTGGCGCGTAATGTAGACTGAATGGCCTTGATGTGACCGTAGTTTTGCCTGAACGGGTTTTGTAACTTTAGTGTCCCTGACGATTTCCATTTTCGCCAGTGGCTTTCATCCAGCTTCCCATAGAGCTTTCCAGCATAGTTCTTCTGCTCGATGACGTAGAGCCCATGAGAGGCGATAAGGACGTGATCAATCTGCGTGGTGCCAGTGGCACTAACCGGCAGAGTTAAATCGCTCAGAAGGCCTTCTGCATCATCAGGAAGGTACGCTTCAATTTGCTTGGCCGTCCTGCGTTCAGCAATGGCTGACGATACGAATCCCATCAAGCAATAAAGCACAATGAGTACCAGGGCAATAATACTTATTGCTATCACCCGCCACGCCATCAGGATCACGTCCATCTTATTTCACCGTCGGATAGCTGGTGGCCTGAACAGAATCAAGTAACCGGGAGGTTGTGCCCGCCAGCGTTTCGATGTTGGTTGACAGGCTCATTAACATACCGAGCGCGGAGCGAAGCGATCGTTGCGGCTCGTTGTACGTTTTGAATGTAGTGGTCGAATACATTTGAGACAGACGCGAACGGACCTCGACTGGTGTCAGGTCACCGTCGATGAGACCGTACTGGATTGCTTGCTGCGTTGTCCATACCCGGCCGGAATACAGAGCGACAGCATTTGCCTCCGGGCGGCTAATTAGTTTGTTACCCCGGCCTTGCTCAACGTCCGAAATAAATTTTTCATGCATGGAATCCAGGATTTGCTTCTGCATAAAATCCCGGGTGGCCTCGGAAAGCGGATGATAAGGGTCGAGTGCAGCTTTAAATTCCCCTGCTGTGAGCGGCTCATTTTTAACACCGACCGTATCCATGACGCGGGACAGGTTCCAGTGATCCATTCGTACGCCGATCGAGCCGGTCAGAGCGCTGCTATCTGCATAAATGGCGTCAGCAGGGGACACGGCGTAGTAGCACGCTGAAGCACAAATGCCTTTGACGCTAACGATAATAGGCTTATAGCTGGTTTCCATATCGGCAATGAAACGGCCACTCCCGGCGGAGAGGACCTCCAGGGTATTGCGTTTCGATTGTTCGGCATTGATATCGTCCTGCGAGCGTGAAGCACTGGTATCACCCGTATTACGGGTCTTGCTTGCGGATTCCGCATGTGAAATACGTTCAATCTTCTGCTGGTGGCTTCGAAGTGCATTAATCTGGCGATAAATAATAATCGCGTCTGAAGGTCCGCCACCACCTGACTCCGCCTCGATAATGACAGCTTTGGCATGCGGGTTGTTGTACGCTTTTGCCAGTGCTGCGGCTATCACAGAACCGTCACCGGCCTCTGACCCGGTGCCCATTTCTCCCGATATGCGCACGACGGCAATATGATCCATTCGTCCTTCTGATTCCTGATACTTATCGTAAATATTAAAGGCCGAAACCCCTGCTGCTGCTAATGCCAGAAGGGAAATAACCACTTTTGAGGTGGTATGGATTCGGAACATCTTATAAAAACGGTCAGCGTTCTCATCAAGCGATTCTTTGATATTGGCAGGTGACTTCTTATTTTTACGGTTAAACATCTGACCACCTTATTACATAAGTTTTTGAAAGTTAGACCACAAGCGGTTGAGTGCAATTCCCAATATCAGCAATGCGACAGGGGGGAACAGTTGAGCGATATTGTTAAAAAGAGACATATTAGGCATTGAGAGGTAAACAAAGGTTAATGCACCAATTATCCAGAAGGCTCTGAACCAGATCCTGTAAAACTGAACGGTTACATTACCGAAAACGTAACGTTTTAATTTCCATTGATACATGCCGTCAGCGAGCATAGCAATTAAGTAAGGTGAAAACACAATCAGCCAGCCGAGTATCAGATTCCAGCGGAAAATGGACTGATAAATGAGCAAGGGGAGATTCTTTGCCACAGTGTAGTTTACCGATGACATCTTCTCTGCAACGTAATTCAGCCCACGCGCAGGTTTCGTCGTTTCCGGGATCAGTATCGTATTCAGATATTCGATCAGCTTATAGTCATTAATCAGAGTCGACAAAGTAGCTTCACTATTTGCAATAACCGACAACCACCGGTCATTAGAAATGAGGCTACGACTGGCGTTCACCTCCTGAGTGATTTGTTGCTTTAGATCGTCAGTATTCTGGAAGCCCAGACTATAAATAAGATAAAGCATCATCCCTAAAAAAAGCAGTCCTCTGATGAATACTGCCCGTGCAGAATTATCCGCAGCCATTTGCGTCCCTCCACTCCCTGAATAAGTCTAATCGGTCGCCATGGTCACGGTAGTGGCTTCGCCAGATTGTTGGCACACCCAGCAACCAGTGGTATTGCTGCGGGATTATGTGGTTGATCAGGCTGAACTCAGCCAGTTCCTTATGCTCCGGACTTTTCCAATGAATTTGACCGGGTTCAGGAACATAGACACAGGCTTTTTCCTTTGCAGCCTGACGGCTAAACTCAACAAAATTAATCCCCCAGGGCGTCCAGTGTCGGTATCTCCCGGTGATCCCTGTATTAAATACCGGGAGCGTTAGCATGGTGTCTGCGTAGGTTGAGATGACCTTTTTGCACACACAAGGGCTATCAATTTGCTCCCGGTCGAGGTGTGTTAATAGTGCCCGGTCCATAATGTGGTTGAACATATTGGCATACAGCCCGGTCGGGTCGGGCAGGCGGTCAATCGCCGAGATTAGTTTAAATTTGATACGAGAGAGAAACGCCGAGTCTTCTATGGTAAGAATGTGACTTAATGTGGTTTCAGGGTGAATGAGTGGCTTATTGCGTTGTACTTGTTTAAACGTGACGCTGTCAGGCAGCGTAATAAACGCCGATGCAGCACTCGTAAAATTGACAAAATAGGGAAGTAAATAACTCCCCAGCATTTTTGAATTTTTATCAACAAGGCGGCGGCGCTCTTCAGAATTGTCGAATGTAATGCGAAAACCAATAAATTTTCGCTGTCCGTCTTCGCTCGTAAGAAGAGACTGAACCCATTCATCACAAGGTCCCTGAGCTACGGACCAGTAACTTGTTTCATGGTCACCGTATTCATTGCTGGTGGACAGTTCCCCTTGGAGCAGAAAAAGCTCGGAAAGGATAATAGCCAGCGCTGATAAAGACTCAGCATCGTTGTCATGGCAAAATTGCCCCACAGATTTCAAAGCACCTTTTTCAATCCCTGCCAGACGGTCACGAACATCCTGCGAATCGGCAAACTTCAGGCCTAATGACTGCATACGCCGTTTAACAAGCGAACGGCTTTTACTGACTTTCAGAGATGAACTGAAAATTTGATTTTGTGTCAGAGTAATTTGCTCGTCCATCAATGCAATTTCCTTAGATGTTTATTTAAATAGTCTAAACCCACATTCTGACGCAAAGTTACTTTTCCGGCGGGTTTCAGGAACATCTCCAATAATGTTGTATTGGGTCTCATCGAGTTTTCACTTACGGCAATCGGGATCTGCCCGACGACTTTACGACCATCCTGAAGTCTTGCCACAATATGAAATTTTGGAACCTGGCCTAAAAGCTCTTTCGGAATACTTTCTTCCAGCGTTGTTTGCTTTCTTTCTGATATCGAACCAGAGAAGTTATTATGCGGCAAAGTGGTTTCTGATCCTGTCGTATACGTGACCATATTTGTACTAATTGGACTTTTACCAAAGTTTTCTACAACCAGCGTTTGCGTTGGGGTGTCGTTTACCCGCAGGCTAATGTAATTGTTACACAGACCCGTAATACGATTTGCAGTCTCAACGTTTGCTGCTGCAATAAAATCGGAAATGGTTTGCGTGCAAATAAACAATGCAATTTGTGCGGCACGACCCTGAGCGAGTAAGTTTATCATTGAATTGTTGATTGCGGAGTGTGCTTCGTCGACGAAAATACTGATCCTTGAATGTGAGGACATATCACCATCATCAGAGTTATAGCGACTACCCGCGCAGGACGTCAGGTCTGACATTATCAACTGCGAAATAGCCCGGGCGGATTCCGGGTTGGAAAGACCATCGAGCGAGATATAGAGAACACCTCCGGTACTGAATATTCCATCTGAAGTGACTATTTCACGCGAAGTGAGTGAATTAGGTGACGGCGAAAGCAATTCATTCAGTGGTTGTTCGGTCAGACGACTGAACAGCGGCATAATACCCGCTGTCATTTTTGACATGTGCTCAGGATCAGACAAAGAATAATCTACTAACCGGCCGACGGTATCAATCCAATCAATGGGCTCGGCACCTTCATAATTCAAGAAGTGGGCAGAAAACCATTCAACAAGGCGCTTAAAGCGGACTTGTAGAGTATCATTCGAAGAATATTTCACCTTTTCCATCCATACATCGGGCCCGTAGTGCCGTGCATAACAGCATTCCAGAACTTTTACGGTGAGGTTCAGGATTGCCATGTGGCTTTTCATGTTTTTATGAATGAGATATATCGACGGTTTTTTATCCGTGTAAGACAGACCGGTGATCACAGTTGAAACGAGAGCCTCGGCATATTGTACGAATGGGTTAACTTCCCCGGGAACCGAAACCAGACTAAGAAGGCGTGAGGTGAGGTCCGAAACATTGGTATAAGCGTTGCAGACATCAATACACACTGAAGAAGAAGGCTGGGCAGGGTGAAACTTATAAAATGGCAACCCAAGTTCCGCCGCTTCATCCATAAGTGACTGCCGCCAATCTGCGTCGTTCTTTGGATCAATAACCACAATGACGTGGCCTAAATGCAGCATACTGATGCTCAATAACCGCTGAAGGACTGTTTTACCGGTACCGACGTTTCCGGTAATGAGGGTATGGCCGAACCAGTTATCTTCGGTAACAAAAATTGGCGCCCGTTTATCAACAGCAAAAATGGCGTTACTGCCACCCATGGATCTGGCCATCGCCTCAAAATGCCGCGCTATGGGGTTTAGGGCAAATGGCAGGGCTATCTCTCTTTTATCGCTTGAGAGATTGGCAATTTGATACGCGCGATCTGCATGCTCGGGACCCCATTCAAAGCCGTTACAGAAGTAGGTTTTTCTGTCCGGTACCTGACGGTTGGATTTTTTATACTCTTGTACCAGCTGGCGGTACTTTCGCTCGTTAGAGAAAAAGTTACTTTTGTTGATCGACCTGAGCGATTTAAGGCTAATAAACATAATCTGGCGCTGAAACACGCGCCAGTGCGCCATCAAATAAGGGTATGCCGTTTTACAGCGGTACAAACAAACCAAAAGCATGAAGGCAGCGGTATACAAAATGATAGGGGCAATATTCAACCCATCTGATCGAAACCCCATAAACAGCATTATTATGGCGCAAATTAAAAGTACTGAGGCACTTCTGTACTCCAATATCGGCCTGTAAAAGTTTTCCTGGGCGTGCAGGTTGGTCCTTTTTGATTTTGCCATTATAGATTCCCTACATCTTTAAGTGTGTTAATGATTAACTCAATATCGACCTTTGCCCGGTCGGATGCGGCTACCAGAGTTGGCATGTTGAATGCGAAACATTTTGTATTGACTATGGCGCCGGAGGTGACCTGGTATTGAGGAAGCTGGTTAAAAAGCTCAGGCGCATTTAACTGCGTCCCGTATTTTTCAACACATGACTGGGTCAGAAAAAAGGTGTTCTGGGTCAAAACCATGAATCGGTTTTTCCGCTTTCTTTTAAACGACCCAGATAACTTAGTCAGAATGTGGTGAAGCATTGTGGCAATTTCGACGTATTCAAGTTCTGTAACTTCACCGCCACTTAGCAGGGTAAAATCTTCCAGTGTCTCCTTTTCTTCTGCACCAGGTTGGTCAACGGCAATAGGAGCCTGAACTGTGGCAGAGTTGGATCGATTAAAGGCTTCTTTCACTGGAGTCGTGACCGGCGGATTTTCATGCTTCTTCTCTGCTTGAGTGTTTACCGCAAACAGACGAGCCAGGGCCGGAGATAGATGGTTCGCTTTCTCCCCGGCGGGTTCCGATTTTATAGGGTCCTGTGATGACACAGGACTTGTTAAAATTACTTCTTTCCCGGTTGTATTGGGAGCTGGTGGCTCTCTGGTATCCTCAGGATCATTCAATTTACCGGGCGCAACGACCTGGTCTGTTTCATCATGGAATTCGGCGACATCGCTATTTTTCGCCTCAGGCTGGGGGGGTTCAACCACAGAGTTGTCGGCGACTATAAAGTCAGAATATGCCTCACTATCGCTATCTAGGGTTTCTTCCAGCAGGTGGCCATATTGCTCATACTCAGAAGCAGTGACGGTCTCCGGTTCGGAGTGGGCGTTAATCTGTTCAGCTACCGAATTGGCCTCTACAGCCTGGGGGGTATTCAGTCGCGCCGGAGGGAGATCAAGCGGTGTTTGTGGGGGCGAAACCGCTTCGTTTAATGATGGACTTTCAGGGATATCCAACGGCTGGTACATTGACGTATCAAAAAGCGACTTCAGCGTAGAAGTGGTTCGGGGTTCCGAGGTGCTCACCTGAATACCAGCACAGTTATCCCCCAGTTGTATCAGGCGTAGATTGTTTACGTCACGGACTATCCACATACCATCCAGTGATCCATCACGGTACGTCAGCTGGAAAAAGGGCCCATCACAAAATGCCGCCTCATCAATACCAGGGATTAACGCAATAGCAGCATCGAGATTAAGGTAAGGTACGGAATCAATATTAATGACTGCGTTGTGGGGCAGTGGGGCGCTCAGAAGCATTTCATGCAGCTGCTCGACCAGACGCATCTGACTCTGCTCTTCATGTTCCTCTACCCGTTCCTTTTCATCCAAGCCGCCTGTTCCGGCTGTATCTGTTGGCGTAGTAACCTGCGGATCAATAATATCGGTTGCTTTATCCGTGCCAGCCGCCTCCACACTTTCTGTGATGGCTTCAGTATTTTCACTGCTTTTACCGTTGACACTGTCGGCATCAGGGCCGTTCACGAGTTTGAGTCCGTATTGTGGAGTATCTTCAATGGCGTCGCTTACGGTGTCCGTTACTCTGGTAACAGACTCACGACCCGGGACCGGCCTTCTGTATTCTGTTACAGTTTTCTGTTCATCAATATAGATGAAATCTTTATTTGCATTAACGCTGAAGAGGCCCGGAACAGAATCCGGGATTTTATATGAGTCAAAAATTAACCCGATCCAGCGAAGTTTCAGGAGATTATAAAATTCCAGCTTACCGATACCGTTTCGGAAGATGCTGGCTATTTCATTTTCCGAGTATGTCCCGGGAATAAAATAATGAACCACACGCTCATCATCGTAAGGCTCAACATAACCCCGTTGAACCAGCGACTCTACTAGTACAGTTTTACCTGCATCCCCCTGTGGGAAGTTGAACTTGTGGGCCGCAAAATCACTAAGTACAAAGTCGAGGAAGGCGTTTTCATTGAGGTAAACTTCACCGTTTACAATAATGATGTGCATGGGTTTGGATTTATAGTTATTAATATTAATACTGGTGAAGTTATGCTTAATGGTACCTATTGCTCTTGCCGCAGCATCATTCGACCGCAGACCCATTATCGGGTCCCTCAATACATTAAGGTCAGTTCCCGTTGAATAATAATCTGAGGTTCTTACACATTTGGACAGAAAGTCATTGCCATCGTTATAGACATTCAGTGCCGTAACCATTTTTGCATAGACGCGCTCCTTTTTGACACGGTCGAGGAATGACATACAGACCGGATCTAATATTCTCTCAAGGAAAACGCTTGACCATATATTATGTTGGTTATGAATGCGTTTTCGCCAATGTATTTCATATTCGACAACATTGTTTTCACGTGCCCAGTCAAGCAGGCTTTGCGAGCTTGGCGCCCATGTTAAAGTTTCATTCAGATTCAGACTTACTATATCGAGGTCATATACCTTTCCGGCATCATGCACAAGGCCACAGATAAAAGCGGCATAGAGATATACTTTTCGGCGAATGACTTCTTCATCCTGATACCCAATTGGGCGCAATTCAGAATGATTGGCATTTTTTAAAGAAATCATTGCAACTTCCAGGCTATGTGACAACAATCCGCCAATACCATTATGGTGGTGGTTTTCTGAAGCAGGAAGTAAATGAATCCAACGGATGTATTCAATCAATGGTTTTAAAACCAGATTGGTGAAGGTAAAGGCATCCTCACGGATGTCTCCATCACTTATTGCCAGCATCATAGAGATTGAGTGCAGTTTATCTCTGTAAAGAGAAAGAATAGACTGCTCATTAAACGTTTGTATCCCAGCTGGCCGAGTTGGGTACTCAATGAATTTCAGGACTTCAAGATTCGGGTGATCCGGTACAGTGTATTTCTGATCCCCTATAATCTGAGCAAATGGTGAAAGACTCGAAACATCCTTCATCATTAACTCAGCCACATCATTCTCCCTACTGGAGAAGATGCCTAAAACTCTTTGTATACTTAGGAATAGCGCCCTGAAATTCATCAAATAATCCTTATTGGCGTTTACCAGATAGTTCCGCAGCAATATATGCCTGCACGCTTTTGTACTGTTTTACCTTTTCGATAAACTCATCAGGACTGTAAGAACCTTTTACACGGCGCGACACGTTAAGTGTTTTTTTGACCCGTTCGATATACATGTTGAGACTTCGGATAATATTGTGCGCCATTACGTTGTAATCGCTAACCGGCAGCTGACCCAGAGAGTTGAATTTATACATCTGGGTCAGAAGGTTGTTCATTTCAAAGATGTGCTTATAAAATCGCATCGTGTTCTGGTTGTTGAAGTTTAACTGGACAGATTCAAATCTGAACGGAGAAAACTCAGTTGATGAGAAGAATGGATCACTTTCATCAACCTTAATAGTGGCGATGTGGGCCTCCAGATTCTGCTTCATCAAATTGTTTTCGTCGTGCAATTCATTAAACCAGTCCTGAATTGCCTGCACCAATTCAGGGTGTTTTACCGCATTAACCGTCCTGAATAATGATGAAATAGCAATGCTAACATCATTAAAGCCTCTTATTACGGAACGATTCCGTGCCGTAAGAAATCGGTTAAAGTCTGGCGTGCCTGGAGTAATAGTTACTGTTGCCATGCCGTAATGTTCATTTTTACTTTGCGTGGCTCTTCGGCTATCTTCAGGAGTCTGAGAGGAGCGGGCATTTACATCAGGTGTCTTCTGCTTGCTTTCATTAATTGTTACGTCGGTCATTGTGCCACCTCTGATTTTGAGTATTTACGGATTTTGCGTCCCAGTTCGATATACGCAGTATGATAGAACTCAAGTAATTCTCTGTAGGGTTCTAGTACTCCCTCCGTTTTTTCGATCATTTCATATTCCCAGAAGGCATGATTAACAAAGCAGCTTTTCGAATATTTTCCGCTTTTCATCGCAGAAATCCGTTTCGACATATGACTGGGAGACCTGGTTTTAAACGGGCTGAACTTATGCCAGGTGATTGTAACTTTTTTGGCATTACCGATTAATTCAATTTTCGGCGCATACGAACCCAGATACTCACGCTTTAGCGTATTGTTAGGCCGGGGTAAATTAATCTCCAGATGATTCCGTTCTTTCCACTCGATCCAGTAATTTGTGCAAAGGTCTTCAGCTGCCTCCCGCAGAACCTCGATTTGTGAACGCATCAAACTGCGTGATAATTCTAGTGACTTTATTAGTTTCGAATTAGACATGTGACCTCCTGATGTGAAATCACTATACCGAAATGGTTTTTATTTTTTTTTCACAAACAGGACTTTTTTCCGTGATTTTTATCGAGAATTTTGAGGTGGGGCTTCGGAGGCGTGAGGAATACAGATAGTGCGCAGCTCCAGATGAACACGGGAACGGCTGAGATGGGCGCATTTAAGCGCGGCAGAAAAGTAACTTTTTCTGCCATGGGTATTTTGAGACCGTGATCTGAAAAGTGCTGTTTTACTTACTAAGTTATACATATATCTAGTGCCACTTTTTAAACAAAAGTGACCCTATGTTTTTTGCGCATAGTGCCACTTTTAAAAAAAGTGACCCTATGTCTTGGCTACATAGGGTCACTTTTCACAAAGAAGTGACCCTATGTCGAGGCTTCATAGGACCACTTTTCGGCAAGAAGTGACCCTATGTAGTAGTCATGTTAATCAATCGGAAAAATATTCATCCTGAATCGCTTTTTTCGCTAATGTTATTGCCGCTTAATGCCGATAACGATTCGGGCTTTGCTATTTTTTTAAGCGATTAAAATTTCGTTAGCAAGCGCAGGGTTTTTTGATAAAATTCTGGTTAGTTTGGTTAAAAAGTGTTACAAGTAAGGCCAATGGATGAATGGTTAGTTTTAAGACTCAAATAGGCAGTATTAAAATTCCAAAAGTTACTTTTCATCATTCAAAAACCAAACTTTAATTTCATGTAGAAGATTAGTACAATTGTATTGACGCAAGGACAATCCGCACATGTCAGAATCAGATAACATAACGCGTAACCTACTCGGTAAACTATTACGTACCGAGATTTCGATTATTCGTAGTTACCGTGCATTCCTAATGTTATTGCCTATTCACGGATCTTCTATGTATCAAACAGGGTCTCCACTCCTGCAACGCCGTCTATTTGGAACCGGGTTTGGGGCAATGGCTGATAATGCATTCGAAGTTGAAACACGTCCCGGAAGTTTCCTCGTTCCACGTTCTTTAGGTAAAGAGATCTCGTGGGATAAATTTTTTATGGCCGTTGTTGATGGTGACACTAACGTTATCCGTGAATATGACAGTGACGATACTGACTTCGGCATTTACAATGCAGGGGAAAAAGTTACTTTGTTGAATGGGCAGGAAGATTGTTATAATCCGAGCAAAATTCAGCAGTTACGCTCCAAGTGTGTAGACATACAAAATGATTATTTTATGCAGATCTTCTTTATGTCAATGCTTGCACCTGAGTTTGTCAGTATATTTTTTGGATTAAAGCCTGCTACCGTAGATGCAATAAAAGATGTTGGTGTGTCATCACTCAAAGCAATTAACGATGTCGTTCTATTCCCACGAATAATTGCCTTTACACCGGGGTTGGGGGATGATAGTGCAACATTAAAATCTAAGGTGTTTGCCTGGGCATACGAATTATCTGCCGACATTCGTTTGGGTAAAGTTAGTGACGACTTAATGGAACTATTGCGTTACGACACTATGTTTACATGCCACCGTCAGGATGTGTTCAACTCTTTGGCAAATAAAGTGCTCTTGAAGGATTAATAAAAATGGCTAAAGTCGATCAAACTAAAGCTAACATGTTGTTGAGCGCTACAAAAACGATGTCACTTGGTGCGAATAAAAACTCAATAAGAATTCTTTATGGAAGCCATGTTGCAGAAAATATTGATTTCAGATCGGAACCTCAACAAAACGTTAAAAAAGGTATTCGAGGGTGGAGTCGTCGTTCGGATAACCGAAGAGCATTTTCTGCGGTTATTGATGTCGCGGTAAATTACTTCGGTTTTGATCCTATTCATCCGGAATCCAGCTTCCGCAATATTGACTTCAACCGAATCATGAGCGTGCTGCATAACCTTGGGTATTTCGTCTGCGCCCCTGAGGTCAATAAAATCATTGAGATCCTCACGTCAATGAAAGAAATAGAGGAACTCGAAACTTGTGCGAAATGCAAGCGGCCTTACATTGTCCCGTATACCAATGATACTCATTGCCCTCGGTGCAGATTGTCGTCAACGGTGTCTGCAATAGCGAGATATTCTCAGGAGGAGTTAGATTAGCTATTACTTTATGTGAGTGGTTTTAAGCTGAGACCAAAAATCTAAAGACTGCGTCGTCTTTATCTATTAAATCTTTGGCTTGCATACCGTTACACATGGTTCCTCATGTTGCTGTTTATTTTCAGACGGCTTCCGTTCTGACGTATCTAAAACATACTGTGTTAAATATTACTACCATCCGTATTTTTTTGTCTGCTCTATCCTTCCAACGTTCATTTTCTGTAAGTATAACTAACATGAATTGCCATTCTTTGATTCATTACGGTCTTTGAAAAGTCCAGGTTTTATGATGCGCCTGCCAATTTCGTTTCTTATAGGTATTCAATTAAGTATAAATTCCCTTATGCGTTAACCAGCAAAGTACGGGGATCGTTCATAATCTGGATAGTGTTGTCTGAATGACAACGCGAATTTGCATTACTGTACCGTCATATAATTAATCCATTTCTCTCTTACAGACCATGTCTTTACCGGGACACTGTGTTGAACTGTCGTTTTTGGGGCTTTGTCGGCGTCACATTTCTGGTTTTTTAACGCATGAAATCTACTCCGTTATCGAACTCCCGGTGATTTTTTTTATGCCATCATACCTCTATTCCATGAGGAGATCGGTGAATGACTCGATTAACGTTACTGCCTTCAAAGATGTTAGTGCTGATGTCTTTGTTTATAACTGGCGTCCATGCAAATGAAGACCAGACCCTTATCAAAGACACCCCATTTGTGTCAGGACAAGCCTTTAAGAAAGGTTTTTTCTGGTATGACGACCCAGCCCGGAAAACTGAGGAAGAAATTAATGAGACTACGCCTCCTGTTGCATCTTCGTCCCAGCCAGTACAAGAAGAAAAGATTGATCTTAATTCAAAGTGGCTAAAGGACAATATGCCCCGGCTTTTGACTCAGGCAATGGATAATCCGACCCCTGAAAACTTATCGAGGTTTTATACAGCGCAACGTTTAATGTTGGATATCGGTACGCGATTTTCGGATAAGTCGAAAGATTATTTTCTTAAAAATCCAATGATGTCTGAAAAACGAAGACAGCCGGTTGAGAAGGTTGCCTTGGATGCACATCGTACGGTTGTGGAAAAAAACCAGCAGACGGTAATGAAAGATATTTTCACAAGATCCGGGCTCTTTTTCTTTTTCCAGAGTACCTGTGAGTTCTGCCACGAAGAAAGTCAAATCCTCCAGTTTATGCAGAATTACTATTCGGTCGACATTCTCCCTGTCAGCATGGATGGCAGACCATTACAAAATGGGTTGTTCCAGGATTTCTCTGTCCCTAATGCGCAGATTATTGATCAATTCAAAATCCGCGAAGTGCCAACTATTTTCCTTGTGTCGAAAGACGGGTCATCAGCGCAACGAATTAGCGAAGGTATGATCACTGCTGAGGAGCTCAAGAATACTATTATTCTGGCTGCAAAGGGCATGAACCTGATTGATGATGCCTCATTCCAATCCACGTTAGATATTAAGCGCCAATATACCATTGGTGAGGATGGCGTAATTACAGTGAATAAATCAGAAATGGAATCTGACCCGTTCTTATTGCAACGAATAATGGACCAGAAGTTGGAAGGGTACGATATGCCTACAGCGGACCCTGTGAACTACTTGAATGTTGGTGGCAGTTTAGGAGGCCCATATGCGCGCTAACCTCCATGTTTGTGCAAAAAAGTTACTTTTGTCGTTAGCCGTTTGCACGGCGATGATTGCACCAAATGCCGGTGCCGATAACGCCATGCGTAATATTTTTAATGGAATGATGACGACAACCAGCCCGGCCAGTTTTGAAACGGCCACCCGTACCGGTGTGGTTGGCGGCTCTTTTTCCTACCGCACAACAAACGTGAATACCAATTTAGTTTCAATGTCTTTCCCCAAAGCTTCCGTCGGCTGTAACGGCATCGATGTTTTCCTCGGTTCATTCAGTATGATTAACGGAGATCAGTTGGTGCAGGTTGCTCGCGGTATCGCGCAGGGGGCCGCGATTTATGCATTTAATGTCGCGGTATCGGCAATCTGTGCTGACTGTGCTGCGACTATTAATGATATCCAGAACAAATTGCAGGCGTTGAACAAATTTGCCAAAGATTCCTGCAACGCTACTTACTCGTTTCTTTCTGAAAATGTTGGACCACCCAGCCAGTATGCGAATGCGGTCAGTTCCGGCCCAGCTTCAATGCTTGGTACTCTTAATGGATTGTTGCCTGATTTCGGTTCATCAATGACCAAGTCGCCAGAAACTGTGACCTCCCAGGTAAAAGCAAAAGACCCTGAAGAGTTTGCTGAAAAATTCAGTGGAAACCTTTTCTATATGTCATTTATGGACATCGATAAAGGTTCTATGAATATCGGTGGCGTGACTGAATTATCTGGCTACAAACTCGCAGAGCAGCTGATGTCGCTTGTCGGCACTGTGATTATCAACTGGGATGCTAAAGGTGAAAAAGCGGGGATGGAAGTTCGTCCATCGACGATGACGGTATCGGATTTCATCATGGGTCCTCCGGCTGGTGGCTCCATAAAAATGCTCAAATGTTCGCCTGTACCCGATCCTGCTTCAGCGAGAAAGTCGCAATGCCTGGTTATGTCTGAAGTGATGGATGGTGGTTTCAAAGGACTGAAGGATACGATTTCAGACCTCCTAATTCAGGTTCAAACAAAGGCAATCAGCGATGTCAGGATCTCTGATGATGAATTACGCATTATTTCTTATATCGGCATCCCAACAATTCTTGATTCTCTTCAGACTTTTGATGTCCCTGAAGGCTATGCCTATATCCAGGATATCAGTGCAATAGCGGCCACCAGCCTTGTCATTAACATGCTTCGGCAAGTTGAAGCAAAGATCAGCGCTATGAATATCCCCAGTGAATCACTTTCCGGACGGCGGCAGGACCTGACTCGGTTATCTGAAAACCTTAGCAATCAGGTAAAAGCAGCTTACGAGCTCACCCGTAGCCAGGTAGGTAACAGCTCTGATGTCATTTCAGCATGGGATGATCGCCGATTAAAGAGGAAGGCGTTCATGGAAAGTCTTCGTGGCACAGGTAACTGAGGTCTGATATGGATTACAACATCTATACAGTAGGTGATATCGAGTTCGTGTGGTCCGCCCTTAACGGGATTGCCCTGATTTTCTCACAATATACCGGTGTAAAAGCATTTCTCACCACGGCAGCGGTGCTGGCTGGAGCCAGCCTGTTTTATAAAACATGGCTTTGGCTGTTGAACCCGACAAAAGCAGAGGTGCCGATATTTTCATGGATTCTTGGGCTGATTCTTTTTTCGATGGCAATAGTACGCGTGGATGTGACTATTGAATCGGTTAAGTCTGGTGAAGTGAGAAATGTCGATGGTATTCCTGTTTTTATCGCGGCGATGGGAACTGTAACCACTAACCTTAGCCAGGGCCTACTCAAAGACTATAAAACGGCGTTTGATCCGCTGGCGCCGATCGACTTTGCCGCAACCACGCTTGATGATGACATTACTCTTGGCCCGATGATTCGCTTCGTTAAATTCTTACAATGGGGCGGGGACAGCCAGGGGTATTGTTCAGCGTTCCCCGAACCAGTTAGCGGATTAGGTGCGATGAACGTGTGTGCGACAGTGCAATCACTGGCCTATAACTGCCTCAAGGGAACACAAAACTCAAGCGCGAAAATCGCTGGGAAAGAAACCATTTTTAACGATATTTTCTCTTCAAATGTCGCGGAAAGCATGGAACGCATTAATCAGGCGATGAAAGGTTCGCTGAAGAACGCATCTGCTAACATCGTGGGTGTGAATAGTTCAAAGTCAGCGACTTGTGAAGAGGTCTGGTCGACCGTTAAACAGGTAACGAGCACCCCGGAGGCTCGACAGACGATTGCTTTGATTGGGCAAACAAACGGTATTCTTACCCCAGAAGAGGCGGGCGGTGCCGCATCCGGATCGAGCTTCACGGATGTAATGGCGTCGGCGAACGGCATGTATGGCAAGGCGATTGGCGCTTATGACGCGACGCTTTCTTTGTTCATCATGAATGAGCTACGTAATGGTGCCAGTAAATACAAAACCCCACTTGGTCTGGCCTCGGATATGCAACTGTTTGAGGCATCATTAAAACGTACGAATACCATGGCATCTCAGGGGCAGCTCTGGCTGCAATTATCTGGTGCGGCAATTGCGTTTCTTGAAATGTTTGCGTACATGGTTGCTCCGTTTGCATTGCTCATGCTGCTTGCACTCGGCGGAAACGGTGTTGCCGCAGCGGCAAAATATCTTCAGTTGATTCTCTTCGTTAATATGTGGCCGATTACTGCGGTGATGGTCAATGCCTACGTGAAGAAGGTGGCAACAGCGGATCTTGATACATGGAGCACACTGAATAGTCAGAGTAACGCGGTGACTTGGATGGGCTTACCAGGGCTTGCCGAAACATATAGTTCTTACTTATCAGTTGCATCAGCGCTCTATGCTCTTATCCCAGTCCTGACGCTGTTCCTGATGACGCAATCCATTCATCCAATGATGAATGCGATGAAAGGAGTTACGCCACCCGCACCTGTGGACTCCAGCCACCTCACGCCGAAAGTGTGGGATGCGCCAAATAGCGGAAAATCATCATTTGGGGATGTTAATCGTACAGCACTGACAAGCACCGGGCAGGGGTTCAGCGGTGGCGGGGCCATGGACTCCAGTAACTTCCGACTCGGTACGTGGAATGCAGGTTCAAGTATCGCGTCAAGCCAGGGACAAGGGGCGGCAATGACCTCATCAGTCATGAGTGCAGCAAGTAATTCATTCCAGCAGGCCTACAATCAGATGAGTGAAGTTGGTCGTTCGGGGCAATCGGGCCAGCAATTTTCCTCGAATCTGCAAAACTTGAAATCATATACAGACCAGGCCGGTGCAAACGTCGCTAATAGCGTAGGGGCGAAGCACGGAATTAATTCGCAGCAATTAGCTGGTGTGGTGTCAAACCTTCTCCTCAATGGAAGTTTGGGACTTGGTGGCGAGGAAAAACTTGGAAAAGGGGGGGCTGGGGGCATAGGTCAGAAAGTGATGGATTCACTAGGTCTGAAAGCATCGGGTACCGTTGGTTCAGGGATCTCAAAATCGAATTCAGGCAGTGATAGCCTCTTAACTGATTTGAATAAAGCTATTACGACTCAATTGTCAGAAAACTCAGGACTTTCTGAACAAATGAGTAAAGCGGCTTCTCAGGTAAACAGTGATCAGTTTGCACAGACCAATGCATTCAAAGAAGCTGCATCAAAAATGAACCAGGCAACACAGACAATGGCCGAAAATCTGTCGACGTCACTTTCAACGAACGCCAGCGCTAATACCGGCATGACACTCGACTCAAGACAGTCTGTCAACCTAGACAGATTCTCCGATTCTATTCGTAATAAAAACTTCAGCGATGATGATGTGCGTAATTTTGCACGGAAAAATGGTCTTGATGAGAATGCGTTTATGGATAAATTCAATTCTTACAATGACACATTTAAGGCCAGCACTCAGTTGGGATCACAACTCCAGCGAACTGATGCGCTGGTGGCAACGACACGCGACTTTAGTGAGCAAAAAATTGCGATTGATACTGCCAGGGGTGAAACGGCTGAGAGCAATAAGCAGGATCTGCGTGAGACCTCCAGCCTGCTTAAAGGGCTGGTTGCTGACTTCGGCGGTAACGCTCAACAGATGCTGCCAATTACCAATCAACTTGACCGAATCACTGGTGATGCATCGGGTATTAATACCATTGCACAGGCGCAGGAGCGCACACCAGACCATGTAGATACCTCCGGCGTAATGAGTGCCGATCGTGTTGCTGACGTAGGGCAAGGTCTGGATGCTCAGGCGAAAGCTGGATTGGCACAGAACCAGCAGAATGCTAATCAACATATTGGCGGACAAACCGAATCAGGTGTTACGCCGTACAATGTGGGCTCGGTCAGTAAAGAAGATATTCAGGGCATTCATAAAGGTAATGTAGCTAACTCCTATAGCGAAGAAAACCAAAGTGTTCTCTCGTCGTTGGATAAGAATACCCCTGTAGTGACTAATGAGACCGTGGGAAGAATTCAGGGGGCTGGGCAGGACGTTAAGAACGCCAACCAAACTTTCGACCAGCTTCAAACTGGTATAGGCGGCAAGCATGCTACTTCAGGCATGGGTAATACCAGCGAAAAACTGAATTCTATGTACGGAGATAGCCAGATACGCGGGATATCAAACAACCTCCCGAATTATTTTGACAGGGTTGCAAATGACCCAACCAAAAAGCCGGATGACAAACGGGCGGAGCTGGCCGCACAAGCCGTGTTTACCTATGGGGCCAGTACAATGGCAACCGGCGCTGAGAAAGAACAACTGAAAGCGGATACTCAAAGCCTCCTCACCGAGCTGGGTCACTACAACGTTAGCTGGGGGATGAATGATCTCCAGAGTATCCATGAAGGTTTCAACATGCACAACAAGGCTTCAGGCTCTCTTGATTCAGCAATAAGGGCGAATCTTGGTGAAGGCGGCTCTGGCGGCGGGATCGTTGGCCAACGAACCCAAACCACGATTGATACCCTTGCTGGTAATAAAATTGAGTCCAATACAGAACGTAGTGTGATTGGCAGTACGCTTTTATCGGGCCAGGAGAGTGTTGCCAGAGGGCTTGACGTTATCGGAGCAAAACCCGTAAACGACATGCTCTCAGGTATTGGGGTCCTGACTACGCCCGCATCTTTGGCAAACGATGCAACGAATCCGGTAAATATGCCGAGTTCGTTATTGGGCAAGGTTGGCAACCACCTGCAAATGTCAGATGGTCTGAGCGCGGTGACCAGCCGTTATAAGGATATGGGAAGTGATGGGATCAAGACGTATGAGAGTGCATCACAAAACTCAGAGCGTGCGATTCGTCAGCAACTGACCGATGATCCACGCTTCGGGTCGGATAAAGCAGATGCGTTCGTTAACTTTATGAAGTCAGACCTTAACAATACAAACGAACCGTATCAGTCGAGAATAGAGAGAGCTGAAAACTGGCTGAATGATAATAAGAAGTAGGAGTGAATACTGACTGATAAAAGCCGTGCTCTTTTTGGGCACGGCTTTTTTATGCCTGCATCCGGGGAAAATAACTATTCACGGCAGTGCTATTCAAGGTAAACCACGAATCTGAGAAAAGTACACCGGCTAACTGAGCATTGGATAAGGTTTGTTCAGTTTTAAAACAATGGTCAAACAGGATACTATCTTAATCACGATTCAAATTCTCTTTCCAAATCCAGTTCACTCGCCACCCTAAGAAACGTGAATGCTTACTGGCCTAAATTAAAGTTGAGGAAAAAGTTACTTTTCTGATCGACTGATGCAGTGTTTTTGGTAGATGGCGAATCATGGTTTTTTTTGACGGAGTGTGTGGAAAAGTTACTTTTTTAATAAAAACGGGCCATCAGTAGGTTATATCTGGCTATCAGATCCGTTATGTCCTTTTCTTTAACCCCCGTGTAATAATCCGTACGGATCAGGTGCGGATATTCTGGCGGAAACAGGGTCGTATCGTCATCAAGGCAGATAAAGGCTTTTACCTGGTGCCTGGCCACGAATTCTTCACATTCAGCTGCACGTACCCCTATTCCCCCCGAGGGTAGACACAGGGATGGGGTTGCGCCAATTACCCGGTCTCTGTACGGCGAGCGGAAAAGTGACTTTAGGTAGGTAATACTCCCGCATTCTCTCCATGAGCTTGATATAACGATGAACATTGAAGGACTTGCATCAAGTAACTTCTCAATCAAATACATCCGTTCGAAAGATTCATTCTGACATTTGTGGATTACACCATCAAAATCCAGGAAAAGAACAATATGGATTAATGGCAGAGGTCCCCATAAGCCAGCTGTTGATTCATCCTGAGGCAAGATCCCGTCCAAGTCTTTATTTCTAAGCTTCTGTGGAGAACAGCGTATCTTGCACAGGAATTCGTATATTGATTGGAGCATACCTAACCTCTTTCACGGGACAGTTTCACTCGCTCAGTGATGAATTGTTCACAGCCACGTAAAACAACTAAACAATAAATTGGAGAGTAGGGGGGTAATTTACTCCGGAACATTTTTTACAATATGTCCGTTGTACTGGGTCTTTGGTTGCGTCCACTGATATAACTCGTCCATGCCATTCCGGCCCTGAATCCGGCGATTGTATTTGACCATGAAGTTAAAGATATACCTCGCCCGGACCTTAGGGGTTTTGCTGTTGTAATCGGCAATCCCTTCAAATACATTACCATTTCGGTCTACAATTTTCCGGTAAAGCCACCAGGTACCTACCCAGAAACTGGCACAGGCGTCATAGGCCAATACCCGCCAGGTAACAGACGGAAAGTGGCCACGTATTTCCGGCAGATTGGACGAATTGATCTGCATAGGTCCAATATCATAAGTGCCATTTTTATTCCGGCTGAACGTTCCCACTTTTCCGCCTTCATTATCAAAAAGCGTAAAGACCAATTCTGCATCAATCCCGAAAAAGCGGGAGGCATCGGTAATGCACTGTGTGTAGACTTCAACAGGAACGGGAATAGGTTTCACATCATCTGCTGGTGGTATAAACACGAGATAATCTCCACTGGAATTACATACTGGATATTCTCCCACATCGCGGGCTAAAAATTTTTACTATAGGGAGGGAATTTTGTCCCTTAAGCGAATTTGGAGGATTTTTTCGCATGATAGTATTAATGCTCCATTAAAGGAGCTGAAATGAATAAGACTATCAAGGCATCATTCTTATTACTGGCATCTTGTACGGCCTTTAGCATGAATGCCCAGACAGTGAAAACTGACGTGCTTCCTGATGCAGCACTGAAGAAATTAAAAGAAGTTGGGCTGTCCATCGAGCATATTGAACCATCCCCAGTAAAAGATATTTATACCGTGATTTCAAGAGAAGGCGTGAGTTACGTCAGCAAAGATGGTGATTACATTTTTACCGGGAGCTTGTTTCATGTTAACGGCAAAGATGTGGAGAATACAACGGAACAGGCGATACTGAAAGGCGTCAGGGAGTTTGCTGCTAAAACAAAATCCATAGAATATAAGTCGGCGAATGAAAAATATCGCCTGGCGGTGTTTACTGATATAACCTGCGGGTATTGCCAGAAACTACATCATGATCTTCAATCCTATCTCGATGCCGGGATCTCAATAAAATTCCTCGCTTTTCCGCGTGCAGGCCTGAACTCCGTGGTCGCGGGGAATATGGCAAAAATCTGGTGTGCGGCCAAACCTAATGATGCGCTGGATGCTGCAATGAGCTCGATATCAATCATTCCGGAAGGACGGCCTGACGCGGCCTGCCTCGATATTATCAAATCGCATTTCCAGGTTGCTTCAACTATTCCGCTTCAGGGTACGCCAACCATGGTAACGCTGTCGGGTAAACCTCAGTTGTTCACCGGCTGGTTGAGCCCGGAAAATCTGGTGACCCGCATGGGCACCGCACAAAAGTGACTTTTCACGACTGCAAGAGGTGATTATGAAATCTGTAATACTGACAACGTTAATGCTCGTGGCGGTTGGCACTCAACCCGTCTTTGCGGCCCAATGCCAGTTCGGGTCCTGCAACGCAGACATTGAGGCCAGCAGTGAACTGCTGGTCTCTGCGGCTCAGACGGATAAAGACGCGGTTTTAAAAAAACTTAATGACGCATCATCCCCCAGCGACGCCATGTCTAAGCGGGTTGAATCGTATCTGAATAATGACAGGCTAAAGGTGAACACCGACAGTACCCGGAAAGGTCCGGGCAATGGAATCGTGAAGCCGACGGATGAGCTAGCGCCGGTAAGGCAGCTGAAAGCCATTCGCCCCGAGCTTGTACAAAACCCCATCACCCAGCCATTGGTTGCCTTTTATGAACGTATGGCCTGAGAGCGCCGTATATCCGCGATTTGGGGGTTAGAAAATGTCGCTCTGGCTCAGCATTGTCACCCGGGCAACGGGATTACCGGATAAGCGGTATTTAAATGATCCGGTGATCTTCCGTTATTACCAACAAAAGATCCAAAAGGCTCCTTTTGCCCTGGTCGGATGGACTCTCTGTTTCCTGGCAACCATCGGTGTGTCGCTGGGACTGGAGCTCTCCAACCAAATATTACTTCTCGTTCTGCTGATTCTGTTTTTACTAATGGTGGTTCTCCAGAGTCGGTACCAGTTCATGCATCCGGAGAGATGCATCAGTGCTCGATTTTACCAGGAGGTGCTGGACGATGCGTCAGTGTCAGATATTCAGAAAGCGCAGTTTGAGTATTTGTTCGTGTCCAAAGTGGATGCAATGACGATCGGTGATCTTTACCGGCTCTATGATTTCAACAGAGGAGGCCGGTAAAGGTGCGGCATGCAGGTGAGAAAAGTCACTTTGCGGTTGGGCGTTGCGGTGCTGGTCATTAGTTCCAGGGAACCGATGCGACATAGTTTCCGGAGCGTAGCGGGGCATCCAGTTTCCCGGCCAGAGCGTCGATCATTGCGGAATACGCAATGCTGTCCGATGGGATTGGCGCATTGCTCTGCATACTGACTTTAAGAACCTGTTGTGCCCCTTTCCCCGCAGGGTAGACTTCCACATCAAGGCGGCGCCAGAAATGCCTCTGTGATATCGTCTCTGACCCCACGATCCCGCTGACGGGTTTATAGTCATAGTCCGTCTGAGTCTGCCCGTGTTTATCTTTTTTCGTTGTCTTCTTCTCGACGACATATCCGGTTATGCCCGTCACCAGCTGTTCACTGTATTGCATATTTTCCTGGGTCTTACTGTAACTGAATCTGAGAATATAGTCGGGCAGATGGTTGGAAATATTAAACCCTATCCCCGTTAATCCACTCGCAAACCGGGCTGCAAACATGCGCGATTGTATACTGTCATCAGGCGCTACAATTTCAAATTTCTTGTTGCCTACCGGGCGTGACATTAAATCGTAAGCATCAACATCATTCCCGAAATGATAGCTGCACCCACATAAGAACGTTGTGGCGGTCAGTAAGAATAAATGCCGTAACATTCTAATTCCTCCAAAAAGGGTTCTTTAACGAATAATTCCGATGTGCTGTGACAGTATAATCGAACACAGGTTGATAACTAACAAGTTGAATTCGTAAAGGTGGCTATGACTAAATTAAATTATTTAAAACCCGTAGCGTCTGTTTTAATTTCTGTGTTGATTGCGACGGCTGGCTCTGTGTATATCACGTCGAAATATTTTAAAACTGAGCTCCCCAGTAACGATGAAGTAGGAAAGGTAGCGGCTACCTATCTGGTAAAAAATCCTCAGTATCTGCTTGAAGCGGGTAAGGCTCTTGAAAACCAAAATACCAACGCCTCCCTTGAGCGGATCATCCCTTACGCACCGGCTCTCTTCGAGACCAAAGAGACTCCCAACATTGGACCGGATAATGCGGCCGTCGCCGTCATCGAGTTTTTCGACTACCAGTGCCATTTCTGTATGAAGGTAGCGCCGGTCGTTGAATCCGTGTTGAGCCAGAGCAGCGATGTTAAATTCTTCTTTAAAGAATTTCCAATCTTCGCTGGTTCGAAACCCGTTTCTGCGATGGGGGCGGCGACAGGCCTGCATGTGTACCAGGCATTTGGCGCTGAAGCGTATCGTAAGTACCACAACAACCTGATGACCAGCGCGTATGTATTCTTCAACAACCAGCGAGGGTTTACGCTCAGTGATTTAGACATGGTGGTGAATAAATCCGGGTTCAACAGCTCATTCAGCGATCGAGAAAAAAGTCGCTATGAGAATGTCATTTCCGGAAATATGCAACTGGGGGAAGCTCTCGGGATCAGCGGAACGCCAGGGTTCATTATCATGAACATGCAAAAACCCGATGCTGCAACGACATCATTCATCCCGGGGGCTGTCGACGAAGCTACCCTGAAATACGCAATCCAGAAGGCCCGTGGTGGTTAAAGTAGCTTTTCATGCCAGAACTGACCATGCCGGGTAACACTGGCATGGATGTCAGGCTTTTACGACAAGTAGCTCATTCCAGCGAGTGGTATACCGTGGCGACATTGACAGTATGGTCTGCTACCCCCTGAAATCCTGCTGAATCCCTTCCCCAAGCAGGAACAGAGAGCTACGCAGCTCTTTGTTAAACCGATCCATCGCCTTCATAAGCGCTTCACAGCCTCGTTTGGCGGGCCGCTCATCGAATTAGTCGCGATGAGTGGCTCAATGCCGTAACAGCTAAAATCTGGTAAGAGATATTTGTTAGTTTTCTACTAATTGAACGACTACCAGCCTGCCACCTTCCTCTTTTGACAAAACAAATTGAGCGTTATTCTTCAGTTCTATTTTTTCCCCAACCATAATCTGCCGCTTATCCGGTAATGACATTAGTCCTGATATGCCTTCATTTACCAACCACCATTGATCGTTATGGTAAACAAAATAACCAACCCGTTTCCTTTGTGCATCCGTTGTACGTTCATTTGGCGCGATAAGACGATTCACATGCCACGCATAGATAGACTGCCCGCTCCAGACCATCAACCGGTGATCGTCAGGACGATAGCTGCCTTCTTTACGAGAAGAATAAAAATTAAGCACTGGCAACTTACCTTTATACGGCGTACCGCAGTAAGGACAGACCGGCTTTGTCTTACCCGAGAAAACGTACCACTTCTGTTCACATTTCGTGTTTTGGCAGGGCTGTATCAGGTCAACGGTTTTAACCAAGGCACTTTCCCACTCATCGGCGGTAGGGCGTTTTGTGGCATCATGTAAGCCATCGATGAAGGCTCGATCAAACAATGACGTCAGGTAGGGACCCATGATGGTGTAAGGAATTTTACCCGGGTCAGCCCAGGGAAGTGAAAAGGAGGATAACTGACTGATTTTAACTGCATTACTTTTGTCTGTCGGATGTTCAATGAAGAGTGCTTTCTCACCCATTGATAAGGTTTCATCACGCACTTCATCCGACATGTCATGTATTTTTCCGCCACGTAGCGGATGACGGAAAAACAGGTACATGTAGATAAGCACCGACAGTGCATGGCGGTCAGTAGTAATGCTTGGCAGTACGCGGTTCGGATCTTCTTTGGAAAGATGGCTGGTTTTCACCACCTCCGGAGCGATAAAATCCGGAGTGCCCACCACATCGGGAGGATACTTTCCAGGAACGACTAGGCCGTCTACGTCAATGATGCAGGCATGGCCCATTTCTGGATCAATCAGCACGTTTTTATAGCTGAGATCGCTGTGACAGAGGCCAGCTGCATGCATCCTTCTGACGGCTCTTGTCAGCAGCAGACAGACTTTGAGATAGGTAAGCGTATTGCCTCGTTCACGCGGATCGAGGAATTTATTCTGGTTGCTGGCGCTGGCAAACCATTTGCCTTCTTTCTCCCGGCCTTTAATATCCAGAAAATCATCGTTTTTGGAACCATATTTAAAGAAAAAATGGTTCTGGTAGGTTGGAACCACGATACCGATTTTATTCCCATGCTCAACAACGTGGGTCGGCCAACAAAACAGATCCTTCCAGTATTCGCCACCGGATTGTCCAAAAATGTTTTGCCTGTAGCGGCCGGTGATCATATCAATACGATCCCGGGCCTGCTCATTCTGCGGTTTTTGATAAAAAGCGACGACGTAAGATTTATCAGGCGAAAAGTAAACATCCTTCATCGAGCCTGAACCAATCACCTCGTCAACATACTGGACTGTTTCGCCGTCCTTTGTTTTACACGTAACGATATTTGCCATATTGATCACCGAAAAAGCGTATCCCTTACCACAACACCGCAATAGTGCGGTCATCATGGTTCCCAGTGGAGAAAAAGTTTAACCAGTCGCCTAACCCCTCAGACGCAATACTGGCGTCTGCGAGGACAGGGGAGATCTCATTAATGAGGCGGGTCCATTTTTCGTCACTGCGAAGCCCGTTATCAGTCTCAAACAGAGGGTCTGATACGCCGTCGGTCATGAGGATCAAGTGAGATACGTCATTCCATTTACCCACGCTGATGCGACCAGTAAATGATGGGTCTGCGATAATGCTCTGGTCAAGGAAGCGGGTTTGTCCTGCGTATTCTCCGCTATCGGGATTTCCAAGTATCCTGACTTTACCTGAAGGGCTGTATGCACCTATCGCACCATCGCCAAGCCAGAAAGCAGCTGCAAACAGCTCGTTTTCAGTTCGCAGTGCTACAGTTGCAAGAAGGGTTGTTGAATAGGATTTCACAGGTTGTTCTGCACAAATGGCTTCGTTCTGGATGCTGTTGACCGCGAGCGTAGCTGCCTGTTTAAAATGATGAAGCATGGCGTTTATGGTTGCCTGCTGATCGCTCCCTTCCCACGTCGTGATATGCTCTTTTAAACGGACGCCTTTCACTCCACTGAGCTGATTGAAAAGGTAATCGCCAGCCGTCATGACTGCAATTCGCGATCCCTCTCTGGAATTTACTGCACTACCGGCCCCGTCTGCGACCAGCATGACAGACCATCCTGTTTCCTGGCAGTGGTTGATATAGAAGTCATCATCTCTGAAGCTCCCGGCATGCTCATGAGAGCGGCCCCGGCGACTGGCGGCAGCAATACATATGTTATCTCTGACCAGGCCAGCAGAGTCCAGATGGGCCTTAGGGTAGGGAGCATCTGCTGGTGGTTCTATTACCTTCCACAGGCTTCTCGGATCCGGGTTTACTACAAAAAGTAACTTTGTTTCGCATTCGTCGTGCGAAGTGCATGACCACAGTACTGAAAGCTCAATATCGCCAATTTCAGTGGGTATGCCAGTGAGCAACCCTTGTTCTTTTTTATACGACAAGCCAATGTCCCGGGGAAAGACAACGTCTCTTATCGTCGCCCGTCCACCCTCATCCAGTATGATGGCAACCGGCGAAGAGAAACGTTCGCCTGCGCGGGCGTTGGGTATGGTTATTCTCGCTGTCGGGGGCATTACACATTGCACTGCTGACCCGGTCCGATGCTGGCTTTCCGGTACCTGCCCGGGTTTTAGTATCGGAGACGGCTGGTTTTCAGTTTCATTTTTTTCTGGTTTCTGAAGTTCGTAAAAAGGCATCAATTTCCACAATGTAGGGCTGGTTTCGTTGACTGTGGCTGTTTGCGTCTCTGTTTTGTCAATAGCGTGGTTTCCCTGTATATCCTCATCAGTCCCGACTGGCTGTTGATTTTCGGCAAGGCCTGGAGCAGGCGGGAGGGCAGTCACTGATTCGTTCTCACCTTCGTTAACCTGTGCAGAGGTACCTTTTGCAAGGTTCTCAATCCGCTTTATAAGCTGCATAACCTCGGCAGACAGGGCAGGATCCTGGGATGGAAGGGAAAGCCGCTCACCTTCTGCGGTGTGGCTGAGCTCAGACAGAACTAAGCGGATAATCTTTTCTTCAAGTGACGTATTTTGCGACATCAACCTCTCCCTCTGTTTACGTCGAAGTTAGTGTTTCCGCCATCATTGCTGAATGAAAGACCTTTTTCACACCATGGGCAGATCACGTCATCGGGGCCATCAATGCAGAGCAACTTCCCGCATGAGCACATGGCAAACGCACTGGCATTACCACAGTGGGGGCAACCCGGTACACCATGCAGTTCGCTTGTGTTTACCTGCAAATCGGTAGCGGTGGCATCTGACCACGCAAAATAGTCCTCATCAATGGGATAGCATCCGGCAATATTAAAGTTGTTCAGGTTCAGGTTGAAATCGAGCCCGGAAACCCTTGCTGGTGGCCGTTCATATTTCATCAGGTACGGTCGACGAGTCTTGCTGCAACGCCCGGTGAGCGTAACGCAGTTTTCGTCGTACGCTTTTACATACTCGTCTTTGGACAGGCGAACTATGTATTCAGTCTGGCTGAGCTCCGGTTGTTTTTCGTCCCCGACACTGCGGCTGTGAGCAGTAACCGAGGCCGTGATCCATTTGATGAAGCGGGTAAAGTCGCCTTCCTGTGACTCTGTGAATAGCATGACATTTTCTGTCAGCTGCCGCAGGATATTCAGGTCCGCTGACGGTCCCAGGCCAACGGCAATGAGATTCACCTTACTCGCGTAGTTATTTTTCCAGCGTTTCACTTCTAAGGTTGTGTCGTCAGTCGGACGTCCGTCGGTAAGGAGATACACTACGGGTTTCCAGTCGCCTTTAGTCTCATGAGTGGTTTTTCTTACCTGAGTATCAATTTGCACGGTCAACTCACGCAATGCAGCCCCAAGGCTCGTGCCGCCGCCAACGGGAAGGCGGGGAGGGTAGAACGAGGCAATTTCGTGCAGAGGTACAATCGTGCGGGCTATTCCGGCAAATGCGATTACCGAGACCCAGGCCGTTTCCAGTGCGTGTGGATCTTTTCTTAAATCTCCGACGATCATTTGCAGACCATCAGTCATTTTTTTCAGGTTTTCACCGATCATGGACTCTGAACAGTCCAGAACAAAAAAAACGGGAAGGCGTCTCATAATATCCCTCGTACGGCTGGTAACAGTCAGCAGAAAACGGTTCTGTAAAGGAAGGCGTTTGCCGGGTAAAGCAGCACCTTCCTGTCTGTCAGAGCACCAGCTGTATTTCTGGTGGAGGAGGTGGGAGGGTATCTGTTCCGGCATTGATCCCCGCGCTTGTGCTACCGGAAGAAACGCTGGCCGAAACCCATTTAAAGAAACCTGCAAAAGCGGTTGAGTCGAGAGTCTCCAGAGACACAACCTTATCAGTGAGCTGTTTTAAATGCTCGTGGCCTGCTTTAGGACCTACCGCACAGGCAATGATGGAGCCAAATCCCCGGCCACGAATAGCTTTTACCGCTTCACCGTACGCCATGGCATCAGAAGGCGTACCATCAGTCATCAGGAATACCAGGGGACGCCAGTCTCCTTTTGTATCACCATCTGAGCGACGCACATCCCGGTCTACACACTGCATCAGACATTCAAGGGCAGCGCCGGTGAACGTCCCGCCAGCGCTTGGCACAACGATGTCAGAAAACTGGAAGTCTTCCAGCGGCGTGAGAGGAATAAACTCACGCGCCTCATTGTCATAGGTGATAATGGAGACATGGACACTTTCGAGGGCGTATGGATCCTGGCGGAGTGCGTTTAGCATCGCCTGAATTCCAACGTTAACGGAATGGATGGACTCACCGCGCATTGAACCGGAGGTGTCGATAACAAGGTAAACAGGCAGGCGACGCATCAGATGTAATTCCTCAGGTGTGAGACAAACGAATCTGATTCTGAAGGCTCACCAATTGCCTTGAGTTTCCAGCCTGTAGGTTCGCGTATCAGCTCGGCAAAGACCATGGAGCGCTGGCTGGCAAAGGCGGGTCCGCCAGAAAGATCGAATCGTGCCATTTCAATATTACGGGCATCTACTGCCCGGATGAAGGCATTCTGAACTTTACCAAAGTGCTGCTGGAGCTTTTCACCATTGTAGATCTGAACGATGAACACAATTTTCTCGTACTGAGCGTCAAGGGAATTCAGGCGCACAATAATTTGCTCATCGTCACCGTCACCGGCTCCGGTTCGGTTATCGCCTGTCAGCCAGATATTGCCTGACTTATGGCGAAGGCTGTTGAAAAAGATGATATCGCCATTCACAAGCGTTGGTTTACCATTTTCCACATTGCCGAGATCGGTCACCTTTCCGGCTGAATTACACAGGAAAGCGATCACATCAAGGTCGTATTCTTCTTCTTTTTTACCAAAGATCCCGCCGAGGAAACCTTTCTTTTCCTCATTAATATCCCAACCCAGGCCGATAGTAACGGACGAGAGATCGTATTCATTTTTTTTCAGGCTTACGCCCTGGCCTTTGCTCAGACTGACAGACATGACATCCCCTTAATTAATAAAATTATAAGACCACATTTACTTCTGGCGGCGGCGGTGGCAGGTCTTCAAGACCGATCACTTCTTTTTTGCTGGACTCCACTTTCTGACTGCCTACCGAAATGCTCGCACTGACCCATTTAAAGAAAGCTTTAATCGTCGAACTGTCAGCTGTATCGAGCTGAACCACGATTTCAGTGATTTCTTTGAGGACGCTGGTATCGGCATCATGCCCGGCTGCACATGCCACAACAACGCCGGTTCTGGCGGCTTTAAAGTCATTCAGGCCTTTACGCCAGTCATCATTCGGACTTCCATCCGTCATCAGGAATACTAGGGGACGCCAGTCACCTTTAGTGTCAGCCGTCGTTTTCTGTACTTCTTTGGCAATGGAGCTGGCCGTCAGGGTAAGCGCTTCGCCAAGAGACGTGGTGCCGCTGGCTGTTAGTGCTGGCATCTGGAAACTCAGGAGGTCTGTCAGGGGGACTGCCTGTCGGGCTGAAGAATCAAAGGTGATCACTGACACGTAAGCCGTTTCGAGTGCATACGGATCCTGTTTCAGCGTGGTAAGCAGCGTCTGAACGCCATTCTTAACCGCTTCGATAGGCTCTCCGTGCATAGAGCCGGACGTGTCGAGTAGCAGATATACGGGTAAGCGTCTCAAATGTAATTCCTTCTTAAGAGATCGGAAGAGGAGAGTAGTTTCAGGAAGAGGCCAGAGTTTGTAGATTTGATAAAACGGCACGACATCTGTCGGGTGGAGATTAAATACTCAGAAGCGGCATTAAAGAAATAAGTTAACCACCATTGAATTACCGACATGTGAATGGCCTCTTATCAGAGAAAAAAATTCAGACCGTACTGGAATATAAGATTTCTGAAAAAAACTCCGGCAAAAATAAACTTTCTTATGTATGAAAATCATCATACATCACAGATCTGCATGAATGGAGTGTAAATCGCCCAAAGATTGATGTGTAGCACAAGAGGATGTCAAGACACCAGGTTTTGTAGGCAGAAAGGCGCTGCTGACATTGCGGGAGGAGAATAGATCAAAACTCCGTCACGCAGATACAGAGGTGAAATATGACAAAACCGGGGTTTTCACCCCGGTCTGAGATTTAGCGTCAGGACTTTTTAGCGCTGTATTCTTTTATCAGTTCATCAACGGAGTGCAGAGCCAGCTTCTCTACCGCTTCACTTCGGGTCGAGCCACTCAGCGCAGCCAGACGGTCAATTTTTCTTAAAATCCGCATGCGTAGCGATAATGACACGGCTGTTTTTTTATCCTTATCGAGTACGACCTTCCCTGTGGACTCACCGGTTTTCAGTTCAGCATTCTGTGCGAGCGCTTCATTCATCCGGCGAAGGGTCTTTTTATCCAGCTGGCCCGGATTAACGAGATGGTATGAATGACCTGCCTTGCTGTATTTGATCTCCGCAGAATATGACTCGCGTAGCTCTTTGAGTGCCCGGGTTAATGTCGGCTCTGAGCATTCCAGACTGGTTATAATGTCGGCAGCGGAAACGGGCTTGCCGGTGCCCAGTAAGTTGGCAAGCTTAAAAATCCGGGCCTGTCTGGTATTTAATTGCATCGTAAGATTTAGCCTGCTTAAAGGGTTAGTGGTTCAATAGGCTGAAAAATGAAGGTACTGCTCATCTTTCGAATAACCGGTTGATCGCCTAACGCTTCAACCGGATCAATGTGTTCTAAGCCTGCAAAATTTACTGACGACATCTGGCTGCGACTGCATTTGCAGGACAGGATATACTCATCCTCCAGATAGCCGGTCCGCTTACTGACCCGTTGCGTAAAGCCTGACACAATCACGTTGTCGAACGGTAGCGTATGTAAAACGATACCGACCAGGCGGAACAAGCAGCCATGGACGTGGCGGGCATAGTTTTCGCGTACGGCTTTTTGCGTCATGGCTTTTTCCGTCAGCTCCGTGCCCCGGGCATTAACGCCGTAAATCTTATCAGGGAAATCTTCAATCTCAGCTAAATCAACATCCAGCAGGACTGCTGATAGCTCCGGCTTTACTTCAAATGCAACAAGCGTTTCACGCGGCCATTCAGTTTCTGCCAGCACACCCGCCAGGTATGATTCGAAAAACGCGGCGTCTGTCCGGAACTGCTGCCGGGCATCTGCCTGAGCCGTGGCGAGCCGTTTTTCATGTTCTTCAGCCTCAAACTTCCAGTTTGCATACTGTTCGGCCCAGGCCGTCCGTTGTTGCTGGTACCGGTGCTGTCGAAGGGTATTCTCACGCTCCACATCAATCAGCTCCTGCTGCCACCGGCGAAGATTTTCGGCGTGGCGCTCAGCTTTAGCTGATTCCGATTCAAACCATTTACCCAGAAAACTAATGCCTTCGCTCTCGGCAGGCTTTTCCGGCAATGCAAGATAGTCTGGCTTTTCTGGACGCACCGGTGCCGGAACCTGAAAAGGCGACGTTCTGTTATGCAGGTATACTGCTTCCAGCTCTGCCCAGCTGATGCCTGTTTTAGGATCCGGCGTCAGCTCGTGAATATTACGGATTGCGGTCACCGCTGACATGAGATCAGCGGCTTCCTGCTCAAGCGCCTGTCTGAGCCCCGGGTCGGTAGCCGTCCGGTTCCCACCTCCGGAACGCGCGGCCCGGTCAAGCCGGGTACGGTAACTCAGCCCGGTACCGGGCAAGCCCAGATTGGCATAGGTCCCCCGGCTTCCAAAAGAAACGGAAGCACCTCTCGGCCCGACACTCAGGCTCGGTGCACCGTTACTCAGGTTGAGGCGAACACCAGGAATAATGTTGATCGACTTTCTGAACCTGAACCCCATTATGATTTCCTTAATGATGCTGGGTCACGGTAAGTAATCTGATTCCATCAGCGCTTTGCTCGTTCTGTAACCCATAAAAACGAGCTCTGTCCAGAATGCCAGCCGCCCAGCGGCGATGTGTGGCGGGTTCACACATTGCTCCCTGCGACTTAAACACGGCCTGGGTAGAGTTCAGGATCCGCAGAGCGTCAGAATGCTCACCCTGAGTGACCATCAGCGCGTTTTGAATGACCTCTATCTGACCCGGGTGAATGGCCGTTTTCCCAACAAGCCCATGTGCCATATCAAGAGCCAGCTCTCTGGCCATTACGGCATGATCGTCAATATGCTCACATACGGGCGCGGTCAGGGCAAAATCACGCGGGCCGAAGACCGAAACGAGCATTTTGATGACGTAGCCCATCGGGCTGTCATACAGCGTCAGGTCCCGGGGACGGCGAAGCGACACAACGTTCATAAGATCGTTGCCGCCGATTCGAAGCGCAATAATGCGGTCGTGGCAGGGATGTTCCACCAGACGGGTGGCCAGCTCCCGCATCTGAGCCACGTCAAAGACGTCTTCTGTTTCCAGCGTTGGCATCATGCACAGGTGAGTCCCGCCCATGATATCCCACCATTCAGCTAACGAACTGAGGGTAAATTTCGGCAACACAAACCCGTCGACAGCGGAAAGATCATAATGCGCTTTTAACCATCTGCCCATGTCGGCATGCCGGGGGCGAATGAACACCAGAGGCCAGTCATTTTTACCCAGGCTACGCATGCTGTTACTGAGCTCGTGCAGCAGGTGCTCCAGATTTTTGAGGGCGATGGGGATGTCTGCTTCACTGACAGCATCCTCAAGGCAAATTACCAGAGAGCGCAAACCCGGGATTTTCCCATGCAGGACGGCATCAGCAATATCTTCCCGTGTTGCAGGCATGTATAGCGTGGCTCCCAGATTCCAGGGAGAAAGACGATTTTTCATCAGGGTACCTTCTTGATAATGGTTACAGCCCGATACTGGCCGAGGGTTCCCCCCATTTCTGTAACAACTATTCCCTTTTCACGAGCAAGCCCTACAAGCAAGGCAACGTCCGGGTCGTCAATAGAACGCACAAATATATGGTCCGGTACCCGACGCAATACAGCCCGGGTTGCTTCAGCAATACCGGGTTTAATACGATTGACGCTGTCCACTTTAAATTCATCGGCCAGGAACGCGATAACGTCGCGACTTGTCTGCCATAAGATCCGGGCTGACTCCGTATTCCAGCTCAGGGGAGCGAGGGATGTCGGTGTTAACTTCTTACGGAAATGAGCGACGGTATCGACAAGCATCCGGCTGCATTCGAATTCACTGAGATGCTCGCAAACCATGCACCCATGTAATCCTTCAGAGGACCATACTGACCGGGAGATCAGGCCTGATACCGGCGCACCCATGATGCCAAAAGGAATGAGCCAGTCATCATCACTGGCAGCAAGCCAGGAGCAGCCACAGGGATCCGCCAGGACAACCAGTCGCGGCTGCTCAGGATAGCCCGGGCGATCTTTCAGTGCGCGTACAAGCTCTCCGGTAATTGCACCTTTACCTGTCCATCCGTCAACAAACACAATACCGCTGGTACCGTGTCGCTCTTCAATGACGTCAAGTGCTGTACTGTCAATTCCGCGATCCCGGATGATACTGATGCCGTAATGCCATGAGGTTTTCCCCATATCACGCAGGGTCTGGTGCAGCATAACGCCGAGGGGCACACCTGCCCTGACAAGACTGGCCAGAACGATGGGCTCATCACCGAAGCGTTCGACCAGAGCAATAGCGAGCTGCGTGACTTCTTTTGCAAGCCGGTCTGCCCCCCGATCCAGCGCCCGGTGAAACAAATCAAGATGCCATTGTGTGGGTGCTGGCTCCTGGCTGAGCATGTCCGAATAATGTTTCTTTCCGGACTGAATCAGCTCTTCTTTTTGCTCAACCGGCGTCATCTCAATGACTACCGGCTTTAGCAGAAACTCCACGTCACCGGGCTGGTATGAGCCAGCGAATGTTTCATGTGGCTGCATTTTATTCTTCTCCAAAAATTCGCTGTGAAATGGCCTCTGCAAACTGACTCTGTCGCGGAATGCCAAACCAGCTGCACAGTTTCATAAAACGGTGATCGCTCAGGCTGTCACCCAGACCTATTACGGGGAAAACCCCGCGCTCAGCGCGAAGCTTTTCGAGCAGCCAACTGACAGCTCGCCCCTTCTCAACCGGCGTGGGGAGCCAGGCTACGTTATTACTGTTTCGATGGATGTAGAAACCTTCCGTTGAGAACACCTTTTCAATTTCATCAGCAATAGCAGTGAGCTCATCGAGGCGTGTGCTGTCCCGGTGTTTCATCACCATATAAACCGGAGTTTCATCATATTCATAGTTAAGCCTTGCCCAGGCCTTGATCCCCTTTGCGTCCATCATTTCAGTGATCAGACGTTGCATAGACTCTAACCTTTCCTGGTAGGGCGCTAACTGGTCGAGCATAAGGGCCTTCCATTCCTCGTCGGGCGTTCCCTCTGGCGTTAGAATGACGGCCCCATGCGTGGTGATTGCCCAGGAGCGGAAAGGGATCCTGACGCGGCTGATTTCTTCAGTTCCCCGAGCGGTAACAGGAATGAGTTCAGCCTGCTCAAGGAGCCAGTCCACCAGCATGGACTGTTCTTCTGTCATAAAACTTCGTGGATTCAGGGTGCGATCAACGGCACCGGTACGAAATGGCTCCAGGGCCAGCTCGTCTACCATTTTACGACGGGTCTGAAAGAGCGTGTCGTCAAGGTCGCTCAGAACAACGGGTTTATTCATAGGTAACAATCTCCACGACGGGCGCAACCTCAGCCAGCGCCTTAAGAAGCTGCGCGTCAATACTTTCTGCGGGTGTCTCAGTACACACAAGAATGCGGTCAAACTGCTGGTGGGCGACGTTATAGACAAAATTGGGGATGCCCAGCCCGTAGTTATCCGTAAAGGAAATGGCGGACTCAATGGCATAACCAACGGCGATAGGGGAGCGGGTGGTCGAACCGTAAAATGCCTTTGCCCCGGCAGCTTCGAGCCGTTCTGCAAGCAGGAACGGCTCCCAGACGAATTCCCCTGTCCCGAGAACCAGAACACGCTCCCCTTTGCGGACGGAAACCTCATGGCCGAGATCGGCCGCAGGTGCGAGCATCCCCAGTCGACCCCATGACTGTTTCCCCTGGATGTCCCATTCTCCGCGTGAAGTTACGTTGACTTTCGGCATGTCCGGGACCGGTGCATCTGGTAATGTGGTCCATCCCCACTGACCGCTTACAAGAGAAACAGAAGTGACGGGTAAGGTGCTGCGCTCGGACAAGGCTTTGCCACTCCAGTCGGTAAGCGTAACGGCGATAACCTGTTCAATATGTTGAAGCTTGCCGGTATTACGCAGGGCAGAAAGCAGGTTAATAAAGGTATTACCGGTGGTTGCCTCGTCATCAATCAAAACCAGCGTTCGCGCGTTGGTAACACGACGTCTTTTCTCTTCATCATCTGGCAGATAGATCAGATGATCAGTGGCGTGGCTGTGTTCTTCCTTGAACTCGCAAAGCAACGTGCCATCAACCGGGTGACGGGTAGAGGTCAGATATACAGATTCACGATGCTGGTGGCGCACTTCATCAAACACACCGGCCCCAAGCCCAACGGCGGTTTCAGCCATACCGATAAAGAGTACGGGCCCTGTCAGCGTTGCGGGGAACTGGCTGGCAAGCTGTCTATAGGCCTGCCGCATGACTGAGGGTGGCACGGGAATGTGTCTGCCGAGTACTTTGCTGACAAACAGAAAGGCGCGTTTCGGGTTACGTCTTTCAGCGATATCAAACAGGTCATCGAGCGAAACTTCACCCTGGTCGCGGGTTACCTGAATCGTACCGCATGAGAGGGTACGGCGATAAATCATATCTTCGAGGATGTCAGACATAAATACGCCTTAATTCAGAAGGTTAGAGAGTGATTCCGGGTATGCAATTACATCCGTAATGGATCTCACCGCAACCGGAGAAAAGGTGTTTTTAGCGCTCTGGCGCACCATATCTTCAGACATCAGACCGAGCTTAAAGGCAGCAAATAACCCAGGAAGGTTCACCCCGCTGTGAAGGGTATAACCCACCCCCCCTGACGGACGCATGTTGGTTTCAAGCAGCACCGGGTTGCCATTCACATCGTTTCGCGTCTGAACATTCACCAACCCGTCGGCCTTCATAACACGGGCGCAGTCACACGCCAGTTCCCAGGCGCTTCCTTCGTTTACCAGATACTGGATAGCCCCTTCCTTACGGCGTCCCACGGCTGCGAGTATTTCGCCCTTATCCGCGAGGATATCGACGGAAAATTCCGGGCCTGGCAGGTACGGCATCAAAACAAGGGGTTTAAACGACTCAGCAGCTGATGCTGCTGCAATATACTGTTGCGGACTGACCAGACGATGTTCGGGATGATTAAAGACGGCCATAGGCGAAGCACTGTCATCAAAGCGCCAGAATCCCATGCCATAGATACCCGTCACCGGCTTCACGCATACCGGGCTGTCAGTGAACGGCGGGGCCGCGAGGTGTGTCTTTAATTCTGCCAGCGTATTCACCCGCCAGGATGGTACGACCGGGAGACCCTTTTGCTCCATAAACTGAGCAAAAGTAACTTTTTCGTCAGCCAGAGTTAACCAGTCGACGCCCGTTGCACCGGTAGTAAGGGTGGCACCGGTCGATTCAATGGCTGAACGGTGTTCTTCAAACCACTGGCTGTTACGGCCAGTATGAATATGGTGGATGCCGTAGGTCTGAATGGTTTCCTGAATAAACTGGAGACGTTTTTGAGGATCTTCAGGTTCAGTCAAAGAATAATCGGCAACGGAAAGGATTTCATTTCTTTCGTTACGGTGGGAGGCAAAAACGGTAATGGCAAAATTATTTTTTTGTGCAAATGATTTTACCCCCTGAATAATATCTCGCTGGGAGGACAAACCTTCCATAAACCAAATTTTTTTGTTCATTTTTTTTAATTATCCGGAACGCCATGCAAATTTATGATTGAGAAGTGAGTCTATGAGTGTCTACGCAACATGTCAATCATAATATGATTAATAACTCCTGAGGTTATGGAGTGTGCCAGTGTTTTTGTGTGCCCTGTTAAAGTATTGATATTTAATACAAGTCTAGAGATAAGGACATCCTAAAAAGGATTTCATTTTGTGTTTTTACAGAAAACTACCAAAATTTCCCTTGTCAGAGAACTTCATCATGATATGATTTTCTTCGTCAGTTAATAAACAACCCTTTGATTGTCTCGGTCATTACCATTTTAAGGAATAAAACATGGTTTCATTAAGTAAGAACCAGACGGTATCACTCAGCAAAGAATCTTCAGCATTAAGCCAGCTTCAATTCGGCCTCGGTTGGGATCCGATTAAGAAAAAAGGTTTTCTTGGCGGACTGTTAGGTGGCAACGACTCAATCGATCTCGATGCTGGCTGCGTATTAATGGACAGCACTGGTAAAACAATTGACACCATCTGGTTCCGCAAACTGGAATCCACCTGCAAAGCTGTTGTGCACAGTGGCGATAACCTGACCGGTGAGGGTGACGGCGACGATGAAGTGATTAAGGTCAACCTCTCCCGTCTGCCTGCGAACGTTGAATACCTGGCGTTTACGGTTAACAGCTTCCGTGGTCAGTCGTTCAATGACGTCGAAAACGCATTCTGCCGCGTGGTCGATCAAACCGGCAAAGAGCTGGCTCGCTACAAGCTGACTGAGCAGGGCTCACATACCGGGATCGTTATTTCTTCGCTGCGTCGTAATAACGGCAACTGGGACTTTACCGCCCTTGGCCATGCCTGTCGCGGCCGCACAATTGACGATATGCACTCCGATATCGTTTCAGCGATTATTCGCTAATGAACCTGACGCCGGGGGGCAATGCCCCCGTTCCAGCCCAGGAGTTGCGGGTCCGGATCACCTCGGGCGGTCAGGTGGATGCTTCGGCGTTTCGCCTGTATGCCGACGGGAAGGTGCAGGGTGATGCGGACATGGTGTTCTATGGTCAGCCACGCAACGATGATGGTACCGTCAGCCTGGTCAGTGAAGGCCAGTACTCAACTTTTACTGTCGCGCTCAACCGGCTGAAATCTGATGTCCAGAAAATTGCGTTCACAGTGACCTGTGACGGTGGGCAGACGGTGTCCGGTCTTCGTAATCTTTCCATCGACGTGGAGCAGGGGGCTACCGGCCTGGTTAGCGGCATTGTCGAACTGAGCGGCCGTCAGGAAGCAGCCTTAATTCTGGGTGAGTTTTACCGTCGTAATAATGACTGGAAATTCCGCTTCGTTGCACAGGGGTTCAACGGTGGTCTTAAACCGCTGGCAGAGCATTTCGGCGTAAATATTGCCGACGAACCTGCTCCCGCCGCCCCGACCCCTCCGGTTGCAACCCCTCCGCCAGCTGAGACAAAAATCAGCCTGAGTAAGGTATCTCTGACAAAAGAGAAGCCAGCAATCAGCCTGACCAAACGGGATAACTTCGGTGAAATCCGGATCAACCTGAACTGGCACCGGGGCAGCGGCAAATCGGGTTTCGCAGGCATGTTCGGCTCCAAAGGAATCGACCTGGATCTTGGGGCATTTGTTGAGCTTCAGGACGGGTATAAATCGGTCATTCAGGCGCTGGGTAATGCATTCGGTAATTATCGCGATGAGCCTTATGTTCAGCTCAAGGGCGATGACCGGACGGGTGATGTATCAGACGGCGAGTGGCTGCATATCAATGGCCGGGAATGGAAGCATATCCGTGAAGTGCTGATTTACGCCTTTATTTATGAAGGTATTCCCAGCTGGGACAAGACTGATGGTGTGGTCACCATTCATGTGCCGGATCAGCCTCCCATTGAGACCCGCCTCACCGAAGGTGAAAACCGTCGCACATTGTGCGCCATTGCCAGACTCGTAAATGAAAACGGCGCGATTAAAGTCGAGCGTATCAACCAGTACTTCAAAGGCCAGGACGAAATGGACCGGGCATTTGGCTGGGGATTTCGCTGGAGCGCCGGTTCTAAATAACACAGCAACAAAGGAAACAGGTATGAGCTTTTTCGACAAGGTAAAAGGTGCCATTAACTCTGGCCGGGACGAACTGACCCGCCAGGTTGGTCGTTTCAAAAACAAAAAATTTATGCACGGCACCGTTGCTGTATGTGCCCGTATTGCCGTATCGAGTGACGGCGTGAGTTCGGAAGAAAAGCAGAAAATGATGGGCTTTCTTCGCTCTTCAGAAGAGCTGAAGGTCTTCGATACCAATGAGGTGATCGAGTTCTTCAATAAACTGGTTTCAAGCTTCGATTTCGATGTTGAAATCGGCAAGGGCGAAACCATGAAATACATCCTGGCGCTGAAAGATCAGCCTGAGGCCGCTCAGCTGGCCTTACGTGTTGGTATTGCCGTTGCGAAAAGTGACGGTAACTTCGATCAGGACGAGAAACTGGCCTCCCGCGAGATCGCTATCGCGTTGGGCTTCGACCCGGCTGAATTTGGCCTCTGATCCACATCCCTAAGGGTAAAATATGGTTTCCACACACATCGGCTTCCCGACTGAAACGGTCATTGTTTTCATTGCGCTTTCAGTCGGTGCCATCTTTATTGACCTGTTTATGCACCGTGATGACAAGCCCATTTCCCTGAAGAGTGCGGCGCTCTGGTCCGTATTCTGGGTTGTGGTTGCGATGGCATTTGCCGGTTTCCTCTACATCCACCACGGTGCTGAGGTTGCCAGCCTGTTTGTAACGGGTTATGCGCTGGAGAAAGTGCTGTCGGTCGACAACCTGTTTGTCATGATGGCCATCTTCTCCTGGTTCGCCGTTCCTGATCGTTACCGCCACCGTGTTCTCTACTGGGGGATCATTGGTGCCATCGTCTTCAGGGGCATCTTTGTCGCCATCGGTACGAGCCTGCTGAGTCTGGGGCCGTATGTTGAAGTTGTCTTCGCTATCATCGTCGCCTGGACGGCGGTCATGATGCTTAAAAGCGGTGATGACGATGATGAAATTGAGGATTATTCCCAGCATCTGGCTTACCGCATGGTTAAACGCTTCTTCCCTATCTGGCCGAAGCTCAGAGGTCATGCTTTCCTGCTTAACCAGAAGGAAGTGGATGCCGAACTGGCGAAACCAGAAAACAGCGATGTCACCATTGGCCGTGGTAAAAAGGCGGCGCTGTATGCGACCCCTCTGTTCCTGTGTGTGGCCGTGGTTGAACTATCGGATGTTATGTTTGCGTTTGACTCGGTACCGGCAATCATTGCCGTCAGTCGTGAACCGCTTATCGTCTATAGTGCCATGATGTTTGCTATCCTGGGCCTGCGTACTCTGTACTTTGTCCTTGAAGCACTGAAACAGTACCTGGTTCATCTGGAGAAGGCCGTTATCGTGCTGCTGTTCTTCATCGCGGCAAAACTGGGCCTGAATGCGACCGATCACATTTGGCATCATGGTTACAGCATCGCGGCCACAACCAGCCTGTATGTTGTACTGGGTGTTCTGGCGCTGGGCATTCTCGCAAGCGTCATGTTCCCGGGCAAACCTGAATCTGAGGAAAAGGGGAGCTGATCCCCTGAAGTGTTAACCTGAACAATTACTAATCGAAGAGGTTATTTTATGAGTGTTTCTCTTTCCAAAGGCGGGAACGTCTCCCTGAGTAAAGCAGCTCCGTCAATGAAAAACGTCCTGGTGGGCCTTGGCTGGGATGCGCGTTCAACAAACGGTCAGGACTTTGACCTGGATGCTTCAGCTTTCCTGCTGGCCGCAAATGGCAAAGTGCGCGGCGATTCAGATTTCATCTTCTATAACAACCTGACGTCATCGGACGGTTCCGTAACGCACACCGGCGATAATCGCACCGGTGAGGGCGATGGTGATGATGAATCGCTGAAAATTAAACTGGACGCCGTCCCGTCTGAAGTTGACAAGATCATTTTCGTTGTGACTATCCACGATGCTCAGGCTCGTCGCCAGAGCTTTGGTCAGGTATCCGGTGCGTTTATTCGCCTGGTAAATGACGATAACCAGACTGAAGTTGCTCGCTACGATCTGACCGAAGATGCGTCCACTGAAACCGCCATGCTGTTTGGCGAGCTGTATCGTCACAATGGTGAGTGGAAATTCCGCGCAGTAGGCCAGGGTTATGCTGGTGGTCTGGCATCTGTATGTGCTCAGTACGGTATTAACGCGTCCTGATCGAAAAGTTACTTTTCTTATCCGGGGCTGTTTATTCAGCCCTAATTCAACTGTTTGCAGGAGCTTAAAATGGCAGTTTCTCTCGTAAAAGGCGGCAACGTATCTCTGACCAAAGAAGCACCAACCATGAATGTCGCTATGGTTGGCCTGGGCTGGGATGCCCGTGTAACCGACGGTCAGGGTTTTGACCTGGACGCTTCCGTATTTGCAGTAGGCGAAGACGGTAAAGTGCTGTCAGATGCCCATTTCATTTTCTTCAATAACAAAACCAGTCCTGATGGCGCGGTAGAGCACCAGGGTGACAACCGTACCGGTGAAGGCGACGGCGACGATGAGCAGGTCAAAATCGATCTGACCAAAGTCTCAGCAGACATCAAAAAACTGGTGTTTGCCGTTACCATCTATGATGCAGAAGCGCGTAAACAAAACTTCGGCATGGTGAGCAACAGCTTCATGCGCGTGTACAACAACGACAACGGCGCGGAAATTGCTCGTTTCGATCTGTCTGAAGACGCCTCAACCGAAACTGCAATGGTCTTTGGCGAACTGTACCGCCATGGCGCTGAATGGAAGTTTAAAGCTGTCGGCCAGGGCTTTGCTGGCGGGTTATCTGCACTGGCAACCCAGCACGGCGTGAATATTTAATAATAAAAATAAACTCAACCCCGGTGCTGTCACCGGGGTTTTTTATAGGTGTTAGCACATGGCAAAGAAAAAAGATGATGGTTCAGCAGTAATACTACTTTTTATTGTGGCTTTTTTTGTGTTCCTGCCGTTTCTGATATTCGGGATGTTTTTCTACCGAAAGCTAAAAAGAAAATATTCAGCTATCCCCAACATTCAACGTGTATATGATATTGGCGTCATTTTTAAAACGTTAAGTGCCTCTATCGCAGTTATTGTGGTTTCAGCAGTGCTCGTTCTGCAACTCAGTGCGCTTCCCGTCAAATTTGTATCGCCAGAAATATCACATTATATAGCAAGAGTTATGTTCGTTCTCTATCCACTTGTAATGATCTGGCCAATGAAAAAAATGGCGGAACGCATCGCCATAGAATATTTCGGTATAATTTTTAACGACAATGACAGAACGATAATTCTTCCAGCAGATTTAGGCAATATGGGATTGGGTGACTGGCTTCGTCTCAAGTTTCTGAGCAGGATGGGTGAGCAAGACAGCATTGAGATTCGAAAAATATCGAATATCACACGCGAGAAAGGTGTCAACTTATATATCCATGGTGATTTCGGATCCCGACGCATCAACTTTTCGAACAAGCAAAAGCGCGATGAGTGTATTTCAGCACTTCAGGCCAGAACCCGGGTAAAGGGTGGCAGAGACTACGGTTACTAAACAAGGAACAGAGTCATGCAATTACAGTCAGGTCAAAATATCCTTCTATCTTCATCATCAGTCACTCTTAATTTGCGATACCCGGTACGTCCCGGTTTTAACGGCGAACCCGACACCTGCGTTTTCATGCTCAACGCACAAGGTAAGGTGAGCGGTGATAACGATTTCATCTTTTTCAATAACCTGAGTTCACCGGAGGGGGCTTTAAAACTGACGGCAGGGACGCAGCAATCAAGCGTACATATTGATCTTAACCGCGTTTCCTCGGCTGTTCAGAAAATCGCCATAACCCTCGTGATAGACGGAAGCGATACTATTACAGGCTTGCAGAATCTGAATTTGCAGGCCTCCGGTATTGCATCGTTTGATCCCGAAACAGCAGGGCGCAGCGAGAAAGCTATTATCGTGGCGGAGGTGTATCGCCATAACGGCAGTTGGAAGCTACGGGCGCTTGGCCTCGGTTTCAACGGTGGGCTTGAGCCCCTGGCGATGAGTTATGGTGTTGATGTTGCACAGACAGCTCCGCAGCCAGCACAACCTGCTCGTATCAGTCTGGAAAAGAAGCTCGAAACAAAATCTCCGCGACTTGTAAGTCTCGCTAAAAAGGCCTCAGTCAGCCTCACTAAAAATAAACTGGAAACCCTGGAGGCAGCAGTTGCGTTTGTTCTTGACGCGTCCGGCTCAATGAGTGGCCAGTTCAGTAAGGGTAACGTTCAGTCCGTGCTGGATCGCATCGCCGTCCTTGCCGCCCAGTTCGATGACGATGGCGAAATGGATGTCTGGGGCTTTGGAGAGAAGCATAAGAAGTATCCAAATGTCACTCTGGATAACCTTGACGATTACATTCAGACCATTCGTGGATCCGGAAAGCGTTCAGCCTGGGAAAATTTGCCGGGGCTTGGTGGGACTAACAATGAACCACCGGTAATGGAAGAAATTGTCGACTACTTCAAAGACTCAAAAATCCCGGTTTACATAGTGTTTATTACCGATGGCGGGATAAGCAAGACCGGAGCAATTAAGAATGCTATCCGGCGCTCAGCCAACTTCCCGATCTTCTGGAAATTTGTCGGCCTCGGTGGATCTAGCTACGGAATCCTGAAAAACCTGGATGATTTTACAGACCGCCGCGTTGATAACACCCATTTCTTTGCAATGGATGACTTCGGCTCTATCAGCGATGAAAAATTATACGATAACTTACTGGAAGAATTTAGACCGTGGATAGATGAAACAAAAAGGTTAAATATCCTTTAGCTTGCTTCCTGATAAAGCTTAATTAGAGGGCTCTGGCGAGAGACCCAGCCAGCTGGGTCTTAAAGGTATCAACGGCCAAACACTGGTCATGGACAACTGTGAAAGCTAGCCCCGGTATATTATTTAAAACGTTCATGTTGTGCGATTTTAGACCCTGAACGACTCCTTTTTTAAGCGGTGTATAAAAGCTTTTTTTCTGTCCCAACGAGGATGGAAGTGCCGCCAGTGGGCATCTTTGGCGGCTGCCAGCAATTCATAATCGCCCCGAGTGTCCCCCCAGGCTCGAAGATGATACTGATCTAATGGTCCGTAAATAGACTCCAGCCGGTTAATTTTCTGTATGCAACGACAATTGTGCCCTGTAATGCGCCCGGTCAGGATACCATTAACGCTTTCCAGCTCTGTACCGATGAGCTTGATCCCCAGTCGTTCAGCAAACGGAGCAAGTACAAGCCTCGGTGAGGCTGAGCAGAGTGTCACCTCAACATTGTTAGAAACTTCCGTTGCCACGGCCAATAGGCCTGATGCTCTCATCAGACGCCCCCAATAAAGGTTGCAATAGGCTTCAGCTTTCTCCTTGACCCACTTTTCCTCGATACCAGTGAGAAACGTTGATATTAAAATTTCTTTGAGTTCATCACGAGTTAGTTTGCGACTCAAACACCGCAGGGTAGGAAGAGCGAGTTTAACCAACCGGCGGGTGAAGACACTGTTACCGAAGGCAAAGCGCAAAAAGGGGATAAAGCTGTCATGTCGGGTAAGAGTTCCATCAAAGTCGAAAACGGAAAGAACCTTTATTTCTGCACGAAATGAATTATCCACAAGCAGCCCTTTTTGAATTAGATAAATTTTCCATATTTTATCATCTGACGAGGGTGACTCAAAGCATGTCAGAATTGGATTGGACCATGAAGATCTCGCAGTCTTACACTGCATCTTGTTATCCATGCCGTGGTCAACTAATTGTGGCCCACAACCTGGCTGTTCGTGGAACAGTTGTTCTGATTCATTTGGCGTTTAGCAACTGTTCTCTCTGGCGCTGCATTTAGGAAAGATATAATGGCGCTAAGCCATATTTTATGTAAGGGTATGATATGGTTCAGCGGATTTTCATTCACGATACTGACAACAGGATTTACCTATGACTATCGATACCGACGATTTCGATCCGGTAGATGTAGATGTAGAGGTTGCAGAGGCGTTAGAGAAGCACATGGCACAGTTACGGGACCTGGAAGCATACTGGCCGTACAGCACGACAGCCGTTATTGATTGTTTTTTTGACCAGGCTACCCGGGCAACTCACGCTGAATTGTGGTTGGCTGCCTGTACAACTTTCCTGAACGGGATTGAAACCTCACTGAGGGTGACGCTTGAACTGATGGAGTCACAGGCGCATTCGCAGCCAGCCGCAACGCTGGTGGATTTAAGTGATATGGCCACACTCAGTAATGCCCTAATGAGAAGGGCGCACATGGCTGGTATGCCGGTGACGCTGCTGGCGTTTCCCGAGGAGCAGGATCTGCTGACCAAGATTGCTGAAGGTGCCCCGAAAAGGCCCTATGCGGAAATCGTGAGGGTTCGTCACAATTTATGTCACGGGAACATCCTGGAGCACATCATCACTGTGAGTGACGATTTGGGGGAGCCAGTCCGGTTATTCACACCTGAATGTATGCGTGTCCTGGCAGAGACGATGTCGGCAATCTCGAAACAATGGGTTGCAGGCATGCATCAATATTGGCGTGATAACAATTTATCTATGCCTTGAAAATTCCGGCCGGATTCTGTTCCCGGCGTCAGTTTAACGCCGGGATGAAATAATTATGATCCACAACCAGAAATAGCTGTTTATGGTTGAGAAAATATTGTGGTATAAAAATTATGTTTTTAACTTGGTGATAGTCATGGAGAAACAAATGAAAATTAAATGCATCGTATTGGCAGGAATATTTTCACTGGTATTTTCTGTTCATGCCAGCGAAACACAGAATAAAAAAAGTGATCCAGTACCTGTCTTTGGGCACGCAACAGCTGTTTCAAAAATGTGTGGTGAACTTCTCGGAGAAACTAATCCAGTTAAGATGAGAGATGGGGCTACTAAGATACTAAACGAGACTCTTAGAAGATTACCTGATGCCGAAGTGTCAGATGAAGGGAAAAATGTAATCGAGGCATTTGTTACTCGATCAAGATCCCCGTCTGACATACCTTCTCGCTGTGAAACCAGTGTTAACGAGAGATACTGGGAAATCGTTCAGTCCAAAAAATGATCTGACGTTGGTTGACTGTAAAAAAATATTTCGCCCGTTAAGCTTCTGTCTCTAAAATATATGACTTAATGGGCTATTCAACTCCTTCCTATGTAATATATGAAGTCATTCCCCGATGATTTAATTAACGAAGGTTTAATCCACATGTTCAAAACTGATAAATTGGACAGGCTCAATTTTAATTATTTTACCTCTTCCCGTACTTCAGGTTATTTGGCTGACAATCCAATCTGGTATGATGCTTATAACAAACAAATTCGGAGAGTATAGTGAATGGGTGGCCTGGTCAGCAAAACTAACATTGATCGCCTTGAACGTTTTCATTCTCTGCTGGCGGGGCAATACTGGTCCGCCCTTGTCGATATTCCGGCAGAGGCGATTGCGGCCGGGGATACACTCCTCATCAACTCGTTGCGGTACGTGGATGACAATCTGCATACCGTCATCCTTCGTGCCCACCCTCGGCACTACGGGGAATGGGTAAACGTTGAAGTCGTTGCTGAGAACGGCTCAAAATCAACGAAAGACAAGAAACTGAATGAACATCGGTTTCTGACGGCCGATTTTCTCGCCTTGTTTGAATATCAGCCCGACCATGAATCGATCCGTCAGTCAGAGCTCAAAGGCATTCAGGACGAGGTTGCTGACCTGCAAATGCGTCTCACCGAAACACTGAAAAATCCCTCAGATCTCCGGGAACTGGCTATGAAAAGGATCGAAGACGAAGAGGCCAGTAAAAGGGGGGGCGAGTCAGACGACAGAATGCTTCCGGTCGTCAGAAATGCAGAAGATGCCGCAGTTACCATGGCGCTGGGTACGGTGCAGAATGCCCTTTCTCAGGGAATTTCCGAAGCTCAGGTTTCTCTGATGGCGAAAGTCGCGGAACGGGAAGGGAAGATTGCCGGTGCCGTAGCTAACATTATTACGTCGCGTACCGGTGCTATTACCCGGGCGCTGGAGAAAATGCATCCGTATTATGCGGAGCTGGCCGCTGCCAAGTTGGCCGGAACGCAGGAGGGCATTGAGCAGGCTAACAAAATTCAGGCCGGTGTTCTCACGCTGGAATTATTCGTCGGCAAAAACGTGACGGTAGTCGATATTGCTGAAGGCGAGCCAGCTGACAGCAGCATTCCGCTGACGCTGTGTCAGAAGAAGCTCGTAGTGGATGAGGAACTTTCAGCCTGGTGTGACATCGACGAACACTTTGATTTCAGGAGTCTTCCCGCATTCCACAAGGCGCTAAAAGATAACCCTGGGCTGGTGGAGCAAATTTTTCCGACTGAGCGATGTGTACTCGTCATGGTAACCACCCGCAGATTTATTGACTATGGTGATACCTGGGCGAATTCAGAATACAATGAAAAGAACAGCATCGTGTTTCTGATGGTCCGCAACGGGCAAAACATCAAACAAATCTATTCCCCGGTGGAAAGCCATCTTGGAGCATCACGGTTATTTCCGTCTGAAGATGAGCAGCAGGGCCACTTTCGTGGGTTTGACGGTACCACCATCAAATTTGAAGATGTGGCCTATACCGATCGTCTCAAATCCCATGACCTGATGGCTCTGCATTACCGACGTCTGCTTATCATGCTGTTTGGTCTTGACCAGCGGCTGGCTCTCTTTGGTCAGTTCTATCCCAAGCATGAAAAGGCTAATTTCCTGAATCTGAGCTTCCAGGAGCGGTACTTCCATTTTCTGCACGATGAAGACGGCACAGGGCTGCTGGCATCACCAGACTCGCAGACGCTCGATGAATTTATTAGTGAAAAAAACTCCTATATGCAACCGGGCTCGCGGCTGCTCTGCAACTGGCGTGAGCTTATGACCCCCAGAACAGCACCTGGTGCCGTCAAAGAGGACAGCAGCTATTCAGGGTACTCCTTCATCGCTGAACCAGAGAATAATGTCTCTGCTGCGGTTGTGTATCGTCAGGGAGATAGTCTGGCAGTTGATGTGGCGGTGAAGCGCTACAGAACAGATAAGATGTTTAACTGTAAGGTAAACGTTTCTGGCTACAGGCCGTGGCGCCGGGGAGAAGCAGAGCTTGCATATCTGTGCCTGGATGCAGTGGGCCCGGAGGAACTGAACCGTTTTATCCAGCAGCGCAAATTCCGGAGTAACCACCTTTTTTACATTCGATTTTTTAAGGCCGCAATCAAATTCCTGGAGCAGGAACGTGAAAGAGAATTGCCGCACCGGCAATATCTGCTGACTGCAATGCAGGATTCGGGGTTGCGCCTGCCGGTGAACATTCATGAACTGATTCATCAGTGCATTGCTTCATGGAAGACCGGTAACCGTGGCGTTTCGCTTGATGATGGAATGCGTTTCGAAAAAGGGCGCCAGGCCCTGCTGAATCAACTTTACAGGCTCACTCAGGGTGCAAGCGAAATGGCATCGGTCATTCAGGAGCAGGTAACTGCGTCCGGATCGCAACTGCTTCGGGCCGGGGTCAACTCGTCAGGGAATTACGTCGCGTTTATCGCGCCTAAACCCTATGAGTGTGATAACAGACTTGAAGCTCATGCGTGGGTCCATCGTGTTGTCTATGCAACCGGAAAACGAAACATTCGGGAAACCAGCAGATCCTGGGTCTCTATGCCGGAGCGTTCGGCATCCGAAATTACCCTTTGGGAAGATGAGGAGCAGTCTAGGAAATGGTACTCCATGAAACCGGTATTCAGTTCGTGGGCCGAAAAACAAAAGCTATTTGAAATGTGCGAAAAAGGTGCGGAATTACTGAAAGGGGCCATGGGCAAGTCGGGACATGAGGAATATAGCGATCTTTTTGAGATGTGGGGAGATGCTTATATTGCATGCAACTCCAACTCTGGCGCGGAATACGTAACAACCCCGGATATGTTCCTCCCGGTTGGCTTGATTAAGTCACGAAACTCATTACAGCTAATTGCATTAGGGACATGCTCAACGGAGCAATGGATGTATGCCCGGGCAGGGGATGATGACACACGGGAGCTGTTGCTGGAGTTGTATACCAGTTGGTATGAATGCCCGGATAAAGCGCGAGCAAGGGTCCTGTCGATGGCAGAGAAAAACTCAGGTCTGAGGTTTGTGTTGCTTGAAGGAAAGGCAAAGAAACTGGAGCGGTTTGTTGTCAAACGGCCAGAAGAGATTGTTAACTGGCATGCCGGTGATTTAAAGGAATTCCCGACAATGCTGAATGATCAATGGGCATGTCACATGGCAATGGTCAGTCGGAATGATAAAGTTTATCTGACGCCGGATTTGCTGGATGATGATGGCCTACCAAATTTTAATGAAGTCACAAGGCAGGAGCCCGGAGACGGTTATCAACCCGTCAATGTCTATGAATTTGAGAGTGATTATTTTAACGCGATCTATGATGCAGACGGTAAGAAAGTGGTACTTTGTCACTGGTATGATGTGACGGGTGATTCATATACTGCTGAAGATCTTACAGGGAATATGCCTCATGACGCATTTAAATTCCTTCAGTATAGGCTGGATAATATCGAGCAGGCTGAGGCATTTATCAAATACAGAAACCGTAATTATCAGTCCCGAGAAAATTCAGATTGGCCCGAACCGCCTGAAGGTGTAAAGCGTTACGTCATCAGAGCCCGAAGCTAAGTGAGCAACATTAAGCTAAAAGTTCAGTATGGAAATAGATAAATCATACTGAACAATAAATATAACTTTATGCATAACACTATGACGGTATCTTATTAGCAGGTGCTTCGGAAAAAAGTAACTTTCCAAAGGTAAGTAAGCGCAGCGGGAGATATGCTAACATGAATACATCACGGGGACAGTGCTGGATACTGGCCAATCCATAATTTGCATATGATTAAAATGTACTTAGATGTTGCAATACTGATGAATTGTGTTAAAAGATAGCCGTCGTTACCTAAGTTAAATTTTATGAAGTATGGTACTGTTATGGCTAAGAAAAATTTATACTCGGAAGAGATTGTGATTGCCAAAAAGCAACTCAATCAGCTATCCACGCTTAAAGATAAAGTCAGCCTGCTAACGCGTCAGTGGGAAGGTGATATTGGCAAAAATCTGCCTGGTTACACTGAGCTATATGCTCACGTGGAAAGAATTGAAAGACAGATTCATGAACAAATTGGTAGCTGGAAGAAAAGTCCTACAATGTAAGATTACGGCGATCCATTCTGAAGCGGTGTATTTGGTTCAAGAATGCATAAATAACATTCCTTTATAACTCAATTACCCGCTTTTAAATCTCTTTATTTTCAATCCCGCTCATCCATTTGAGGAACTTTGCGCGGAAGTTCAGCGGTATCATAAACTGTATGGGACAGTAAGAATTGCACTGACATTAACTGGTACAAAATGCAGGGCTATTGAATCCCTTCAGTGTACGCAAGCCTCACGTGTTCATCTACTGTAGCTTGGTTGCCGGGGATATATCGCGGAAAGTCCGACACGTCATTGGCATTTTTGACAATGAAAGAAGGGTATCCAAACTGCTCGGCAGCAATATCGATATAAAAAGTCATTCCTCCAGCACTCAGCTCACACCAGTAGTGGCCATGTCCTCCATACTCATTGAAAAGACCTCCATTATCTGTACCATTCCCGCCGCGTATACTTGCGACCATGCCTCTGAGTCGTGCAAATTTACAAACCAATATACATGCGAACATGCATGTTCCGGTTGTGTCACTTGTTCCAATTTCCTTAAGGTTCTCTTTTAAGGACTTATGGGCTTCTTCTGCAAGCTCCAGGATTGGCGTAAGAACTAAAATAGATGTCTTGTCAGTCACGAATAATGTCTCCGGTAAACAGAACAATGGTAAGGCTAGAATCCCGTTTAAAATAATTTTAGTATCAGGTAACAAGTACCTTGAACAAAGCACTTGATTCACACAGATCAATAAAAACCTTTCGAATAAGGAAAATACGAAAATTTGTGAAAGTACATTATCGAGTTTTAACATGAATCTATTCTGAGTCGCAAGGGTTTTCAGTTCGGACAGAAGGCTTCTAAAATTTCATGAAGTCGTCCAACCATCTTTAACTACTAGGTAACAAACCATAATTATTGATTTCATGAAAATAATTAAACTCAGAAATTGTGTTGTTGAGGTTATTAGAGATGGATATAGGATGTGGTATATTTGTTTGGAAATAAAAACAAAGGTTAGAACTCAGCTTTCGTACAATCTAGTTCAATCAAATTATGACGCTTAGGAGTATAAATGAGCATTAACGACAAAGATTTTAGTTCTTTAACAGTAGAGCAATATGGCTGGAATTTGGGGGTTTTTAATCATTCAACCCCATTTACATCACACTTTATTTATGTCTACGATTGTTATAAACAGTATGTTGGATTGATTTCCATTTCACAGGAGGATTTTAACACCACTAAAATTTCCACATCGTTAAGCATTCATATGTGTGTGGCAAAGCTAGGTAAAATCCTTAAGAAAATGTCAAATAAAAAGGCTTTGTCACAAACGGAAGAAACTGAATTGGCCCCTCTTATTATTAATTATGTAAAGCAAACGATGACTTTTAGGCAATGGGTAAGTCAATCAGAATTAAATCAACGCATGCATTTTCTAATTAATATCTACGGTTCTAAAGATGATAAAAAAGGGGAGGTGGTTCTACGACCATTAATTTCGAATCCAGATGCCTTAATTTTAACACCGACGGAAGTCATTGAATTGAACACGCAAGTTATTAAAGCTGATCGTATGCGACATCCGGAATGGTTCCGTTAAGCAGATTTACCGCATTCACCATTGGAACCTTCGCCAGTAAGAGCTCGATGGTAAAATTACAATCTGAGATGGTTCAAAACGGCTATAGAGTTTTGAACCTCAAACGGGAATATTTTCACATTCATCCTTTGAAAGAAAGTCGTGGCTAAAAGAACTGAAGTAACCCTATCAAAGCCAATTTTCCTAACGACCGGAGTTATCTACTATTTACCGGATAACATTATTTCATTTGTCCTGTCGAATACCATGCCAACGTAGATTCCGGGATGCAGATTTTTGAGGCGAATCCATCGGTAATTAAATCGAGCAGATTTGGGGCTAGTAGATTACACGGTGCTGGCCTCAGTGGTTCATAATGATGCTTCGGGTAATGAAGGCTGCTGAAAATGCCATGGGGCGCCCCTGAGGCTTTATCTGGGCCACAGAAAAGGTTAATCCACATCCGGAGGCGGTAGTCCACCGTGAAGCCGTCGATTTGCAACCATAAGTGGGGGGAGAGCACAAAATCACATCCCTTAACGGTAACTTTCCCAAGGAAGCGAAGATGTGGGATCTTAGCCTCCATCAAGGCATGGCTGAGCATTAAAGTATGCCCATCGCATTCCAGCTTTGCACTGTCTACCGCTAAAAAGGCATCATTAAGGTCAGAGAGATGTATAGGTGTGTTATTCACTGTTACCATTGTGTCTCTCAATTTTTATCCTTTGTCCTGAGATTTGCTATAGTTAAGTTAATATAAACGACTTTATCCGCAAATATTCCGCCAGACTCTCGCAAGCTAAAGCGTATGGTTTGATGATGGGTGCTGTGCATCATTTCAAGTTTAATATTTCTGTTTTCTTTTTGGTAGTCTTCAAGCGCTGATTCAGTGTGTTTACGAATATTCACAAATTTATGGTCAAAGCAGAATAACACCAGATATAGGTCAGGCGGAACGATAAATGACTGAGCAACAGAGTCTGAATACTTTGTATAAAGTTGAAATATTCCTTTTGTTATTACAGATTTTATTGGCACTTCGGTGGAATGTTCTTGTATTAACTTGGATTCGATAATGCAAACTCTCACACCTGAAGAGAAAATAGAAATATCACTTCGCCCGTTTGCGATCTGATCTTCCTGGACCACCATAAACTTTTTAAGTTCAAGGCTTGCTTTCAACCAGGTTAATAATGATGCTGTAAGGTTATTTTCATAAAACAGAATGTCGTTTTTCACACGATACAAATTACTGTTGCTGGTAATGTTCTGAATGCCAGTGAAAATAGTATTAGGCAGAAGGTCGATTGTCTTGCTTTTAACATCGTAATTATTAAATGAATCAGCTAATACACCTAGTTTAAAAGCGAGCGTCCGTATTTTTTCTGTATTTCCAAACTCAAGATGATTGGCTTGATGTTTAAGTGATCTGATTTTATTATATATATATTGTGTGTTTCTTTCACTTAATCTGACCTGCATAAAACTCTGGCGCATGTATTCTTCAAAAAGGTTCTGGAGCTCAAACAATTCTTCAATAATAGAGGTTAACTTATTTTTAGGTTCAAAGAACATTGAGTCTTTATTTTTAATATTTGAAGCCAGTGAAATGATTTCATAAAGAGCATCGGTAAGCAGATGAAGTGGTTCAACTGTTTTTATAATGCCTTTTTCATTCCTATAAATCATAATGTAAGGCTGGTGACGTGAAAATAAATCCTGCAAGACATCTTGTGACACTGGCGTTGTAATGAAGAAAATAAGTCCCGGCTTAAGATCTTTGTTTTTCAAATGTTCTAATTTATCAATAAGTAATACTTTCCTAATCCCGTTCGCTAGAATTAGTCCGAATTCAGTTCGATAAAGATTCCAATTTCGCTTTGTTGATGTAATAAGGGATAAATCATAATTAATATTTACGAGGTTTTCATTGATTGTCGTAATTAAGTTATGAATGTAATTGTTGTGATAAGTGGCATAACTCATAATGCCAAACTTACTTTTGAGTTCGTTGATGTGTTCGACAAGTGTTTTCAAGTACGTATAAGTTGTGCTTTGAGGAACTTTTTGTAAATTGTAAGATGACCACTCTTTAGCTATATCATAGATAAAATCGCATTCTTGTGATTCAAGGAACTTAACCAAGCGATTTCTGGAACTTTTATTGCTGTTAAATTCTTCTTCAAATCTTTCGAGCTTTCTGCAAAAAATATGAACCGACAGGCAATGGCGACGTTCCTGCTCTAATAATTGATCATCCAGGAAAATCTCAGTATTTTTGTTACGACTGAAGATAGATATGGGGGCCATTTCCATTAGTTCTAACGCATTGAAATCATAAAATCTGCTCATTTATTTCGCCTGCATAGTAATTTTAATCACTAAAAGCTATTAAGCTTTTTCCTTTTTTAAACATACGAAAGCCTTTAGAAACACGATTTATACTAACGGGGCATCTAAATTCGTGATCTGTTCAATGTATTCAAAAGAGTATTGAACGCCTCATATGATATTTTCGCTCTGAAAGCGATTCCCCTAGCTTCATTAAGAGCCTTTCTTCCGGAAGCAGATTCAGGCGATTTAAGGTACTTTAAAAGTAACTTTTCAATCTCTATAGTTTTGTCATTCTGAAGTAACTGAGAGGCCATGATGGCTCCGAGCCTAAATTGAAGCTGAATATTCACTTCTTTGTGAAACTCCAGGTGCTGACGGTGGCGGTCAGCCAGCTGGCTTCCACGGACCCTGGCACGATACAAACGCATATAGTCGGCCATTTCGGCGGTATGGCGTTGACGATACCGGTTCTTGGCTGCATTGACTACATTGCGGTTATTCAATTTATACAACCGGTTTTCGCCAGCTACGCACTGGCGGCAGCGAGTCTTATGGCCATCCTTACTTTTACGGTCAATTCCGAAGTCTAACAAGCTCTTCAGAGTCTTGCATTTTCGGCACAGCTTACTTTCAACGAGTTCAGTCATGGGTATATTATGAATTGAAGTACTTCCCGAAAGTATACCCAATTCGACTATCCATTACAATTAAACGTTTTTGGGTTAACATAATCCACGTTATACGCACTTATAATGTAGTAGCAAAGTTGTAATGTCCGATAATGGCTAAGTTAAGATGTCCGGCGTGTATAATCAAGTAAGGATTACCATGACGGCTCTCGCAGCGGAGTTTTTCACTTTGGATGAAGTTAACAGACTCAAGATCATTCAGGACGTCATCGACCGGCGTCTGACAACACAGATGGCAGCTCAGCAGCTTGGTATCTCCGACCGTCAGTGCCGCCGTCTGCTTGCGCGTTATCGTGAAGATGGTCCGCTTGGCATGACCAGCCGCCGTCGTGGTAAATCCAGCAACAATCAGCTGCCTCTGGGACTGGCCGCATACGCGCTGAATATTATTCGCGAGCGCTACAACGATTTCGGTCCGACACTGGCCTGTGAAAAGCTGTCTGAGGTTCACGGTGTTCATCTTTCTAAAGAAACCGTCCGTAAACTGATGACTCAGGCCAGTCTTTGGGTCCCACGTAAGCAACGTGCGCCAAAAATTCAGCAGCCGCGTTACCGCCGTGCCTGTGCCGGTGAACTCATACAAATCGACGGCTGCGACCACCACTGGTTTGAAAACCGGGGACCTAAGTGTACGGCGCTGGTTTACGTTGATGACGCAACCAGTCGTTTAATGCAGCTTCTTTTCGTGAAATCTGAGTCTACTTTCACCTATTTTGAAGCGACCCGGGGCTATATTGAAAAACATGGCAAGCCGCTGGCACTGTACAGCGACAAAGCCAGTGTATTCAGGATCAACAATAAAAACGCAACCGGCGGCGACGGCGATACCCAGTTTGGCCGTGCGATGCATGAACTGAACATTCAGACCATTTGTGCAGAAACCAGTGCTGCCAAAGGCCGCGTTGAACGGGCGCACCTAACGCTTCAGGACCGCCTGGTCAAGGAGCTCAGGCTCCAGGGTATCAGTTCCATGGAAGCTGCGAACGCATTTGCCGAAGAGTTCATGAACGATTACAACCGTCGTTTCGCAAAAGCGCCTCGCCAGGCGTTTGATGTTCATCGGGAACTGGATGTCGATGATGATCTTGATATGGTATTTAACTGGCGTGAAGCTCGTAAAGTGTCGAAATCACTCACAGTGCAGTACGACAAAGTCCTTTATCTGATTGAAGACAGCGAATTCAGTCGTCGGGCGATTGGTAAATACATCGATGTCTGGCATTACCCGGATGGACATAAAGAGCTCCGGCTTAATGGCGTGTCACTTCCCTACTCCACCTATGACAAGCTTTCTGAAATCGATCAGGGGGCCATTGTGGACAACAAACGTCTGGGGCGGGCCCTGGAAATGGCGCAGCTGGTCCAGGCCGAGCGGGATAATAACCGGTCGCAGTCCGTTCCATCCGGCGACGGTCCTTCACGCAGGCGTAAAGCCCCCACAACGAAGAAATCTCAGCGCTCCCTTGATCAGGACGATATGTTCAATGCCCTGGTGAAACTTCAGTCACGCTCTGAAGAGATATTTGGAAAGAAACCGATTTAAAGCCCGGTAATCCATCCGGGCATGCCTGGCTGTCAGATTTTGGCCTGATTGACCCGTGCCGCGAGCTCCTGATGACTCTCTTTCCTTTCGCTGTAGCGGTCGGACAGGTAGGCTGTGTGCCCTTTCAGGAGTAACGTCATTTTGAACAACTCTTCGGTAACGTCGACAATCCTGTCATACCAGGGTGAGGGTTTCATGCGCCCTTCATCATCAAATTCCTGCCATGCCTTTGGCACTGACGACTGATTGGGGATGGTGAACATCCGCATCCAGCGGCCAAGTATCCGCATCTGATTGACCGTGTTAAACGACTGTGAACCACCACAAACCTGCATGACGGCCAGCGTTTTACCCTGGGAAGGACGAACAGCACCTTCACTCAGGGGTATCCAGTCAATCTGGGCCTTCATCACCGAGCTCATGGCGCCATGTCTTTCCGGAGAACTCCAGACCATTCCGTCACACCACCTGACCAGCTCGCGGAGTTCAAGCACTTTGGGGTGACTTTCGGGCGCATCATCGGGTAACGGCAGACCGGATGGGTTAAATATTTTCACCTCAGCCCCCATCTTTGCCAGCAACCGCCCGGCCTCTTCCGCTGCAAAACGACTGTAGGACCGCTCTCGTACTGAACCGTACAGGATGAGAATTCGCGGCATGGTTTCGTTGTTGCCCGTAAGTTTGCTGGCAAGCGCATCATCAAAATAAGCCGGTTCGATTGCTGGTAAGTCGGTCATAAAAAATCTCCATTTCATAAGCTATGCTTTAAAAGTTATCACATATGAAATACCATATGTATTGTTATTTTTTTACGAGGTTAAGCATGCTACAGCCTGTTCAGCTTTTTAAACTGCTCGCCGACGAGACCCGTTCAACTATCGTGATGCTTCTCAGGGAGTCCGGTGAAATGTGCGTCTGTGACATCTGTGCGGCAACCGCAGAGTCTCAGCCAAAAATTTCTCGCCATATGGCCCTTTTACGTGAAGCCGAGCTGGTCATCGACCGTCGCGAAGGAAAATGGGTGCATTACCGACTGTCGCCACACATGCCAGCATGGGCTGCGGGTATTATTGATACAGCCTGGAACTGTGAACGAGAAAACATACGCAACAAGCTCAGTAGCGTGGCATCTGTCTCCTGCTGATGGCGATATATATATCCGAATAAACAAATGTGAATGGAGTTTCTGATGTTACTGGCTGGTGCTATCTTTTTATTCACGCTCGTCCTGGTTATCTGGCAACCCAGAGGGCTGGGGATTGGCTGGAGTGCCTCACTGGGCGCAATTCTGGCATTGCTGACTGGCGTCGTTCATCTGGGGGATATTCCGGTGGTCTGGCAGATAGTGTGGAATGCGACCGCCACCTTTATCGCCGTGATCATCATCAGTCTTCTGCTCGACGAATCCGGCTTCTTTGAATGGGCCGCGCTGCACGTTGCCCGTTGGGGGAATGGCCGGGGGCGGCTGCTCTTCACCTGGATCGTCCTGCTTGGTGCGATGGTTGCGGCACTGTTTGCCAACGACGGTGCGGCACTGATCCTGACACCTATCGTTATCGCGATGCTGCTGGCGCTGGGATTCAGCCGGGGGGCAACCTTAGCGTTTATCATGGCCGCAGGGTTTATCGCTGACACGGCAAGCCTGCCACTGATTGTCTCAAACCTGGTGAATATCGTCTCGGCGGATTTCTTTAAGCTTGGTTTCTCAGAATATGCCGCCGTGATGGTCCCGGTTAACCTGGCCGCGATTGCGGCTACGCTGGTGATGCTGCATCTGTTTTTCCGTAAGGACATTCCCGCCGTTTACGACGTTTCTCTGTTGAAAGAACCGAAAGACGCTATACGTGATGTGAATACCTTTAAAACCGGCTGGCTGGTTCTGGTGTTGCTTCTGGTGGGATTCTTCGGACTGGAGCCGCTGGGCGTACCGGTCAGTTTGGTCGCAGCCGCTGGTGCATTGCTTCTGTTTGCTGTTGCGAAAAAAGGGCATGCCATTAACACCGGTAAGGTGCTGCGTGGTGCGCCCTGGCAAATCGTTATCTTCTCGCTGGGGATGTACCTGGTGGTCTACGGCTTACGAAATGCCGGTCTGACCCACTATCTCTCTTCCTTGCTGAATCAGCTGGCAGAGCAGGGATTGTGGGCGGCAACGCTGGGTACGGGCTTCCTGACGGCCTTCCTGTCATCAGTGATGAACAATATGCCGACCGTGCTGGTCGGGGCGCTGTCGATTGATGGCAGCACAGCGACCGGTGTTATCAAAGAAGCGATGATTTACGCCAACGTCATCGGCAGCGACCTGGGGCCAAAAATTACCCCTATCGGCAGTCTGGCAACGTTACTGTGGCTGCACGTTCTGTCGCAGAAAAATATCAAAATTACCTGGGGATATTACTTCCGGGTGGGCATTGTCATGACAATCCCCGTGCTGTTTGTCACGCTTGCAGCACTGGCGCTTCGTCTGTCTTTCACTTTGTAATGAGATACTGATATGAGCAACATTACCATTTATCACAACCCGGCCTGCGGCACGTCACGCAATACCCTTGAAATGATCCGCAACAGCGGTACAGAGCCGACCGTTATTCATTATCTTGAAACCCCACCATCACGAGCTGAGCTGGTAAAACTCATTGCGGATATGGGGATCACGGTACGAGCGCTGCTGCGTAAGAATGTCGAACCTTTTGAAGCGTTAGGGCTGGCGGAAGACCGCTTTACTGACGAGCAGTTAATCGATTTTATGTTGCAGCACCCTGTTCTGATCAATCGCCCTATCGTGGTAACGCCGCTGGGTACCCGGCTATGCCGCCCTTCTGAAGTCGTGCTGGATATTCTTCCCGATGCGCAGAAAAGCGCGTTCACGAAAGAGGACGGTGAGAAGGTAGTTGATGAAAAAGGTAACCGGCTGAACTAAACGTGTTCTTGTGACGAAGGGCGAGAGAACTCGCCCTTTTTTATTTAAGATAATCAGTGCTAACGGAGGATAAGAAGCGGTTGTTGCGTCTTTTGCAGCATTTCGGAGGTGTGACTACCGATAAAGAACTGCCGCAACCTGGAATGACCGTAGGCCCCCATCACTATCAGATCGACAGCATTTTCCTCGGCGTAACGAATAAGCGCGTCCCCGACTGATTGCCCGGTAAGATGTGTTGTGCTGTTTTCTATATCCGCGTCACGTAAAATTTGCTGTGCGGTCAGCAGCTCTTCCTTCTTACCGTTTACCATGACAAGGTGGCACTCCAGCCCCCTGAGTAAGGGACTCATCGTCAGACGTTCCAGGTTACTCCTGCTTTCTTCACTGCCATCATAAGCCAGCATGACTCTGGAAGGCACTGAGTAGTTCTCCGGAACAACCAGTAGGGGTTTCTTTTGCAGACGAATAACGCTTTCCAGATGAGAGCCTACCGGATGCTGGCTACCCCGACGCCCCAGCACCATGAGACGAAGGTCGCTCAGCTCTGCCAGAACTTCATCCGGTGTACCGTGTTTTTGCATCAAAAGCACATCCGGGCTTCCCTGTTTTTGAAGCAGTTCAGCACAACTTTCCAGTATTGCTTTCCCCTGGGCCATCAGCAGGCGATTACGTTGCCCTTCAATTTCTACCAGCTCATCGGTCAGCAATTGCTGACTGTCTATGCCGAGAGTGCCGGTCAGGTCTGACACTACCGGGGTGCTGTCTTTTTCGATAACGTGCAACAGTGCTAGCTGTGATTGCAAAGTGCGGGCTGCCCACGCCGCATATTCACACACTGACCGCGTTGAAAGTGAACCGTCCACACAGGCTGTAACAGTATTATTCATAGTTTTCCCTCCAGTCTGTTAATGACCGCCCATCAGTTTTTCGACTTCTTCAGGTTTATCGTGAACACCAAACCGGTCAACGATGGTGCGGGTGGCTTCATTCATCCCACGTATTTCAACCCCGGCGCCCTCTCTGCGGAACTTAATGACCACCTTATCCAGGGCGCTGACGGACGTGATGTCCCAGAAATGGGCATGTGAAACGTCTATCACCACATTCTCAATCGCTTCACGGAAATCAAAGTGGCTCGTAAAGCGGTCTGCTGATGCAAAGAATACCTGGCCGGTGACGGTATACGTCCGGCTCGTCCCCTCCAGAACTGAGGTTACACGCATGAACCGGGATACTTTAGTGGCAAAATTGAGCGAAGCAATCAGTACACCGGTCAGCACACCGAAGGCCAGATTATGTGTTGCCACCACAACCGCGACGGTGGCAAGCATGACCACGCTGGTTGAAAGGGGGTGTGTCCGCAGGTTGGCAATGGAGCGCCAGGAGAATGTCCCGATGGAAACCATAATCATCACCGCGACCAGCGCTGCCATCGGAATTTGGGAGACCCAGTTGCGCAGGAACACAATCAGGCAAAGCAGCACCACGCCCGCCGTGAGGGTTGAAAGTCGTCCGCGTCCACCGGATTTTACGTTGATAACAGATTGCCCAATCATCGCGCAGCCTGCCATTCCTCCGATAAAGGATGTGCAGATGTTCGCGATGCCCTGAGCTTTGCACTCCCTGTTTTTGTCGCTTGGCGTGTCGGTCATGTCATCCACGATAGTGGCGGTCATCATCGACTCAAGCAGGCCAACCACCGCAAGCCCCGCAGAATATGGCAGGATGATGAGCAGCGTCTGAAGATTTAAAGGCACGTCCGGGAGCAGGAAGACCGGCAGACTGTCGGGAAGTTTCCCCATATCCCCGACGGTTCGCACATCCAGATGCAGCCACATGGCAATCCCAGTCAGCACCACGATGCACACAAGCGGTGAAGGAATGGTTTTGTTGATATAAGGGAAGAGATAGATGATCCCCAGCCCTGCCGCAGTCATGGCATAAACATGCCATGTCACATTGGTCAGCTCAGGCAACTGGGCCATAAAAATCAGTATTGCCAGTGCATTAACAAACCCCGTGACCACTGAGCGTGAAACAAAACGCATCAGCCCGCCAAGCTTCAGATATCCGGCTATCAGCTGGAATACCCCGGTCAGTATGGAGGCAGCCAGTAAATACTGTAAGCCATGATCTTTCACCAGCGTCACCATCAGGAGAGCCATTGCACCGGTGGAGGACGAAATCATCGCCGGACGTCCGCCAAAGAAGGCCATAACGAGAGGAATACAGAACGCCGAGTAGAGGCCCACCTGGGGATCAACACCGGCGATAATGGAAAAGGCGATCGCTTCTGGAATGAGTGCGAGCGCGACAACAATACCGGCCAGAACGTCACCACGGACGTTACCCAGCCAGTCCTTACGCGTCGAGGACAGCAACATAGTAATTTCTCAGTTTTTAGATACAGTCAGCCCTGGAGGGCTACATTTTTACGTACGGTAAAGCACATCCGCAGACGGGATGTTATTGAGTGCGTGCTGAGGCTTGCTCAGTACGACAGAGGAAGGAAAAACTCAGGGTGGCGTAATACGCATAGCGGTTGTCAGATTCTCCATAGCGGATGTGTATATATTGTCGGCTCTGTTGTCAGGAAGAACTTACAGAACACGTCGCGTTTGAACATGAAACACTTCAAAGCAGCCCAATACTACAAATAAAGCGAATACGGGGTCAACCCAACAAGGTACTCAAACGAAGAGGTTAAGATGCGATTTTTATCCAGGAATTCAATATTATCAAAGGACATTTGAACTTTGCCCCACCCCGGACATCTCTACTTAGCTTTGACATATAAATCAATGGGTTACGTTTTACTTCTTGGATTACGCACTGGCACGGGATTTGGGATTTGGGATTTCCATGATGATTTTCCTGTGGGCAACCTGCATTATCACCATCCAGGACATAGGACGGGCTTACCCCGTTCTTACCTAATCATTTTAGGTCCTTCGTTACTAGAAAAATTTTTTAAACTCATACAGATAGACCGCCATAGGTACCAGCGGAACTATCTGTACCATTACTGAACTAAAAATAGATGAAAAAACATGCAGCCAGTACCGTGACGCTAATAATTGAAAATAAGTTAACTACGATGGAAATAAAGCTTTTTTTCATCATGGTCAAGGTTTCGGCTGGTGTTTCATCGAGTGCTTTGCCAGATTTATGGTCATCATAAATACGCCTTGAAGTTACAAGCTTATCGTGATGTTTATTCACTTGCTTCATCAAGAGGTGAATGACTAAAATCATAAGGGCAATGTAGATATACTTATCTTTACTTAGTGCGTCAATTATTTGATGTGCCTGATTCTCGTGCATAAAAATATCTCCTTGTTTGATTAACTGTGAAGTAGATAAAATAGATACCCAAAAACAATAGTGGATAGTGCTAACACCACACAATTAGCAATGTACCAGATCAATGTTTGGAACTTAAGTCGCCGGATCATTTCAGGTTCTTCACCGCTTGAGAAAGATCCTCTACCTTCACTGACTAACTTATCAGCATTTTTAAAATGCTGATAAGTTGAACCAGCACGGAAAGTAAGCCATGCCATACCTAACATTATGAATCCAAATAAATAAAATGCTTTTTCTAAGTAAAAATCTACCGCTGATACAACATCCAGATTTTCCATTTGGTAATTCTCAATATTGTTGGTGAGTTAAAGATTTTTTTGTTGGCTAACTGTCTGAAAGCCCTAATTATGGTCATTACAATCCAACCAATTAACAGGTTCCCCAAGAAACCGTGTCAATGCTGCTTTAGCGTATTGTGGCTTAGTGTAATATCGAGGGAACCAGCCATCGAAATTTTGTGTTCCATTGCGGCGGTATTCAGGTTCGACAGACAGTCTACATCCCTGACCGTGAGGCGAAATGAAAAAGGTGAACCCGTCAATCGAATCAGAACTCAACCGGCTGCATGTCATTGGAAATCCTTCATGATTTAACTAACCAGGCATTGCACTGGTAATCTGATGCTCCACACTCCGCATTCGAGGATTTTGACGTACAAAGTCTCTGACGCCCGAGATGCAAGCTTTGATGATTATATCAAAGTGAGGCTGCGCCTCCGATACCAAATTTCCCGTATTATCCAGTAGCAATATGACCCCTAGCGATTTTACAAGCTGGTACTCAACTGTCGACCGGTCTAGGGCGATCTGGAGCATGTAAATAGTTTCCCCGGATACATTTCCGTCTATTCCAATCACGGTTGCCGTGCAAGCTGCCTGCTCCTCTGGGTAGTGAGGTGTATAATAGTCATACCAGTAATCGGACTTCACCGATTCTTTCCTCGATTGCAGGTTTTTAACAGGCCATTTCACCCAGACAGATGACATATTCTCTGAAACCAGTGAGTGCTGTAACGCGGTAAGGGGGTTATCAAATTCGCCCATGGACCATAAGGTCTCAAATTCTGCTTGAAAAGTAGATGGGTCTATTACAGCAATAAAATCGAACTGGTCCTTATTAATTTTAGACGCTCGCTCATCCATATAGAAAAGACCAAGTCTGTTCCCTTTATCACTTCTCCAGGTGGCCCCTGCTGGTTGATAGTCCGTATTTATAAATGGTCGAAGTTGCTGGTCTTTGTGCAGAAAGATAAACGATGGGGCCAGTGTTCTATTCGCGTTCTTAACTGGGTTAACATATAGGCGCTCACCTGCGCTGAGGAGTTCAATGATCGACTTTGAAATGACAACATCTACAGATGGCGTGCAGGGGTTAACGCCCTCCTCCACTTGATGTACTAAATCCCCATCCGGACCCGGAATAACGTCTCGCAGACACGTTGGGCAGCGCTGAGTTTGTCCGGGTAAAATTGGCCACGAAAGATGTCCATCGTTATTAAGCGCAATTTTCAATAAAGGATGTTGTCTTGTCATCGCGGTCACCCCCTGCTTTTCGTCTTTTGAGGTTTCTGGTTTTGCTGGCGCCACTCCCAGGGGGCAACGGGATTCGGATCTACCCAGAGGCCTTTAACTGCTTTCTGCGCTGAAGCTTCGAATTTCAGATAGTTTGGGACGATGGCATTACCGTCAAACCGGTATACCCATGCATAGCCACTGTCTACCATTGAGGCGTTTATGTCATAACCATCAAGCCAAATGGTTCCCAGCATCCTGCCGTAAATATCAGGTCCGTGGTCTATTACCGTAATATTCTGTGCAGCAATCGCGGAGCTCAACGCTTGTTTAGCCTTTTGTCCAAAGGCCTGCTTACTTTCGGGGGCATCAATACCGTACAAGCGGATTTTGATGTTTGTATTCTGACCATCGAGCGCGGTGATTGTGTCCCCGTCGATAATTTTTACCACTTTCGCTTCAAATGATGATTGGGTAGCAAGAGTTGCCACCGGGAAAAGGACGATTAATGTCGGCAAAAGTAACTTTTTCAAAAGAGTCATACGTTCTCCCTGAATTAGATGGTTCGTAGTAACAAATAAGTCGTGTGATTTGACGCGCTTATTGTACCAATTAGAAACTCGGAGATTTTCTGTTAACGGAGGCAATTTGAGTGGATAAAAATTTTAATACAGGAGATGAAAATAAAGGCCTTTAACAAAAAATTGAATTTTCACCGCGTGGTAGTCTGAGAACCTAAATTAATCACATTTCACGGAGTAAGGATGTACAACGATAGAACTGAGCCTGCAATAACAGCATTGCTTAATGATGAGACACCTTCCTCTATCCATAAATTACTGGTGCAGGTTGCAAGCATCTACGACGTGAAGGATTTGGCTGAGCAACTTAATGCTGCAACCGGCAGCGAATGGTCGAGGGGAACGCTTATTCGCCAGATTAAAGGTGCAATTAATGAATGCCAAATCACCCAGGAAGGATATCGTTATCTTCGAACGTTGCTCCCCTCTCGGCCAGCGGACTATGACCAGAAGTTTTTCCGATTTATTGACTTGTTTGCTGGGATCGGTGGCCTCCGGAGTGGTTTTGACGCCATCGGCGGAAAATGTGTGTTCACCAGTGAGTGGAATCAGTTCTCCCGACGGACTTACAGTGCAAACTGGTACTGTGACGAGACTGAGCACCATTTCAACTCAGATATCCGGGACATTACACTCAGTAATCTTCCCGATGTTTCGGATGACCAGGCCTATGCTTCTATCGATGCATCCATCCCAGACCATGATGTTTTGCTCGCAGGTTTCCCATGCCAGCCGTTCAGTATTGCCGGTGTCAGCAAAAAGAACTCCCTTGGCCGAAAGCACGGCTTTGAATGCGACACCCAGGGGACCCTTTTTTTTGATGTTGCCCGGATCATCCGAGCCAAACAGCCTGCCATTTTCGTTCTGGAGAACGTAAAAAATCTGAAGAGTCACGATAAAGGCAATACGTTCCGCATCATCATGAATGCGCTTGATGAGCTCGGCTACGATGTTGCCGACTCCGATGCTCACGGAGCAAAGGACCCCAAAATAATTGACGGTAAGAACTTCAGACCTCAGCACCGGGAACGTATCGTGCTGGTCGGTTTCCGCCGTGATCTGAAACTCAATGATGGCTTTTCGCTAAGTGGTGTATCCGCTCTTTATCCTTCACGACGGCCAACCCTTAGGGAGCTGCTGGACGCTGAGGTCGATAGCCGTTACATCCTTTCTCCAAAGCTCTGGGAATACCTTTATAACTACGCTAAAAAGCACCAGGCAAAAGGCAATGGATTTGGCTATGGTTTGGTAGATTCATCAATAGAAACAGTGGTTTGCAGAACACTCAGCGCACGCTATTATCGGGATGGATCTGAAATTTTATTAGACCGGGGATGGGATTTTAGCATAGGCGAAAAGCACTTTAATGATCCTGTCAATTTGGCAAGGCGCCCACGCCGTTTAACCCCGCGAGAATGTGCCCGCCTTATGGGGTTCGAGCAACCGGGAAAAGTTACTTTTCGCATTCCAGTCTCTGATACGCAGGCCTATCGCCAGTTCGGGAATTCGGTCATCGTCGACGTATTTGCGGCCGTGGCCAGTTTGCTTCGGAGCCGTATTGAGACTGCCGTTTCGGCTCGGCTCAAGGGAGAGTTTGAAGCGGCATCATAGTCATTCTTCTGTGTGATTTAACAGGGTAACGTAATGGTTTAATTCACAAAATATTAACATTCACGCAGATAAAACCTGGGCAGGAAGAGTAAGCCTGCTTCAGTTATCGCCTTCATCAGGAGGTACTGATGACGTATTTTGATTCAGCTGAAGATCTTACTATTACAAAACAAAGGGCTCTCCAAGAGCTTGCTAAACATGGCGTTGAGGCCAGCGACATCAACGTGTTTTTTTCCGAGTTGGGTGAGAAGGAAGAGTACAACGCGCAGGATGTATTAAGATGGCTGGGCTATTAGTCTTTTAAATTTCAGGAGGTCCCATGGGCCAGAAGTTTGCAGTATTTATTGCTTACGATGACGAACCAAACACGAAACGATACTCGGCTGAATTTCAGACGCAGAACGAGTATGTAAAGGGATGGCAGTCGGCCCTAAAGAAAGCACACCACACGTCCGGGCAGAAATCTGTGATCACCTGCGGATGCCGGGGCAAAGGCGCAAAGCGTCTGTACGTCCGGTCGCTACCAAACAGTGATACCTTCATATTGATTAAGGCTGCAAATACCGGCACTGAGCATGATCCATCGTGCGTGTTTTTCGACCTTGATGCCAGGCATACGGGGTTAAAGGGTTATGCCAGCAATGTTGTACGCATCAACAATGAGGGGACCATGTCAATACGCCTCGGAATAGGCATGACGGAGAAAGATCCGCCGGAAAAGTCAGAGGTTCCTACCCCGCCCCAAATCCAGCGACCTGAAGGTGGACAGGCTTCAATGACCCTGTCCGGACTTCTGAGTCTGTTGTGGACTGAAGCCGGTCTTAATGTCTGGTATCCGAATATGGCCGGGAAGCGAAATGATTCGCTGGTTCGCTACCGGATGTTGGACGCCGCAAAGCAGGTCAAATCAGGTAGAGCGTGTATTGGCGACCATCTCTTTATCGGGGTGGCGGACTCTAAAAGCAAAGTGGCCAGTGAGCAGGTTAAGCTGTTGTCGTCCGCAGAACTGAGCGACAAGCGACTGCTGCTGCTATCAGTACTGCCGCGCTATGACGCAGAAAAGCATGAGAAGCCACTGAAGTTTCTTCCTATGCGTAACTTCGGCGGTATGCCCCTTACCTTCTTTAACTCAGACGGGCACTGGGATAGCGTGAAGCGGCGATTCCCACTGGAATATGCAGCCTGGAAAAATGGTGGCAAAGTTGTTGTTTTTGCACTTACCTCTCCCGTATCTGTGACCACTAGAGGTCTCTCTGCACGAGCTCATCAGATAGTGCTTATGCTGGTGAGTGATAACTGGATACCTCTGGACTCCTCATACGAAGCGATTGTATCCCGTAAACTGGATGCCGAACACCGGCACTATGTTAAGCCTATGCGGTATGACGCAAGTGCGAGCGATGTATTCCCCGATTTTTATTTACTTGATACCCGGAGTGATAAGCCGTTCCCGATGGAGGTTTTCGGAATGTCGACACCAGCCTATCTTGCGCGAAAGGAACTTAAGAAGGCGTATTACAACCAGGAATATGGGGCCTATGGATGGTGGCACTGGGATGCTACGGAGAAGACGGAATCCCAGGATCTCCCTCATTTCCCTGAAGCTAAAAAATACAATTCACCCGAATCACAACCTTAAAATGGGGTTAAAAATGGCGTACATACTTTCGATGAGTGAACAGGTTAAACTGAAAGCGTTTTTGGCGGCAGTACTCGATGACTATAAGCTGGGAGCTATTTCGCAGCAGCAAGCTGTTGGCGGGATCACTAGCCTGGTTGATGCTCTTGAGATCAGTGACTCGGGGAAAATCAGCCAAATGCTATCGGAAGGACGTAAACTCCTCCGGACGGGATAAAGAGCCTACGGGCGCCAGGAATTTAAGTTTATAGCAAATTCCTGGCGGGAGCAGTTATGTCGTCTTTTTGTTTCGCGGTTTTGATGCCCCTGGGGATTTAGGTTTGATAGCAACTACGCCGGTCATAGCTTCGGTAAGCTGCTTGATTGTTCCTCGTAAAGACTCTGCAATGGTCTTTTCCGCATTGAGTGTCGCTTCCATGGACATCATCTGATTCCTGAGCTGCTGAAGCTCTTCTGTCAGATCTGTTTGGACCTTTTTGGACACCAGGTTCTCATCAGCTAAGCGTTGTGCTTCAGCTCGTAGTTGTTCATTCGTCCCTTTAGCTGTTGAGAGCTCCGACCGGACGAGCGTCAGGGCCGTGTCCTTTTCGGCTAAAGATGAGCTCAATTCAGAGGCATGGGATTGTGATGAAGAAAGGTCCTGTTCAAGCTGACTGACACTGGACTTTAAATCAGACACGGTCCGTTGTAAGTTTTCATTCTGGCTGTTGAGGGCGGTCAGCTCTACCTGCTGCGCTTTATTTTCATCATTAAGCTGCTTCTGATACTCCTGCTGCGAGGCCAGTTCCTGTTTGCGCTCACTCAGTTGCTGGTTCAGTGTCCCTACTGTCTGCTGTAAAAGCTGGATCTCGTTTTGGGCATGCTGTAATTCACTTTGAGTTCCTGCCAGAGTTTCTTCTGCTTCCTGAAGTGAATCTTCTAATTTACTGGAGAGTTCACGCTGCTGCTCCAGCAGGTTAATCAGGTTAACTTTTTCGTTATTCAGGACTGTAGCCTGTTCTTTCGACTGTGACAGTTCTTCCAGAATTTCAGCATTCCGGTGCCGTAACTGAGTAATTTCTGCCTTCGCAATTTTCACGCTATCACTCTGGATAGCCGTATAGCTTAAGCGGAAGTACCAGGTGATAAACGCAGTAAAATCACTGAATGCATCTTTAATCTGGTCAGGGATTTCAATCGCGCGTGCTTCTTCGGGCACCTCGTCCACGTATTGCTTGTAGGCCGCCAGCATCTCCTGAGCCCGGGCAAAAGACCCCCCCATTTTATCCCGCAGCCAGTGGGCTTTGAAAAACTGGTCGAGGTTTTCGGTGCTGATGCTCTTATCGAGGCAGATTTGTTCAATCTCGGTGAAATATTTAACCTTAGCTATTGACGAGTAAGGGGAATTCTTCAGTAACTCGGGGCTTAGAGGGGGCGTTTTTGGAGTATCTTCACTTAAACTGGACGCTGTCTGTTCATCCCCGTTCATCAAATTTACATTGTCAGTCATCATTCTTATCCTTTGGCCGGGATCTGGTTGGCAAAATAAATGCTAATCAGGTCATTCAGTGCGTTATGCAGGCTTTCACACTCAACTGAGATATGGACGTTACCATTTTCGAACAATCGGCACTTCCAGCCCTTCGGGTCGGTAATGTCACCCGTAAAATCGGTTTTCCGTAAGACAGCAAGCCGATCGTACATGTTCATTCCACTGCCGACAGGCGGTGTTGCTGCATTGGAGCAGATGCAAACGATATTCTCAAAGTCGTTTAAATAGAAGAGATTATCCTGAGAAAAGCCATTATATCTCAGCATGTTCGAGTCGGGAAAAATGCCGCGTAGTACCAGTTTTTTTGGCATCACAAATTGCTGGGCATTAGTTTTATACCGGCGATCAAGCTGGCATAGCAGATCAACAAACCCTTCAGCAAGTGTAATGCTGCGCATGGCAACTGCCTGGCGCAATGTACTGCGGATTACGGTTAACGACGCAATTGGCGGAGCGTTCCGGAGAGACTCACGGAACTCTGCCCGCTGGTTGTGATTCCAGAATCGGTCAATACCCGTTTCTTCAAAAAGATTGTTCCATGTCTTACGGTCTATTTGCTGTCGCCCTTCCTCGATGCTTGCGGCCAGGGACGCAGGAAGGCCAAAAGCATTAGGGGCCATAATTTTGCTGTTAAACAGTGAAAACCCGCAAATTGCTGAGGCTTCGGCAATCAGCGTCATGCCGTCCAGAAATTTTTGCATAGCGGCATCACGACTACTGGCGAGTTGTTCGGTACGGGTACTCAACTTCAGTTCCGGCTGCGAATTCATGCTCATTTCACGATCCTTTTCCCACTGTTTTGGCTGAGAGATTTTCACTGGCCTATCCACCTCTCTCGTTAAAAAAATTCTCGTAGCGTCATATATAGTGAAGCCTTTACTAGTGACTAATGATGAAAAAGATTAGCACACAGATGTCGGGTGACCAACAACCCGCAACCCGTTAAGTGGCGATCGCATCCCCTGAATGCACAACCATTGCGTTACATGACTGATTAATAAGGGTTTTAGCCGCAATTACACTATGGGGGGTGCTATTTGAACGATGGGATTTACCGATAATTAAATCCCATAGTACATAAAGTGAGCTAAAAAAGGCCAATAAGCGTGACACCGTCACCTCGCGAGGTTTTTTTGTGGTAACTAGTTATTAGTAAAGGCATGACTAAATGTATAATGGGATAGTTGTTCGGGCCTCCTCTTTGGGGTCCGCTTGGAAAACGGAATCTATGGTCACTCCCGTTTTTGCAACACCGATTTTGACGACAAGT
>ERZ1106983.257-NODE-257-length-74246-cov-5.448087_pt1 | contig 74246 bp, 47 predicted proteins | sample MGYA00403693_ERZ1106983 | MGnify/ENA primary metagenome ERZ1106983 (study PRJEB35170, sample SAMEA104062420) | human gut metagenome | biome: human gut; feature: human-associated habitat; material: faeces | place: Denmark | collected 2012-07-13 ...
GATTTTGCAATTGGTAAAGGTGGAAATATCATTGCACTGGCACAGGAACTCTACTGTTCCGACTATGTGCCTTATCTTCTACAGAAAATCGAGGAGCAGACTCAGCACATCCGTTCCGTATCTTTCTCTTTTGGCAAGCAGTCATTTTTCGAGCCAAGTTTTCAGGAGTTGGACATTGTACAGCTGGCTTCTCCTGCCTTGCTTTCCTATTTACAGGAAAGAGGTATAAGCACTTCACTGGCGAAAAGAGAATGTAAGGAAGCTCGTTTCACCCACAATGACAAGCGATATTTCGCCATTGCCTTTCCGAACATATCAGGTGGATATGAAATCCGCAACCGATATTTCAAGGGATGCATCGCACCGAAAGAAATATCCCATATTAGACATTCGAAAGAACCGAAGAGTGCATGTTTCGTTTTTGAGGGATTCATGGACTACCTTTCCTTTCTTACCTTAAGGCTGGAATGCTGTCCACAATGCCCCGATTTCGATAGGCAGGATTATATGATCCTAAACTCTGTAGCTAATGTTTCCAAAGCACTCTATCCGTTGGGAAGCTATGAGCGCATCCATTGTTTCTTTGACAATGACCGTGCAGGAATGGAAGCAATACAGCAAATCCGAAAGGAGTATGATGCTACCCGGTATATACGTGACGCCTCGCAAATCTACAGTGGATGTAAAGATCTGAACGAATATTTACAGAAACGAATAGCCGATAGGAAAGAGCAAGCGCAATCTGTCAAAAAGAGGAATGATACACTATCCAAGAAACCGAAAGGCTTCCGGTTATAGCCCACTATAACTACACGCTTCGCTTTCGTAGTTGTGGGCTCTCCCGAGGGGATTAGGGCTTTGCCCTAATGACCCACTCAGGGCGTTTCTCCCCTGAGACCCCCGAGCAAAGAGTGACCCTCTCTTTGCAATCTCCGCTTATGGGTTACACCCCTAAGAACCCTGTACGGTTATGAGCGGACAACAGAATATTTTATCAACAATCCGAATCAAAATTTAGGAATATGGCAACAAAGTCAAGCATACATATCAAGCCCTGCAGAGTTACATCAAGCGGGGCTCATAACCGGAGAACGGCCGAGTATATGCGCAATATCGGCGAGTCCAGAATCTACATTGTACCCGAACTGACTTCCAATAACGAGCAGTGGATAAACCCGAGCTTCGGCAGTCCTGACCTGCAGGCGCACTATGAAAACATCAAACGGATGGTCAAGGAAAAGACCGGACGAGCGATGCAGGAAAAGGAGCGTGAGCGCAAGGGAAAGAACGGGAAGATTATAAAAGTGGCTGGATGCTCGCCAATCCGTGAGGGAGTACTGCTCATCAGACCGGATACGACATTGGCAGACGTATGTAAATTCGGTGATGAGTGTCAAAGACGTTGGGGTATCACACCGCTGCAAATTTTTCTGCATAAGGACGAGGGGCACTGGCTTAGTGGACAACCAGAAGCCGGGGATAGGGAGAGTTTCCAAGTCGGTGAAAAGTGGTTCAAGCCGAATTACCATGCACATATCGTTTTCGACTGGATGAACCACGATACAGGTAAAAGCCGAAAGCTCAATGACGAGGATATAACGGAAATGCAGAGTTTGGCATCAGACATTCTCCTGATGGAGCGTGGGCAGTCAAAGGCTGTTACTAGCAAGGAGCATCTGGAGCGTAACGATTTCATCATTGAGAAGCAGAAAGCCGAACTGCAACGCATGGATGCTGCAAAACGTCACAAAGAAGAACAGATAGGTCTTGCTGAACAAGAACTCAGACAAGTAAAATCGGAAATACGCACAGATAAACTAAAAAGCGCAGCCACTGATGCCGCCACTGCCATAGCAAGCGGTGTTGGTTCTCTTTTCGGCAGTGGAAGGTTGAAGGATTTGGAAATCAGAAACAAGGATTTAAAAGATAAAATCGCACTTAGAGATGAAACTATAGAGCTATTGCAGTCCAACATTAAGCAAATACAGATTGAGCATAGCAGGGCTATGATGAATAAGGATAATGAGTATCGCAAAGCTATCGAGATTATCGAATCCGAGCACAAAGAGGAGAAAACCAATCTTAATTCGATGATTTCAAAAGCTTATCATTGGTTTCCGCATTTTGCTGACCTCCTAAGATTGGAACGCCTTGCTACGCAAATAGGTATTTCTGCCATGGAGTTTGCTGATATGGTTAAGGGTAAGGTCCTAAATTTCACAGGAAGGTTGTTTTCGCAGGAACATAACCGATGGTTTTCAACAGATAACACACCTATACAGATTATGCGTGACACTAACAGGCGACTGACCATTGCCGTTAATCGAATACCATTCGGACAATGGTTCAGTGAGCAATATGAAAAACTACGGCAAACTATTCGACAGCCTATCCAACCGAAAAAGAGTAGCGGAATCAAACTGTAACAACAATGGCGACCACTTAAATGCGGTCGCCATCATCAATATACTTTAATTGATTCGATATTTTCGTTCTCTTTTCTCAAAGGCATTTTTACCACCCTCTAATATTTGACAGACCTCATTATTAATATCAGGGTCTTCTAAAGCCCCTGACATGTATTTTAATTGTCCATCTTCATTTTGCGCAATAATTACTTGCTCTGAATCTGAATTCACAACTAAGTTCGCGTTATGAGAAACAATAATAATTTGCCTATACTTTTTTATAGTTTTAAAAATTGATATGAGTTCCTTTGTAATGAAACTATTATCAAGATCATCCTCTGGTTGGTCATAAATAATAGTTTCACTAAACATATTGGCAGCAATTTGTAGCCTTAAGTATATCGTACCTTGTTGACCAAATGACAGTTTTGTTATAGATTTTCCTGCAAGAGTTACGTTTACATCGTGAGATATGAATTGTGTGTACTTCTTAAAAAAGAGTTCTAATAATCTTCCCCTCAAATCATTTTTAATTTCAGTATTAAAAATATTATGGTCAGTCGTTTGTAAAATGAAATCATAAAAATTATCTAATGTCTCTATTTTAAGAATTTTTCTAATCTTTTCTTCGTTATAGCTTCTACCATCAAGCTTTTCTAACAAAAGATTATACATTTTAGTTGAATCAAAATGTATATCCACTGATACATTTAAATCTTCTTGAAGAATCAAATCTAGCAATTCTTTCTTTTTGGGATCAATGGCTATATCATGCCCCTTAAATTCATTCCACTTCTGCTCAATGAGATCAGAGTATGACTCTATACTACCTTTTATCTCAATGCCTAATTTTTTAAATGTCTCACTTGTAATTGCTCTATATTTAGTTTCTTCAATACCCAATGTTTCTATTTGCTGAGAAAGCTCTGAAACCTTGTTTTGATACACAGAAACATTTGATAGCAATGTAGCTAAATCCCCTTTATAATCTTTAAATTCATTTTTTGTATCAATGATTTCTTTCTGAACCTTTTCTCTAGCAGTTATGACGCGAGGGATAAGATTATCTTTAATATATTTTACAGTATTGGATGAATCAATTAAAGGTATATCAACTTTTTGTGGTTTAAATAATTCGTTCCACGCAGATATGTTTTCATTTGTTTCAACAGTAAATTTATCAATATTAGATACCAATTGTTGAAGCGCAGCTATCCAAGAGTTAAATTGATTCAACTTACCAACCCTATTCTTATAACTTTCTAATTTTTTCTTATTTTGTTCAGAGGTTATGTTGGCGATAAAGTCACTATATTTTTTTATTTCTTTATTAATGTTATCGCGTTTCTCTTGCGGTGTCGTATTGTTTGCATTGATTATCTTAGTAATTCTAAAATATTCATTTATAGCAACTTCTGCTCTAGATAGGAAATCTTGTGAAATATTATACTCATCAGTAACTCCAATTGTTTCTCGTATATTTCTTGAGAATTTATCTTTATTCTGCACTAAATCCTTGATTTGGCTTTGTGCAATATACATAAATGGGACATTCGGATTATCCGAAACCTTAAAATCTTTTGCTTCTTCTAATATTGAAGCCTGACGACTAATTATAACATCTGAATTGAGATTAAAGTTCTCGGATTGTGTTTGCTTATGAAAAGCTGCTGCAATGTAGTTTATTAAAACGCTTTTACCTGTTCCTCTACCACCAATAATAGAAACCAAGTTACTATTCAATGGAAGTTCTTGAGGGGCAAAAGAGATATCTGTTTCATTTTCAAACACATTTGTTCTTGCTGGTATATATATTCTTGTAAATGGGCATTTTTCTATGTCAAAGGCTGGATTATCTTTCTGAATACAAACACGCCCTTCAGGTTCATAGACAATCTGCTTTAACCCCTCAAATGTAGGATCTGCTTTAATCCATGTAATCCTGTTGTTTGGGAATACATTGACTTTATCAAGAATATGAGCATCACTACCTGTTACACAAGGTTTAATACTGCCATAAGTAGCCACTATTCTATTAGTATCTAATGCACCTTGTCCCAAGAAGAAACGAACATCATTCGGATTTCCAGAAAATATCATATCTGACATTCGATAGATTTCCATTCTCGTAGCTTCCATTGAGGAGTGTTGAATCCCACTATTGCCATCCTTATTGCTATTTGAAACAGCAACTATAATTTGATTTTTCAAAACTTGCTTTTCTATAATCTGCTTTAAGTCTTGAAAATTAACATTAAATTGTCTAATTCCCTCCTTCCTTGCATATTCATCATCAATAGAGTCGTCATTGCGGAATGCCTTTCCTAACGCTATCAAATCGGATTTTAAACATGAATATTCAGAACCTCCATAACTAAATTTTAAACAACGCAAGAATTCTCGCTCTATCACCTCTGTTGGCAATTCTGGATTGAAGATAACATGAATATTGATAGGAGTTTCTTGTTGTGTTACAGGTGTTATTCTTAGTTCAATATTAGGAAGCAGGGTCTTTCCTATTAAACGGCCTGCAACTTGTTTTTGTTTTAGGTATAGATAGTTGTCTATTGAGAAATAATCAGTTATTCCTAAAACAGCGACATTAGTATTTTCCTCTAATTTAGTGATGTATGCATCCCAAGCGGCTTCATCATTACCGTATTGGTCATTCTTTGATGTTCCTGGTGTATGGATATGCAAATCCCATATACGCCATTCCGAACCTTTAGGATATTTTGCCATTATAGTCTTGTTTTAAAGGTTTGCACAATACAGAGCTGTTGCAGAATCCAAATAGCTGATGAAATCGACTATTTTATACGGTCTGATAACAACTTGTTTTCTATCTTTGGCCCAATCGATTTGGTCTTTAGTATCTGCAAATATACTTGGGGCGACAAATACACATTGCGAATCCTCATACTCATATTTGTTTTTAAATTCTTCCAAATGTCTTGAAATAGGCCATACCTCCATCATTGTTTGTTGGCGACCTTCTGCCATTGTAACTTCAACTAATATGCTATTAGTTGTTTCAAAACATTCTATATCACCATTATTACCTCCTGCAGTTGATGTCGGCAAACCCTCATCATCACATGGATAATTAGGAATGACTTCAACACCAGGCAGTTTAGATTTAATCGCAAGGGCTGTCAGGAACTCTAATCTCGCAGGTGCTGATATAAATTTCAAAACATTATGACTTGAAGAAGTTTTATTTGCCAAATGAGACAGTTCAGTTTTGATAGAATCCCATGGGTAGTCTGGAATTAACTGAATTAGTTTTTCTGCGGCAGCAGTCTTAGATATTTCAACAGATCTTAATGCAAATAGAGCATTGTCAATTGTTGCCATATAATCAAAGTATTCTCTTTCAGTGGCATACTTTGTATAATCCGCATAATGACTAAGTATATAATCGATCTTCTCATCTTCATTGTGATTGATATCTATGAATCTACCACCACCTCTAAACGATATGAGACCAGTCATTCTCATTTTGCGAACAAACTCATCCGGATACTCAGCTACAATAGATTTAAGTTTGAACCTCTTAAAGCCACCAAGAATTTCATTTACACATATATCTTCAATTACTTCATTAGAAGGATTGTATCTATGTTCGTTTCGCAAGAGTTTAATTCGTTGATATAGAGCCTCTGCATCATTGTCTTTCCAGAATATCACCAATGGTATTTCTTTATATGATATTCCAGCTCCATTATACTCATCATCTGCATTTAACTTCTTGATGACCTCCAACAATAATATTAATGGTATGTTGTCATTGAGTTCTCTGACAAACGGATTACATCTTTGCTGCTTAGCAAAAGCTTGCATGAAAGCGACCTGTTCATTACGAGGATTTACAATTTCTCTTGATATCACACCCTCATTTATACTTATTGAAACTGTATCTGCAAGATAATTTCCTGTTTGAGAGAATTCGATACGTTTACCCCATTCATAGTAAACGAATCCTAATACCTTCATCAACTTAAATTGAGTGTCAAATCGGCTTGGCCAGCCTTTGGGAAAACCTGCTTCTTTGTGTCCTTTAAGAACTGGATTTGCATTAGGGTCATTTCTTCTGTATATTGTCGCAGTTTCTACATCTGTCAGTGGTTCATCCGCAAATTCTCCTCTTTGTGTCGATGCCCATTTTTGTTTAACAGAATTCGGTAAAATCATTGGCCTATACAACCCAACCTTGAACAACTCTCTCTCAAATAACTCAACCGTATGATCGTTAAGAATTTCTCCATCGAAACGCTTAAGTATGTTCATAAAGTCTTTATAACGCTCCGGGTTACGAATCGTCGTTGTATAAAGCAACGGTTTATATTCAAGTTCTCTTGGCATATTAGTAGTTTGTTATTAGTACTTCATTAAATTGTTTAATTGAATTATCGTGGTAACTTATATAGTTACTTTTTATCGAATGGGTATAATATTTTTGAGACCATTCAATAAATATATCGTTTTTCCTATCCTTGTAATGAGTGACATTTGATATCGCAAATCTAATGTTTAGTTCATTTAACTGATCGAGTATTTGCAATAGCTCCTTTTCATCCTTTTCATTCCACAACTTGTTATATTCGCTAAATGTAATAAGGTACGGTGGATCCAAATAAACAAAATCATTTTCAGATAATTGGATTTTTTTGAGGAATACTTTATAATCAAGATTATACCATTTCGGCTTCTTATTCTTAACTTCCTGAAAATAGTTCTCTAAAGCAGATACTACATTTGAGTTAAAATCTACATTTCCCACAGGTAAATTGAAGTCTCCTCTTTTATTAAATCTCAGCATTCGGTTGAATCCGTATATCAGCAACAAGTACAATATAGACATATTGTCTTTTGATGATTCATTGAAATCCGACCTCATTTGTTCATAAGCTTTCTTATTATATTTAGCAAAATAAGTTTTTTTATATAGGCTTTTCAAATCCATTGGGATGCTATCTTCTTTGCATGAATATGACAATCCATATTCTTTTATGATTCTCTCCAAATCAGCGAAAAATGCATTTTTTTTATTCGCTGATTTACTCAGGTATTTGTGAAGTCCTATAATGTAACCATCAATATCATTTAGACAAAACTGTTCTGCAACGGTATTCATAAAAACAGATCCCCCACCAACAAATGGTTCTACAAACTTCCCAATATTATCTGGAAAGTATGTGCCAATTTCTTCCATAAGTTTATACTTGTCACCAACATAAAATAGCGGAGACCTTAATATCTGTTTTTTCATCGCTTTACTTCTGTAATAAATAACAACTCCTTATGGTCTGCAAATTCCGTTTTTCCAGTATTGAAGCAGCGATGTGCGCAATCATATATAACGGTATTACCTCTTTCCTCAAGTATGGATTTAATCTGCTCTAAGGTTATTTTATTCTTTGAGGAACCACTCTTAGAATCATATGTATTGTTATATGAAACAGCAATGTGTCTCACATTAAGATTTTGTATTAAATCCCTAAATGCAACTGGAGCACTTGATGTACAATAAGCACTCATATTTTGAGCCTTAGGCTTCATTGCAACACCAAATAATTCAGGCTTATTCCACTCAACGAGATTTTCATAGATGTGATAAAATCTACTGTACTGACGAGAATTATAAGGCGGATCAATGTAAGCAACATCGGCAGTTATGCTTCTTGCTAATATATTTGAGTCCTCCTTATATATCTCTATATTTTTAGGATTTAACAATTTGATAAGTTGTATCGACAAAGGGTGATATGCTATTTCCTTTTTGATATATGCATCAAAATGACCAACTGTGTTTGCAATTTTATCTATGCTGTATATTAATGATGCCAATAGAATTGCATATTCTTTTGGTGTAAGGTCATTTCTTCTTCTCTCAATATCCTCTCTAATATAGCCTATTAATTTGGAGTTTCTATAATCAAAAAACTTATCACCGAAGTTGTCTGAGAAATAGTTATCTTTTACAGAATCAGGGTTAATAGAGTTATAATATTCTATTATAGAATACAATTTACCCATATCGTATATACCTTCTGCGAAGAATGCTTTATATATGATGTTATTGGATGACAGAAAATCGTTCATTATAATCTTGTCCGCATATGGTATTGCAGCTTTTGAAATAGACGCTGTTCCTGCAAACACATCAAAAAATGAAGAAAATCCCCCTGTGTGCTCGTTGATTATATTCATAATCCAGCGAGTAAGTTTTGCCTTATTACCTATATATCTACGGCTTTCAAGGTCGAACATTTTATATCCGACCTCTGACAATTCAGGAAACAGGGAAGGAATCTTTCCCAATCTGACTTTTTCTGAGACAGATTGTATTACCTCCAATTTATATTCCTTGTTTCCATCCAAGGTAAATAATACCTTTTCTGCCCCCAATAATACTAATGATTTGTGTTCGTCACATCCATATAACCTTACTAAAAGTTGCATTTGCTCCTTTGTTGGTAGTCTTCTACCATTTTCTATTCTACTCAAAAGAGTAACATCTATATTTGTTCTTTTGTAGACTTCTTGTAAGGGTAAATTTAGTCCTTCACGAACATCTCTTAAATATTGACCTAATGACTCCATTTACTTATTAACTTGACAATTTTTGTCAAAGATAAAATAAATGTTTCAAATAGAAGAATATTTGGCTTTAAAAATTATGGAAGGGGGCATATTGGATAATTATAGATAAAATCGCCAATCATCGACTGATGAAAATGAAATTTAGTTTATACTATTGGCTATATATCCCAAACGAACTAAACTAATTTTGCAGTGGCAGCATATGCCTTAAAAATCAAAAAATACACTCAATCCTAATTTCTGGGTGTAAAAAAGGGTGTAAATCTTGCAAATGCTTGATTTACACCCTTTATTGCGGAGAGACGGGGATTCGAACCCCGGATACCCTTTAGGGGTATACACGCTTTCCAGGCGTGCCTCTTCAACCACTCGAGCACCTCTCCTTTTTTCGGAGTGCAAAAATAGAACAAATTTTCAAAACCAGCAAATATTTGAGCCCACAATCTATCTAATCATTCCAAGAGATACATCTATAAATCGTGATTACGCATCCGATACTCCGCCAATTCCTCATACTTAGTACCCGGACGGCCGTAATTACAATACGGATAAATGGAAATACCACCGCGCGGAGTAAAAATGCCCGTCACCTCAATATATTTAGGATCCATCAGCTTAATCAAATCTTTCATGATGATATTCACGCAATCTTCATGAAAATCGCCATGATTACGGAAACTAAACAAATACAGCTTCAAGCTCTTGCTCTCCACCATTTTCACATCAGGCAGGTAGGAGATACGGATTTCCGCAAAATCGGGCTGTCCTGTAATAGGACACAAACTGGTAAATTCGGGACAGTTAAAACGTACCCAATAGTCGTTTCCGGGATGTTTGTTCACAAAGGACTCCAACACTTCGGGAGCATAATCTTGCCTGTACTCGGTCTTCGACCCGAGAAGGGTCAATTCATCTTTTCTTTCCATTAAAATCTGTTTTTTTCATATTCATGTTTTCTCTTTCATACCTTGGAATAGAAATTCTCTCCCTGCCAAGTACATCGTTTCACTAAAGTGATGAAACTGTACCACTTGAGTGATGAAACTTCTTCACTTCAGTGATAAAACTTGCTCACTAAAGTGAAACGATATACCCGGCAAGAAAGGAACACCTTTCATACAAAGAGAAAACACCTTTGTTTATCCTATCATTTCTCTCTTTCCGCCTTTATCTCCAGATACTTTTCCAATCCTTCACGACGGAGCTTACAGGCCGGGCAATGACCGCAGCCATCCCCCTGTACACCATTATAGCAAGTCAGCGTTTCATGCCGGATCAAATCGAGCACGCCCAATTCGTCCGCCAACGCCCATGTTTCCGCTTTATCAATCCACATCAACGGAGTATGAAGCACGAACTGCTCGTCCATGGCAAGGTTCAATGTCACATTCAGCGACTTGATAAAAGCATCCCGGCAATCGGGATAACCGCTGAAGTCTGTCTGCGATACACCGGTCACGATATGATTGATCCCCAATTCGCGTGCATAGACAGCCGCAATGCTCAGAAAGAACAAATTCCGCCCCGGCACAAACGTATTAGGGAAACTATCGGCAGGCTTCACCTCATCCATCGTTATCGTAGTATCTGTCAGCGAATTTTTACCCAGGTTGCCTATAAAGGAAACATCCATCGCTTTAAACTCCACCCCTGCCTTTCCGGCAATAACACGGGCCAGCTCCACTTCCTTCACATGCTTTTGTCCATAGATAAAGCTTAAAGCATACACTTTGCGGAAATGTTTTTTTGCCCAAAACAGGCAAGTGGTTGAGTCCTGCCCTCCGCTGAACACAACCAATGCGTCACTTTTATTCATTGTTGACAATTTTTCAATTTACTAATACGCCAATGTGCCAATTGCCGCGCTATGTGGATATGCTGCGCCATATACCGCATGGTAATTGGCTAACCGGCACACTGACACATCAGCACCTTATTAAAGTTCTTTGATTTTCAATACATTGTATGAGATATGCTCATCAAAGACATCACTGCCATCCACCTTCTTGATGTAATTTACCACACGGATGGTAACGGGCAGGATAATAATTTCATAGAGTGTCTTGAGCACCGCCTGAATAACCATCATCTTTATCAGTTCACCGGCAGGCATCAAACCTCCAAAGGCAACAGGAAAGAAAATCATGGAATCGGCACTCTCACCCACCAAAGTGGAAGTGATGGCACGAAGTGAAAAGTTCTTTCCTCCCGAAGCCAGCTTCATTTTACTCATGACATAGGCATTGAGAAAAGAGCCGACCAAGAAAGCGGTCAGACTGGCTACAGCGATGCGGGGCGCCATGCCGAAAACGAAGTTGAAGCCCTCCTCTCCTTCCCAAAACGGAGCTGCGGGCATCAGAATGGCAAGCTGCGCCAAAGCTACCACCATGAAATTCATGGCAAAGCCCATCCAAATGATAAGACGTGCCTTGCGGAAGCCCCAAACTTCGGCTATACAATCATTGATAATGTAAGAGATAGGAAATACAACCAATCCGGCAGTTGCCGTAATTTTCCAGATCTGGACAACTTTGGTTTCCAATAAATTTGCTGCGACAAGACATACACAAAACAGTATGCCAAGCAACATGAACGATACAGATACAGTATTATTATTCTTCATTTCTCCTGTTTTTTACGTGGTGTTCTAGAATACACGACCGCTATTCACGGCATCATACGTCTATTTTTTAATTCGGGGTGCAAAGATAGAAATTATTTCCGAGTTAACCGGATATAACTGCATTAAATATTCTTATCAAGAAGAAACAGCCTCATCAAATAATTACCTTTTCTATAGCCAAACAGTATGGAACAATGAAAGATGAAGCGTCACAAACAGGTGGGTATCAGTAAAAACGATTTTAGGGGCAGATTGAATCCACCCCTAAAAGACAGGATAAAAAATCCTTTATTCAAACAAAGCAATCGTCTTCTTTATAATTTCGATACACTCCTTTAATTGTTCCTCTGTAATCACCAATGGCGGAGCAAAACGAATAATATTCGTATGTGTCGGTTTGGCCAGCAAACCGTTTTCGGCCAATTTCAAGCAAATCTCCCACGCCAAATCCTTCGTTTCATCATTATTGATTATCAACGCATTCAGCAATCCCTTGCCCCGGACAAAAGAAGCCACACGAGATGTTTCGCACAGTTTTCTCATCTCTTCCCGGAATATCAGTCCCAGCCTGTATGCCCTGTCCGCCAACTGTTCGTCCCGTACTACCTCAAGCGCCGTAACAGCCACTGCCGCAGCAATAGGATTTCCGCCAAAAGTGGAGCCATGTTGCCCCGGACGGATAACATCCATCACTTCATTGCATGATAATACCGCAGAAACAGGACAGGCCCCACCCGATAAAGCCTTTCCCAAAATCAGGATATCCGGATGAACATTCTCATAGTCACAAGCCAGCAATTTACCTGTACGGGCAATGCCGGTCTGCACTTCATCGGCTATAAAAAGTACATTGTGGGCACGGCACAAGTCGTAACATTTTTTCAAATATCCCTCATCGGGTACATAAGCACCTGCCTCTCCCTGAATGGGCTCAACCAGGAATCCGGCCACATGAGGATGTTCGTCCAGCACTTTCGCCAATGCTTCGGCATCATTGTAGGGAATCACGACAAAGCCGGGGGTAAAAGGTCCGTAGTTATTGTAAGCGTCCGGATCAATGGAGAAAGAAACGATAGTGGTAGTACGCCCATGAAAATTATTCCGGCATACAACGATTTCCGCCGTATCCTTGGGAAGCTTTTTTACTTCATACGCCCATTTGCGGCAAAGCTTCAATGCGGTTTCTACTGCCTCGGCTCCCGTATTCATCGGTAAAACCTTGTCATATCCGAAATAACGGGTGACAAATTCTTCATACCGTCCCAACTGGCTGTTATAAAAAGCGCGTGAAGTCAAAGTCAGCTTTCGCGCCTGTTTTACCAACGTATCGATAATACGCGGATGACAATGTCCTTGGTTCACTGCCGAATAAGCGGAAAGGAAATCATAATATTTCTTTCCTTCCACATCCCATACAAACACACCTTCTCCTTTATCCAATACCACAGGAACAGGATGATAATTGTGTGCTCCATGTTTGTTCTCAAGCTCCATCAATTGAGCTGCCGATAATTTTGCATCCATAAGCTTTTTATCATTTAATGTTTTTCTTTCTTCAAGAATATTTCCGCCATCATGCAACGGGCACTTCCTCCTCCCAGCGTTTCAATGGTAGGGATTGGCATGGGAAGCAACGCGTTATACTTAGACAGCCGTTGTAACTGGCCTTCATCCAACGAATCGTAAGCACTTTGAGACATCACTAGAAACAATGCGCCTTTCCCGTTCTCCACCTGAAGCATATTTCCGGCAAAATGATGCATCTGTTCCTCGGAGATGGCAATGATTTCTTTCCCTGTCTGCCGCAAGACGTGACAAACCTGCTCACGCTCTTCCACGTCGTCGATGCTGTCCAGACAAACGACCGCATAATCTGTCGCCACACACATCATGACGTTGGTATGATAAATGGGCAGACGTTGTCCGTTTACAGTCTGATAGGCGCGAAAGGACACCGGAATAAAATTCTGCTCCTTGCAGAACCGACCCAATAAAGCTTCGTCCACCCGTTGCGACAAAGCCGCGTATGCATAACGGTTCACTCGGTCCAGAATGATTCCCCCGGTCCCCTCCAGGAACCGGTTTTCTTCCTCAAAACCTGTATAATCTACCTTCCGACGGATGCTGAACCCCTCCGACTCTATCCGCTGCAAGATATCCGCCCGTCTTTCCGCCCTGCGGTTTTCCGCAAACATAGGATACAGCACCACCGTTCCGTCGTCGTGAAAGGACACCCAGTTGTTCGGAAATATGGAATCCGGAGTATGAGGTATCGGGGTATCCTGCACTGCTATTACCTCTATGCCGTTTGCACGCAACTTATCCACCATGCCCCGAAATTCCTTCAAGGCACAAGCTTGTACTGTCTCACCTGCCGCAACTGTCCGCTGCTGGAAATAATTGTTGGCCGCTGTTTCTTCATTGAACCCGAAGGCCACGGGTTCCACCATCAAAATGTGGTTTGTTGTTTGTTTAGTCATTTTCTCGGATTAATGGTAAGGTGGAGCAGCGCAACAGTCCGCCCATCTTAGATATTTCATAATAAGGTACACGCTCTACCGTCATTCCCCATACCTCTTCCATAAAGGTATTCAGGCGGATAAAGTTCCTTTCAGAAACCACCACCTCAGGAGAGATGGAAAAGACATTCGTATTCATATAGTACATCTCTTCCCGCGTTATTTCAAATACATTCTCCCTGCCGAACAAATCGAGCAGAGTATGATAATCCTGAGGATACATAAATCCGTCCTTATAAATAATCGCATGCCCTTTCCCTACCGGCATAAAGGTACAATCCAGATGCAGAATCCCCGCACGTGGATCTGTATTATGTTTTTTCAGCTCCAAGGGGATGAATATCTTCCCCGGACAGATTTCTTTCAGAAAGGAAAAAGCATACCGGTTGGTACGTGCCGTCTTCATCTGCGGGTAATCGGGCTGGGTATAAAGGCCTACAAACACTATATTATTGTAAAGCACCACATCACCTCCCTCTACGTGCGCCTTTTCGGGAAGGTTGAAAATCTTGTTATAAGCTATCTGATTATAGACCACTTCGTAGGCTTCCTTCTCATCCTCCCGGTTGGGGATGATGTTGGAAACAATAATCTTGTCGTCAATCACAAACCCCACATCACGGGCAAACACCTGATTACAATTCTCCAGTGTCCACGGGCGATAGACCTGTACCCCATATTTCAACAATACGCTTTCAAAGCATCTCATCTCTTTGAAAATATCTTCTTCATGGGGGTATATGTTATGCAATACGGACTCGTATGACTTGGCGTCATAAGTTTCTTCCAGCGTGGGGACCTTCCCTATGGAACCGGGTTGTCCAAGCACCACAGCTTTCAATGTAGAAGTTTCATTCTTTACGTTAAGCTGCATAAATCTAATATATTTATGCAAATATAAGAAGTTTACTCAACTAAACAAATGAATTGCCCGAATAATTCTACCCTATTGATTTATCAATTATATTTGTAACCGAAAAAAGAAGGTAAGATGAAAAAACAAGAACTTTATAACAAGGTGATCGCTTATTTTCAAGAAGCGATGCCTGTTGCCGAAACCGAACTTCATTACAATAACCCATTCGAGTTATTGATAGCTGTTATCCTGAGTGCACAATGCACGGACAAACGGGTAAATATGATCACCCCTCCTCTTTACCGGGATTTCCCGACTCCTGAGGCATTGGCCGCTTCGACGCCGGAAGTGATTTATGAATACATACGGAGTGTAAGTTATCCCAACAACAAGGCAAAACACCTGGTGGGCATGGCGCAAATGCTGGTGAAAGATTTTCATAGCGAAGTACCGGGAACATTGGAAGAACTGGTCAAACTGCCGGGAGTGGGACGCAAGACAGCCAATGTCATCCAAAGTGTAGTATTCAATAAAGCGGCCATGGCGGTAGATACACATGTGTTCCGCGTGAGCCACCGCATCGGGCTGGTTCCTCAAACCTGCACCACACCGCTGGCTACCGAGAAATATCTGATGAAGTATATTCCGAAGGAGATTGTGCCCACCGCACATCATTGGCTTATTTTACACGGAAGATATGTTTGTGTGGCACGGACACCGAAATGTTCGGAATGCGGGTTGAACGGATTGTGCCGGTATTCGTTGAAGCCGGCTTTATAAACAAATTTTCATTCCATCGTATGCAAAATGCACATGCGGCGGCAATAACCGTTCAGCATCAGCATGTAATCCTATATGATGACTCATGTGAATAAAATAGGTTTCCCCGGCTCCTATTCTTTGTGCATTGTCCAAAGCCTCCTTCAAATTCTGGTGGGTATGGTGAGGCTGAGGACGCAATGCATTCATTACCAACACATCCAGTCCTTGCAGCAAATCATATTCAGCCCCAGGCATCGTCAACATATCGGTAATCCATGCCATCCGGCCGATACGGTATCCCAAAATGGGCAGTTTGCCGTGCATTACCCGAAGAGGTGTCACCTCTACTTTGTTTCCTTCGGGATTGCCGATAATAAAAGGAGAATCGGGAACAATTTCCTCTAATGTAATACGGGGAACTCCCGGATAAAGATGTTCGGCAAAACAATAAGGAATACGCTGGCGTAAACGCTCTGCCGTATATTGTTCGGCATAAACCGGCACATCGCGAAAACGACAGAAAGGACGCAAATCATCCAAGCCTCCTACATGGTCATAGTGTTCGTGAGTAATCAAAACGCCGTCCAACGGCTTGAAATCGTTCAACCGTATCATCTGTTCACGGAAATCGGGACCGCAATCTATTAGAATCCGGAGCCCTTCCGTTTCTACCAGTCCCGAACAACGCAAACGGTTGTCCCGGGGATCGCTGCTGGTGCATACCGGACATTTGCACCCTATTTCGGGTACTCCCGTAGACGTTCCGCTGCCTAGTATTGTAATCTTCATATCATACCTTATATAAAATTCACTTCGGGAGAGATAGCCACCCCGAACTTTTGAAGCACAGACTCCTGTATCCGTCTGGCAAGAGCAATCACTTCATCTCCCGTAGCGCCCCCACAGTTCACCAAGACCAATGCCTGTTTAGAATGAACACCCGCGCGTCCTATTTGTTTGCCTTTCCAGCCGCAACGGTCTATCATCCATGCAGCAGGAATCTTCACCCTATTGCCATCCACCTCATAATGTGGCATATCAGGATACTGTTGCTGTACTATTTCAAACTGCCTGCGTGGAACAATCGGATTCATAAAGAAACTTCCGGCATTTCCCTGCACCCGGGGATCGGGCAACTTGGCTTCACGCACGGCAATAATCACCTTCCTTACATTCTCCAATGCCACCTCACCTCCTCGCTTTTCCAATTCGCCACGCACATTTCCATACTCCAGATTAAAAACCGGCTGTTTACTTAAACGATAGGTGACGTAAGTCACTATATATTTACCTTTCAAATCTTTCTTGAAAATGCTTTCACGATAAGCATAACGGCATTCCTCTTTGGTAAAAATCCGTTTCCTGCCGGTTTCCACCTCGACGGTTTCCACACTTACAATCAAATCTTTTGCCTCAACACCATACGCACCGATATTCTGAACGGCAGAAGCACCCACTTCACCGGGAATCAATGACAGATTTTCAGCACCATACCAACTGTTTTTCACGGTATATGCCACAAAATCATCCCACACCTCACCGGCTCCTGCCCTTACCTCTATTTCCTGTTCGTTTTCAGCAACCACCTCATACCCCCGGATAGCCGAATGCAGGACAGTTCCCGCATAATCACCTTTAAAAAGCAGATTGCTTCCTCCGCCAATATGCAACCAGTTACCGGCCATCAGTTTTTTATCCGACAAGATGGATTGCAGCTCTGTCACCGATTCATATTCCACAAACAAAGATGCCTTCACATCCATACCAAATGTATTATGAGGCAACAGAGAGTAGTCTTTTATTTCCTTCATTTACAATCAAATCAATCGCTCAGATCCTCAAACTGCATCAGTTTCCACAGACCGTGGCGCCGTTCAAAATAGAGCGTATTATTAAATCCATTGCCAAAACCTTTCATTTCAATCACCTTCGTATTGGAATGCACATTCTCGTTCTGGCCATAGTTTACATTAGTCAGATTCTCACGAGGCAATACAGGCTGGAATGCGAACCATTGCCCGGCCTCCAAAGTCGTTTCCAGTATCTGAAACTCGTCTTCGGGATCAGCGGTCACAAACTTCAACGGTTCGTGCAAACGAGACAACTGGAAAACAGAATCATTGGCAAAACGTTCATAAAACTCAAAGAAGTCCTCCTTACCGGTATCCTCTCTCGGCATATCCGCAAAATCTATGGCTTCCAGTTTCCACAGCCCCTTCAGCCGCTCAAAATAGTACCGCTTGATTTTTCCCTTCTTCAAGTAAATCCATTCTATCTTGACACTGGTTAGACCCGTATCTTTCTCCATTTCCATGTCTTCCGCCTTATCGAACAGAACTGTATAGGCATCCTGCCGGCTGAATAAAGGATCGTGTTTCCATTGCTCCTTTTCAATGTGCTCTTTCTTTTCCATTGTATAATACGGCAAAGGGAACACGATGCGTGACAATTGTAATTTTTCATCACTGGCAAAATTGTAGAAAAAGTCGGCAAAACTTTCGTCGGCCGTAGCGGGAACCATTGGTTCTTCCTCTACCACAGCCATCGCTTCTGTTGTGTCCGGGGTTGCAGTCAGCGAATCAATCTCCTCAGTAAGCGTCTCGAAGGGGTCCATTTTCTTTTTCCCACCTCCACAGGAGCTTATCAGCATAAGCAGACAAACTCCGATTATAAGTTTTCTCATTTTCTATATTTAGAAAAAATCGATGCAAAAATATCGTTTTTTTTAGTTTTCAGCAAAATATATGGGTTTAATTCGCTAACTTTGCGGTCATTAAAAAATAAAGAAGAAACTATGTTAGCTAAAATAGAACAATTACTTCAGGAAATTGAAGGCTTGCAAGCAGCCAATGCGGAAGAATTGGAAGCCTTGCGCATTAAATATCTTAGCAAAAAAGGAGCGATTAATGAGTTGATGGCAGACTTCCGCAACGTACCTGCCGAGCAGAAAAAAGAGGTGGGTATGAAACTGAACGAGCTGAAGAACAAGGCTCAGGAGCGTATCGCCTCATTGAAAGAAGCTTTCGAAACCCAAGATAACAGCGCAGCCGAAATGGATCTTACCCGTACGGCTTATCCCATCGAACTGGGAACACGTCACCCGCTGAGCATTGTAAAGAATGAAATCATTGATATATTCCATCGGCTGGGCTTCAGTATTGCCGACGGTCCCGAAATAGAAGACGACTTGCACGTATTCACTGCCATGAATTTTGCCGAAGACCATCCTGCACGTGATATGCAAGATACTTTCTTCATCGAAGCCAATCAGGAAGATGTGAAAAAGAACATCGTACTTCGCACTCACACCTCTTCCGTACAGGCAAGAGCTATGGAACATTCGCAACCTCCTATCCGCATCATCTGTCCGGGACGTGTATACCGCAATGAAGCGATCAGTTATCGTGCCCATGCATTCTTCCATCAAGTGGAAGCACTCTACATTGACAAGAATGTATCATTCACTGATTTGAAGCAGGTATTGCTGTTGTTTGCCAAAGAAATGTTCGGCGAAGATACTCAAATCCGTCTGCGTCCGTCCTATTTCCCGTTCACCGAACCAAGTGCCGAAATGGATATCAGTTGTAATATTTGCGGCGGAAAAGGTTGTCCGTTCTGTAAAGGCACAGGCTGGGTGGAAATTCTGGGATGTGGTATGGTGGATCCGAATGTATTGGAAGCCAACGGCATTGACAGCAAAGTTTACTCAGGCTATGCGCTAGGTATGGGTATTGAACGCATCACCAACTTGAAATATCGTGTAAACGACTTACGATTATTCTCTGAAAACGATACCCGCTTCCTGAAAGAATTCGAAGCAGCCAATTAATAATGTGTCAATGTGACCATGTGCTGATATGCCAATTGCCATGCGGAATAGAACGCGGTCAATTGGCATATTAACATATTGCCACATTAGCATATTGATACATTGACATATTAGCACATTATTGCTTATGAAGGACAAGCTGATTACCAAAAATTATATAGAAATACTGGCAGCCAATTTTCTATTATTCTTTGGATTCTGGTTACTGATGCCTGTATTGCCTTTCTATCTGGCAGAAGTTTTCGACGCCAACAAAACAACCATAGGGGCCGTACTTTCCTGTTACACCATTGCCGCCCTGTGCATACGCCCCTTTTCCGGCTATCTGTTAGATACATTTGCCCGCAAACCACTTTATCTGTTGGCTTATTTCACTTTTACCGCCATCTTCGGAGGATATCTCATTGCAGGAACACTCACCTTATTTATTTTATTCCGCATTATACACGGAGTATCATTCGGCATGGTGACAGTCAGCGGAAATACCATTGTCATTGATATCATGCCTTCTTCACGCCGTGGGGAAGGATTAGGATATTATGGGCTGGCAAACAATATAGCCATGTCCATCGGACCGATGACCGGACTCTTCCTACATGATGCAGGAGCAGACTATACGCTTATCTTCTGTTGCTCATTAGGTTCCTGCCTGATAGGATTTCTATGCGCCTCATTGGTAAAGACCACCTACAAACCTCCTGTAAAACGAGAACCGATATCATTGGACCGCTTTATTTTGCTTAAAGGAATACCGGCAGGTTTCAGTCTGTTATTACTATCCATCCCTTATGGCATGACCACCAATTACGTTGCAATGTATGCCAAGCAAATAGGTATCCAGGCATCCACCGGTTTCTTCTTCACCTTCATGGCGTTAGGAATGGCAGTTTCCCGTCTTTTCTCCGGACGCCTGGTAGACCGGGGAATGGTTACTCAAGTTATTGAAGCCGGCCTGTATCTGGTCTGCTTCTGTTTCTTCGGTTTGAGTTCATGCGGATGGCTGACAACATGGAGTCTGCAATGGACCACTTATTTTCTGTTCACCATAGCTCTTTTACTAGGTATTGGGTTTGGAACCATGTTCCCCGCCTATAACACGCTGTTTGTGAACTTGGCCCCCAACAACCAGCGTGGTACGGCAACCAGTACCTACTTGACTTCGTGGGATGTAGGTATAGGCGCCGGCATGTTATTGGGCGGATATATAGCAGAAATAGCCACCTTCAAGATGGCCTATCTATTCGGAGCCGCACTCACTGTTATTTCGTTATTTTATTTTAGAAGCAAAGTGGCTCCCCACTTCCACCGACATAAGTTGCGCTAATCCTTATATGTCAGTACCATGATATGGGAAAGCCGGTCGTTCACAACCGACAATTGGGTTGAAAGAATAAACGAATGGAATAAAGGAGCATTCTCCAACAGAAATGCCGGCAAATAAGGCTCGAAACATTCCGGGTTGCGGGAAATCTTGTTCATGTCCGCCACAAGCATAAAGGCTGCGTCACGTGAAAGATTAGCTACACATTCATTGAACAATGTCCTGCTATTTCTTTCGTAGGCCTCTTCCATATAATTTGCCATGGAATCTTTATCAGCAGAAATAATCAAACTATCTTCCCTTATATCCGGAATATTCTTCAATTTTTCGGCCATCTGGTTCACACAGCCGCATGAATCAGGCATAAAAGTTCCGGTGAGGTACACCACATCACTGTTCATGTGAAAGTCAAACTCACTCCAACAGCCACTGTTATCCTGCAAGAAAGGCATAGACGGCGTACGTCCGTATAAAGTCAGGAAGTTATGCGTTTTCTTTTTCTGCATCGCTTTGGCAAACACGGGATCATTACTCAATGCTTTCTCTTCATCCTCACGCGCATCAATCACTTTCTCTATCAAACTCTTCTGATAACTCACCACATAGAATCCCGCCTCGCTATAGACAGCTAGAAAATCATTATTGCCCAATGGATAGACTGCTATAGTTTTTCCTCTGTATTTCTCTTTTTTAGGTGAAAAACTTCCCGGAGTTCTCTCTAACAACATATCTCCCAATGTTTCCTTATCATCAGCCCCCATACGGAAATATACCACCTGGTCACGCGGAGTACCCGGAGAATGGAAACTGACCACCACCCGGCTCATCTTACTGCTCAGACCATGAGCAGTGTTAGTGGTATATTCGTTCAAACCTCCCAACACATAATTAAACAAACCGGGAAACTGGAAATTACCCAGTTCTTCAGAATAGTTCAATTGAGGAAATTCATTCAGAAAATAATTAATATTATCACTCTCCAACACACCGATGCAATCAGCCGGTACAAGTGAGAAGAGATTGATCTCACGACTCTTATCCGTCAGGCTTAACTTAGCAAAGCCGTAAAAGCCCACAGCCGTACAAAACAATACCACTGATAGCACCATACCCAACTTGGCAACTGTCCGCAATCTCATACCCTACCTATATTTATATTTTTTTTGCAAATATAGCAAATTATTTAAGGAAACAAACAAAAATCTTCAAAATTCCACCTTCTTTCTTATTATCCGTAAATGGTTCCGGTAGAAAATTCCAACGCTCCCCATTTAATCATAGCGTTAAATAACCTAACAAAAGAATAAGAGGATAGTTCTTCCGGCCGGATATCTTTTTCTTTTATAATTCCGTTGTCAATCAATGCTGTACGGCAAGTCCCTCTCAACAAAGGTAATTTAGGTGTGAACCAATCCTTACCATCAAACAAGGCAATATTAGCTATGGAAGTATCGGTCAGCAGTCCGCGTCTGACAATTAAAATATCATCCCGTTCTCCACGGCAGGCAAAAAGCCGGTTTAAAGCTTCCCTGTCTGTACTTTTATAAGTATAATCTATATCATCCGAATAAACCAACTGCAAAGAATGTACCGGACGCATCTGATAGGCTTCATAACTAATTTCTTTTATTCCACCTCCATCATAAATCACCCTACATTTCATTCCGTTCATCTCCGGTGTCAATTTCAGGTATTCACCTAATTCTATGCCGGCACAGTCCGGCCAGAAATGATGAAGGGTATTGTTCAGTCTTTCATTATGATAAGACAAATTACACGCTTTTCCTTGTTCTATCCGTATAGTTTCAATAAATGGGTACATAAATCTTCTGTATCATTTCATTATATTCACTTTGTAAATCACTCTTTGAAGTAATTCCTCCCCCCGCCTTATAATAAAGATTCTCTCCTTCCTGTTCTAAAAAACGGATCATCACCGCACTGTCTAAAGTCCTGCCGTCACAATAACCCATTATGCCCGTATAAAATCCACGCTCATAATTTTCCGCTTCTTCAATAATATCCATCGTCTTGGATTTGGGCGCTCCGGTTATGGAACCGGCTGGTAACAAACGAAATATAATATCTCCTATATGCGACGGGTAATCATCGGGCAAGACACCACATATTTCGGAGCTTGTCTGAAAGATAGGTCCCTTATTGGTTTCAAGCCGGTCACAATAACGATAGCGGACAACCCTGACCTGTTCCGCCACCATACTCAAATCATTACGAATCAGATCTACAATGGTAGCATGTTCGGCAGTTTCCTTAGGATCATCCATCAACAGTTTTTCCGCATTAGGCAAGGTAGCGTCAATCGTTCCTTTCATGGGGAAAGATTTTATCTCGCCATCTTCTATACGAACAAAAATTTCGGGTGAGAAACAGACCAGTTTATCTTTCAACCAAAGTCTATAAAGCGCTTTGGAGTACCGGAACACATCCTCCAAAGTAAGATTAGTACTGACAGGAACCTTGCAAGTCAAATTAGCGAGATAGCTGTTACCTGCCAGAATATTCCGTTTTACGATTTCAAAAGCCTGCCGGTAGTCTGTCAAAGACATTGGAACAAAGTTCCAGTCTATCTGCCCACTGTAACTTTCTGTTACAGTATCCACATTTTTCACTCCATTAAAGTTATAACGGCAACGGGTAGAATCAATCCGACTTATTTCCTCTATCAAGGAACACTGCTGTTTATAATCTATAATAAAAAGGAAAGGCTTCCGGCTACCCGCCAGCTCATTCATACGTTTTATAGCTTCCGGTCTTTTATATTGTTGCATTTTTAGCTGTTAAATTATCTTGTAACAATCATTTTTCAAGGGGAACAAAGTTAAGAATTTAAAGTAAACTGTTATCTTAACATAGAGAAATTCTTTCTTTTACTTGTTTTATTCAATAAGAGATGTAAAGTCAGAACAATAATGCCAGTGACGGTAAAAAATTATGCCGGGAACATCTGTAAAGACAATCCCCGGCTTTTTAATATACTTCAGGTATCCTTCCTTAAAGAGAAAGCTGATTTTCTGAAAAAGGACATACCTTTCCCTACAAAAGAAAAGAAAATCAAGTTTTAAATGAAATGCTAATCACTTAACATCATAATAAATTATCAATTTTCAAACTATTTTTTCAAGAACTTCTCGGCACGTCCCGGAGAAAATAATTCCCACAATGAAGCCACTGTCCATCCCGGAGCAAAAATATCATTATAATAGCCTTTACCATTCTTACCGTAGTCCCAGTTAGTATGCTGGACAACCTCCGGATAATATCCTGTTTTGGCAATACCACATCGATGCCCTTCATAGGGTAACAACTGACGCATTGATGTACTGATTACCTGAGAAAAATCCGAAAAACGCTTTTCATTATATTCTTTTGCCAACCAGTTCAATACGTCAGCGAAATCAAAGATAAAGACATCAATATGGTTATTTTCTACAGAAACATTTCCCCAGCCTCTAGTTTTCAACCCTAAATCACCCAACATCTGACCGGGGGCAAAAGGGACATCCCATGTATAGTACCATGACAATGCAAAATAAGCTGCCTTCCTCGCCAACCCAGCATAATGGGCTCGTTCAGCTCCTTTTGTAGCTAAAGCCAAATAGTAAGCGGCAGTTGACGCATACAAAGATGCCTCTTTATCCTCGCAATTAGCATCCAAAGTAGAAGAAAAATAATCGGACTTCGAAATCAATTCCTTTTCCAAATACTCCACCGTATGTTTTGCACTTGCCAAATACCGTTTATCCTTAAAATATTTATATCCCATAACCAATGGCAAAGTTGCCGAAGGGGTACTTCCCCCACTCTTGTCTACAATAGAAAAGTCATCTTTAAACTTACGAGGAAAACTACCGTCCTTATTTTGTAAACGCAGAAACATATCCAACATACTTTTTATACGCTTTTCCCACTCAGGATGTTTACGACCTTGCAGTCTTTCGTAATTCAAAAAATGAAGCAGGGCATATACCCCTTCAGACTGACGGCGGATACTATGAACAGACTCTACAAAATTACGCCTATAATGTACTACTTCATTAAAGAAACCCGTTTCCGAAAATCCATTCTGCAAATAAGAATCAAAAATTTTATAAGCATTCGTCACCAAATCCGTACGACGCTGCTGTTCTCCATATTCCAATGCATTAAAAGCATTCAACAAAGTACGTCCCACAAAACCCACTTCGGCAACATCCGTTTGGTCACAAGTAGCTGTACGCAATTCCACCCCCGAATAATAATGAGTAGGAGTATTTCCGACAAAACTTTCCACGAAGAAATTACTCATCACTTCCTTCATTTTCTCAGGAGAATAAGGTGTATTTACAATTTGAGGACAGTTTGTATCATAAGAATATTCCCAAATATGCTGCACACATTCTGAAAAATCAGCAATTTCCGACTCATGTAATTCCCAAGTCAGAGAAAGACTCTCACCTTTACGTAATAATTGATAGGCCTCAACCGAAGGAGCCAATGTCAATTTACGAATATAAGTTTTAGGAGCTTCCTTGTAAGGAAACCCAAAAGACAAAGAAGCGATACCCGAGAGGTTTTCAAATCCTGTATAACCTATAGAGGTTTTACCAGACAATATCACTTCCCCTTCCTTATGGGTAGTCAAAGCATCCGAAGCCATATTATCCAGCCGGATAACAGAATATGTTTTCCTATTCTTTTCATCAAAAATAGCAGTCAAGGGAGTACTTAAACGGTCTTCACGAACCAACCAGCTATCCGAGGTATGAAAAGACGGCGCTTCTTGAGGAGAACGCAAGTTACGACGATACCAAAATCCAGGCATATAAAACAAACAATCATCATGATGACAACCAGTCATTACCTGCTCACCAAAATTGAAATAAACATCATCCAATGCAGTCATAAAAATGACAATACGCTGGTTGCCGTCTTTTTCTTCAACATTCTGATAAATCACCACAGGTAATTTATCGGCCGCCACCCACTGATATTCAAAATTACTATTATCCAATTGCTGCAAAGTCAGCGGATACCGCTTCGCATCATTACCAGGCACTTTCAAAGCAATGGAAGCCGAAACATTTTCCGGTGTATAGTTCACAGCTTCCGCACAAGTCATTCCTGCCAGACACACCACACTACATACAAAGTTTTTCCAATTCATATTTTTATGTATTTATTAATTACAATACAGGTTTTTCCGATTTCAATGAGGGAGAATCCGTAGCTACCACAGGCCATCCGTCTTTCCAACTTATTTTATCCATCATCAAAACACGCCCTTCAGGATGCTTTGTGGCCACTGCATGATAAAATACCCAATCATTACCCACTTTATCAGTCACAATCTCCGAATTGTGTCCTGTTCCCACAAACGAACTATTCTTATGAATCAACACTTCATGTTGGTTATCCATCATTGTCCTCCCGTTCTTATCAACATAAGGTCCAAACAAATTTTCTGAACGAGCAACTACAGTAGTGTAAGTGCTATTCAATCCTTCACAGCAAGTCCCTATGGAAGCAAAAAAATAGTAAAAACCTTCTTTTTTATGAATATAAGTTCCTTCATAAGCTGTACCAGCCACCTGCCGAGGCTTCTTCCCTTGTTTTATTGAAAGACCGTCCTCACTTAATTCAATGCCATAAATGCCCCGAAAGCTGCCCCAAAACAAAAATTTCTTTCCGGCATCTTCTATATAGAAAGAGTCAATAGAATTCTGTACATTAATCTCGTTACTCCGAAACATCAGACCATGGTCTTTAAATGGCCCCGAAAGTTTGTCTGCCGTAGCGCAACCGATACCACAGGTCCACTCACCTCCCCATTTAGACATAGAATAATAAAGTACATACGTATCACCTATCTTATTGATATCCGGAGCCCATAAGCCTCCACCCGGTTCAAAATCAGGACGCGTTCGATCCGTGAATGCTGTACCTACCCATTCCCAATTAATCAAATCCTTGGAACGATGGATCGGCAAATTACGAATATCTTCGGTTGCATACAAATAATAATAACCATCACCACCTTCTATAATAGTAGGATCGGGCAGACTATAATCTATCACCGGATTCCAGTAATAGCTGGTTTTATCACCATCAGGTATTTCTTCTTGCGCAGACGATGATGAGCAAGACACCAAACAAAAGCAGATAGACAGGATCAAATTTTTTCTCATTGCAGTAATTTAGGAGTTATATATTCTTTACTGATTCTCATACGGTCTGTTCCATTCACATTCTCAAAATTTACCGTACCAATATACATAGCACGCGGATGAATATTACTTTTATCTTTGTGGGCATGGAATACAATACGAAGTTTTCCCTCTTTATCAGTGAACATGGCGCTATGCCCTACACCTACCAACCCACCAGGATTTTGCAATAATGGATTTTCGTCGTATTTAGCCCATTCCCCCATTATATCGGTAGCTGTAGCACAACCTACACCATAGAATGGACTTTCATAACTATTCGCAGAATAAGTCATATAATAAATTCCATTGTGTTTGAGAATATAAGAACCTTCATTGACTCGAGGCCACACTTCCTCCCAAGCCTGTGAAACATGAATACAAGGACGCATCGTTTCTTTCTTAAGGGTTATCAAATCTTTTTCCAACTCGGCTATCCATACATTATTCCCATCATTAAAACGGACAAATGACAAATAAGGAGTACCGTCATCATCCATGAAAAAAGAATTATCAATACATTTCTCCTCAACAATCATAGGTTCTTGCTTATTTTGTATAAATGGTCCTACAGGGGAATCTGCCACTGCTACACAAATATGCTCATCTGCCGAATAATACATATAAAATTTACCATTCACTTCATATACTTCCGGTGCCCAAAACCAACGGTCTGCCCATGAATCCTTCTTATTCAAAGCCAGCCCTTTATATTTCCACGTTTTTAAATTATCCGAGATATAAACCTCTATTCCTTCATCCGAGTGAGTACCATAAGCATAATAAGTCCCATTGTGCAACAATATAAACGGGTCACCCAGTGGAACAGGTATTTCCAGCTCTTCCACAATTATTTCATTCACATTCTTATATTCTGAGGAACATGACTGACAAGAAGTCAATGTCCCCAACATCAATAACCAAATAAAAATCATTTTTTTTTTCATAATACTAGTCAGTTTCCTATATGATAATACAATATTCCTTTATATACCGGAGAATAATTTCCAGAACAAAATCCTACACAAGAAGCAGGATAATGAATATCCAATCTCCCTAATTCTCTTCCGTCAACAAAAAGATAGAGCTTATTTCCCCTTCTCACCGCACGGAAATTATAAGATTCCTTTAATTGTTCTTGAATTCCCAACTTATAAATATGCCGTTCCAAATCCTGAGCGTCTTTATTAATAAAACGAATACCTTCCGTTTTTATCGGAGTAAAAGACAAACGATTATAAGCCAGATGCTCTGCCACCGTCGCCCCGCTGTTATTCAATGGATACCATTTTCCCTCATTCAAATATTCTATTGTAAATTTACTAAACATATCGTCTACAAACTCCGCCTTATTCCCTACTTCATGACGGTTCAGGTAAAGGGCATTTATCCATGAAGGCGATATAAAACGATAACATTTTTCGACAAAATCAGTATACTTCACATCAGGATAAACCATTTGTAAATGTTCCAACGGATATTTTTTATCAAGTATCTGTTGTCCTTGTTTTACAACTACCACTTCCAGCATACGCGTGATACCATTAAATTGAGCTTTTACATAGTTATCTTTATCCACATAAACCGGATAGCTTCCTGACATCTTACAATCGGACAAACCTGAAAGTTGAAAACTAAATTCATAATGATCAAGAAAATCACCTTTCAATATTTCTGAATGTTCTTTTAACTGTATCCGGTCATCATCAAATCCGATAGTATAAGTCACCCCTTCGAACAAAGCTTTTTTAGTCCGATCAAACACTCCGGGAACACCGGGTTCCGTCACAGGAATAATCTTTGTAAACAGATGTTTTTGAGGAGATGGTATTTCATCCAACCATACTTTTAAACAATCCTGATTACGTTCAATACGTAAATGATGATAAACACCCCAACGAAAATCTTTAGGCAAAGTGAAATATTCCTCCTTTTCTTTACCATTAATAATGGTACGCAAATACCAATTGTGGTTCTTTGTATCGAAACCGATATAAGCATTATTATCCACATCTTTCCACCACGCAATGATACCAGCATCTCCATCTGTTTTGACTGCTGTTTCAAACATATAAGTTGTAGAAGGTTTCACTTGTTGCAGCACTCCAAAAGAAGGTGTTTCCCCTTTCATTGAAAAAGTGGGCAAAGAAGGTTCCGGATGATAGCCATCTGTACAAGGACCGGTTATTCCTTCAACAAATAATGTTTTATTAAAGAAATGAACACGGTTAATATACTGCCCCCTACACTCATTATTTTTATTAGCCATATATATAAGCCACCATTCAAATCCATTGGGCCCCCTTAAAATATTAGGTTGTCCCGGGGTCATCAAAATATCATCTGCTGTTTCACTCCTCATATCAAACAAAGAAACATCAAAAAATTGGGCACGCCCTTTATTTGTTTCTACAGCAAGCAAGTTCTCTCCTTTTTTCAGAAGCTCTCGTTGCTTTTCATCAAGGTTTACCATACAATAATCCCGTCCCTGTTTTTCGTAAATCAATGTTCCATTCAAATATATTTTTGTATCTCCGTCATGAGCAACCCTGAGTGCTAAATTTCCCACCTGTTTGCCAACAAAAAAAGATTTACGTAACCACAATGAAGGAGATGTCCACCAAGTACCTAAATGACGAGTGGTAGATCCTTTTATCTCTTTAGATGAGAATCCACATTCTCCTTTCTTCCAATCGGAAGCCTGATATACCGGAAGCATCCAACCGACTCCAGGATTATTTTCTGTATAATCAAACAATGGCTCATAAGTGATGCCATATCGTAAAAGATCCACATAATTCTCTTCCAGTAGAATTTGATTAGAATTTACTACCGGATAGCTATATTTATTCCCATTTTGAAAACTTAAAGGTGAGTCTGCCTCCGCAACCCCCAATTGATAATTCCCCCACTCAGTAGAGGTATGATTGGCATTATACATCAAATAGTATCGGTCTCTGTATTTCATCACCCAAGGTCCCTCTGCCACTCTGTTATCCATGGTCTCCCATGTATCCGGCAATGATGCAAACAAGCACACTGGTTCTCCGGCAAATTCCGCCGGATTCTTCATTTTACGTCCCCAAATAGTATTTCCATCAGTAAAACGCACCATATACATATATAATTGTCCGTCATCATCTTTAAAAACCTTAGGATCAATGCGATTATCCATCCAAGTTTTTTTATCAGGCTCTATATAGGGCCCCAACACATTTTTACTTTGAGCATGTACAATGTGAACAGCATGCTTATCCTTACCCCAATAATTGACAGACCAATATAAGTGAAAATCACCATTCAAACAAAACATATCATTGGCGTGAATCTGCTCATTACCGGCACCACTTCCTTTACTCCAGCCATTATCCATAGTCACGACATGAACAGGTTTACCCCAATGAACCAAGTCGTCGGAAACATAAAAATCCCCATTGGTAAATACTCCACCTATATAATACTTACCATTATATTTCATCACACCGGCATCCGCTACTCCGGGAAGCACCGGATTCTGTATGTTTTGCGCGAATAAAGTACCGCAACAAGCAAAAGCACAGAAGATCAGTATTTTTTTGCAGACAAGCATAAATGATACTAGTTAAATAAAGACTATGCCGGAAGTATTATAAAAAGAAAAAACACTCCGACACAGTCTTTCTTTTTTATTAATAATTAGGATTCTGAGTTAGTTGAGGAACATCATCAATCTTACTGATTTCAACTTCCGATGTAGGGATAGGCATACGTTTGTGTTTGCCAATCACAAAATTGTTGAAGTCCTTGTCACGAGCTTTCAGCTCGTCAATACCAGCCTGTGAATCAAGCAATCCCCAGCGCTTCAAATCCGCCCAACGCCAGCCTTCGAAACAAAGTTCCAAAGCACGTTCCATCTGAAGACGTTTGATAAAGACCTCCTTTGAACTTAAACAATCCTTCCACCGACTATCTTTCAGTTTGGATAACCCTGCACGTTCTCTTACCTTATCAACATAAACAGCCGCATCAGAAGCCGAAGTTCCAGTTTCAACCAAACACTCCGCATAACTCAATAAAACATCAGCATACCGCATAATACGATAATTATTACGTGCGAAATAGTCTTCACGTTCACGATAGTAAGAAGTATTGTATTTGCGAATATAACAATCCTCTGTGTCCTGTCCCCACTCATCAAACCATTGTGACGCATCTTCATTGGCATAGTATTTTTTTGACTGATCAGGAAAATCATCTCCAAAATGTTTATAAAGAATACTATTGTATAAACGCAAGTCATTTCTGCCATCAACCCTTCTCTCTTTCAAGAACTCATCTACTAGCCAACGACGCGCTTTACCATCGCCCCAACCCGTACCATGAGTGCCACCGGGTGCATAAAACTGAGTACGCTGGAAACCAAAGGCCATACTGGCATCATTGCCTGTGCCCCCCTTATTTTGATCATCAAACTGAATTTCAAATATTCCCTCCTGATTATTTTCATTCAAATCGGTAAAATTGTCTTCACGGTTATCAAGCAAACCATACAAAGAGCCTTCCCTATCAATCAGCCATTGCAACTGTTCTTTGGCCCTATCATATTTATGTTGTTGCATATAAGCCTTGCCCAACAAAGCTTTAGCAGCACCTTTTGTCGCTCTGCCTAAATCTGCCGCATCCCATGCCTCCGGCAAATTCTCCATTGCAAACGTAAGGTCTTTTTCTATCTGATCCCAAATTTCCTGTTCTGAAGCGTCCTTAGGTATGTAATCAGCATTTTGAGGTTCAAGAACTAATGTCCCTTTCTCCCACAAAAGATTTATCTGAAAATACCACAGAGCACGCAAAAAGGAAGCCTGTGCTAAAAGTTGGTTCTTTTGAACCTCATCCATTTCAATCGCAGGCACATTAGCCAAAACCTGATTACAACGAAAGATCCCTACATAAAAATGCTCCCAATGTACCTTATTACCCTCATAGAAATCATAATTATTATAAAGAAAACGCGTCCAGTCACCTAATTCTATCCAAGGAGACGAACTCCATCCTTCATCTGATGACAGATCGTAACGAAAAGACAACCAACGCATCCAAGTCCCTTCTTTATATAAGAAACTGTAACAAGCATTTACTCCAGCTTTTGCATCATCCGCCGATTTCCAAAAAGTAGTATTGGTTACTTCATTCGGATTTTCTATATCCAATAAACTTGAGCTGCATCCGGTAGCACACAAAGCCAAGACACCAGCAAATAAAAATCTATATATTTTCTTCATATCAGTATACTAATTTATAAGTTAAAAGGTCAAATCCAAGCCAAACATAACAGAACGAGTATTAGGATATGAAAAACTATCCGTTCCACTATTCCAAATATTAGTGTTTATAAAATCAGGATCAAGCCCGGAATAGCCTGTAAAAGTGAGCAGATTACTACCGGTAGCATATAAACGAAGTTTGTCAATACCCAAATTCTTCAACCATTCCTTTTTAAGATTGTATCCGATAGAAATATTTTTCAGTCTGAAATAAGAACCGTTTTCAAGGAAACGATCCGCATCCCATGAATTACGTTGGTCACCATAAATTATACGTGGCGTATCAGAATTCTGATTTACCTGATAAGGTTCTTCTCCCTTCTTGAAGCGAAGATAATTGGAATTGTCCGAGAACAAACGTCCTTGCCATTTGGATACATTATAAATTTTATTACCAAATTGCCCATTCCACATCATACTGAAATCAAAGTCTTTCCATTCAGCATTCAAGACCAATGACATTTGCATCTTTGCCCACGGACTTCCGCAAAATTGACGGTCATCCGCCGTAATCTGTCCATTATTATCCGTATCAATATATTTCACATCACCTAATTGCGGACGTTTCCCGGAAATCATAATAGGTTCGCCATCAGGAGTTACATAATTATCTATTTGTTCTTGTGTTTTAAAAATCCCATCGGTTTTATACAAAAAAAATTCTGCCAACGGACCATTCAACCTCGTTCTTGCCTGACCTGAATCAATAAAAGGTTTTTCATATCCTAAACTTAATACTTTATTACTCAAAGTTGTAATATTCAACAATGCACCATATTTGAAATCTGAAACTTGATCTTTCCACCCCAAGCTCAATTCAAATCCACGATTGCGCAAACTAGCCGCATTTGCTTTAGGTGCCCCTTCTTGATTACCGGTAGAGATGGCAATAGGCATTTCCGTCAAAACATCCTTAGTCTTTGAATGATAATACTCGGCACTGAAAGTCAAACGTGAATTGAGAAAACTAGCGTCAAAACCAATATTTACGGTTTCTTTGGTTTCCCAAACAAGATTGGTATTCACTAATTTTACTTGAGTGGCTCCAGGTACAATAGCTCCACCAAATACCGTCACAATGCTTTGATTAATAGTACCAACATAATCCCAATCACCGATAGAAGCATTACCCAAACGCCCCCAATTTCCCCTGATCTTCAAATCATCAATCCAAGGTACCTTAAAGAAACTTTCCTTAGAAATTCTCCAGGCAGCAGAAACAGAAGGAAAATTACCCCAGCGATTTTCCTTAGCTAAACGAGAAGTACCATCCCGACGGAAAGTAGCTGTCAGATAATATTTGTCATCATAAATATAATTAACACGTCCCAAATAAGAGATCATGGCATTCTCACTAATACTATTAGTATTCTGTTGGTTACTTTGTCCAGCATTTAACACTGTCAGATAATCACCATTACCTAACATAGGAAAATTAAGACGGGAAGCCCATAACCCCTCCCACTCATGATGTTGGTAAGTAGTACCTAATACTGCATCGACATGATGTTTTCCAAAATCCTTGTTAAAATTCAACGTGTGCTCAATCAGCATATTATAAGTATTATCACGTGCTTTCTGGCTCTCCGGATCACGATGTTCCTGATTTTGTTGCCAATTACCTTCACCACGAAACCATGAATTTTCATAGAAATACAAGTCAACGCCCCCATTGAACTTATAAGAAAGAAACTCGAAAGGTTTGAACTCCAACCACAATGAACCATTCAGACGATTTTGTCTCATATGGCGTTTTTCCAAATTTTCACGTGCAATGGGATTTACACCGAAAGTATTATATTTAGCCGCATCTCCATATCCATAACCACCTGGATTATTCTCATCATAAACCGGAATAGTAGGCATCATACGTAAAAAGTCATTATAAGTATTTGTCTGGTTCGGATCTGTATTAGTTAATGAGTAGGCCAAGTTCTCACCGAATGAAAACCAACCTTTTTTCCCCTGTGTGTTAACACGGAAACTATAACGATCAAACGTATTTCCATAAGATACACCATCATTATTATAGTAACCAGCTGAAACAAAATAACTACCCGAATCTCCACCACCGGATAAAGATACATTATAATCCTGTACCAAAGCTGTCTTCAATACCTCATCCTGCCAATTGGTATCATATTCGGAATGCTTCTGAGTTGTTGTTATGGAGGCTATACCATCTTTTATCGCTTCTTTATAAGCTATATCATTATATTTAATGTACTCTGCCGCATTCATCAAATCAAACTTCGGACTCCACTCCAATGTTTCTTTCACACTCACATTCACCTTCATAGGACCACTCACCCCTTTCTTAGTAGTAACAATAATCACCCCATTAGCAGCACGAGAACCATATATAGCGGCAGCGGAAGCATCTTTCAAGATCTGAATAGATTCAACGTCAGCCGGATTAAAGTCAACTCCCGGATCAGTTATCATCCCATCGACCACCCACAACGGAGCATTATTACTTAATGAACCCACACCACGAATTTGAATAGAAGCATCCTCACCTGCTCTACCACTACTACGAACGTTTACACCTGTAGCAAGCCCCTGCATCTGACTGACAAGTGTTCCAGCTGAGCTTTTTTTCATCTCTTTGGTATCAACTACTGCTACTGCACCCGTCAGATCAGATTTCTTCACAGTCTGATAACCAATTATAACCACCTCTTCCAAAGCCTTGGAATCATCCTTCATTATCACGTGCAAAGGTTTTCCCTTGTAAACAATCTCTTGGAGGGTCATCCCTATATATGAGAAAACCAATGTTTGTCCATTTTCTCCAGTAAGAGTAAACTTACCATCCAAATCAGTAGTAGTACCGGTAGAAGTACCCTTAATAACCACATTCACACCAATTAAAGGCAAGTTGTCTGTGTCTACTACGGTTCCGGTCATTGTTACGTTCTGCGCATAAGCAGTCATCGTAAAAATAGTCAGAAAGAAGACTAATAATTTTTTAATCATTTTTTATAGAATTAGATTTGTAAAATTGTGCGGAGATTTCAGTTCCGCTTTTTAATTAATCACAAGTATGTTCATAAATATACATACAACAGATAGAATTTAAAGGTCACATTCTTGTTATGTCATAGGCATTTCTTTTTTCACAGTATTACATGAATCATATTCTCAACTTTTTGTGATGCAAATGTATTCCAAACTCCCCGAATGTGCTAGAACTATTCAACCAATTAATAGAATAATACATTCAAAAATCGCCCTCAGAATAGTTCCTGAGGGCGATTAGTTCTATTATTCTATTTCATGCGCCGAAAAAAATCATTTCACAAAATCTTTTGGTAAAATACCAAATTGCTTCTGAAAACATTTAGTAAAATAAGAAGGAGTATTGAAGCCAACCATATAACATACTTCATTTACCTTACATTCTCCTTCCCTTAATAATTGAGCAGCTTTTTTCAATCTCTCTAAACGGATATAGTCATTAGGGGTCATGTCCAACACTCCTTTTATTTTGCGGTTCAAACTGGAACGGCTCATATTGAGCAAACTCGCCATATCGTCCAGACAGAAGTCCGGATTTTGCATATTGGCAACAATCACTTCATTCAAGGTTTTCAAAAAAGTTTCATCCGCTTTCGTCATAGCCATAGAATTGGTCTGTATAAACGGTGAATGTGCAAAAGCCGCATGCAGCTTTTCATGATTACTTAATAAATTGGCAACAGACACTTTCAAATACTCCACAGAAAACGGCTTTTCAATATAAGCATCCGCTCCAGATTTCAAACCATCTATTTTTGATTGTAAAGTGGTCTTAGCCGTCAACAGTACAATAGGAATATGACTGTAATCCAAGTCTGATTTTATACGGTCACATAATTCCAACCCATCCATTTCGGGCATCATTATATCCGATACTATTAAGTTCACTGTATGCCCCTCCAACACCTTTAAGGCCTCCACTCCGTTAGTTGCAGTCAATATTTGATAAACAGGTGACAATTGTCTGACAACAAAAGCCAACATTTCAACATTATCCTCCACAATCAATACAGTGTAACGCGGCTTCTGTTGCAATTGTCCCGGATCCTCTTCTTTCGGATCCTCTTTCAACTTAATCTCACTCTTCGAAATGGCAATAGTATGTTCATGCTTTACTGGCAATGAAAGAATAAAACAATTCTGCTTTTGTGAATCATCCATAATTAAGTTCCCTTCATGCAACTCAGCTAAAGATCTTGCCAATGCCAAACCAATTCCCGTACCCGAAACCTTACGGGAAAATCCGTCCTTATACTGTATGAAAGGCTTAAAAATCTCTTCACGCATTTCCATAGGAATTACATTGCCATCGTTACAGACAGACAAGAACCAACAAGTATCCTCCATCCACAACCGGACATGAATATAAGTTTCAGAATATTTAATGGCATTAGTAAACAGATTACTAATTATCTTAGTCAACGCCTCACGATCTATCGACGCATAGATAGATTCCGAACATTCAATAACAAATTCCAATTTCTTTTGCCGTGCCAATGGAGTAAACCGCATATAAATCTGCTGTAATATATCCGAAATATTACACTCTACAAAATTCAGTTGAAACCCACGTGTTTCAGTCTTTCTGAAATCAAGTAACTGATTAACCAAATCCAGTAAACGGGTAGTATTCAGATTCATTATTTCCAAATCATCACGGATATCTGCAGATACATTCGGAGAAACAAGCACATTTTCAAGCGGACTTTTGATTAATGTCAAAGGAGTACGAATCTCATGCGCCACATTCGTAAAGAAATCTATTTTTGCAGTATAGAGTTCGCGTTCCTTTTCCCGTTCGAATTTCTCCATGGCCTGTTGGTGTTTCTGCTCATTCCTTTTCCGGAAATAATAAATGATACCTACCACAGACAGAATTCCTAATAGCAAATAAATAAAATAGGCCCACCCTGATAAATAAAACGGAGGTAAAATATGAATCTTCAATATACGCTCTTTTTCATTCCATTTTCCGTCACTATTCGATCCTCTTAAATGGAAAATATAAGTTCCATATGGTAAATTGGAATAATTGATTACCGAATTCCGCCCTACATTATACCACTCTTTATCAAATCCTTCCATTTTATAAACCAATTGATTCATTTCCGGTGCCTGATAACCTAATGCCGCCGCATGCAATGAAAAAGAATTTTGATCAGATTCTAACTCGACCTCATCAGAAAAGACGATGCTTTCTTTCAATGGAGAATCCTTACTGCCGATCTGCATTCGTTTATTGAATAAGAAGAAATCTGTAATGACAACTGGTGGAACAAAAGTATTTTCTACAAAAGTAGATGGATCAAAAGTGATAAAACCATTTATACTACCTAAATAGATACGTCCCATCTTATCTTTATACCCAGACTGATAATTAAACTGGTTACTTAGCAATCCGTTTGCTGTAGTATAAACTCGTTTATCATCTGTTTCCGGATTGAAACAAACCAAACCATTATTAGTTGTCAACCATAAATTCCCCCGATTATCCTCTACCATCCGATAAATGATATTACTAGGAAAACCTTTCGACATATCAAAACGAGTAAAGCTTTCATTTTCCGGATTAAAACGGCAAAAACCCGCCCCTTGTGTCATAAACCATAACCGCTTACGACTATCTTCACAAATACTGATTACTTTATCATAAGGTAATGAAGTGGAATCGTTCTTGTGAAAAATAAAATTCTTCCATTCTTTCTTATTCACATCATAACGAAAAACACCGTTAGAATAAGTTGCCAGCCACAAATTCCCACTAAAATCCTCCAATATTTTATAAACAAACATATTAGCTAGTTCCGGCATCCTAGTAAAGTCATCTGTATCACGATTATATCGCAGCAATCCAGATGTAGTGCCAATCCATAAGTCACCAGATGTAGTTTTACAAATAGAGAATACATTATTGGCATCCAAAGAATTTGGGCTTATACCTTTTTGATAGTGTCTTACTTGCTTCGTAAGCAAATCAATACGGCTTAAACCTCCGGAAAAAGTGCCTACCCACAAATCATCACCGTCCAAACATAAACCATGAACATTTTGATAAATAGCAGGATGTGAGAATTTTTCAATCTTTCCACTTTCCGGATAAAAATGAAATAATCCCTTATCTTCAGTACCAATCCAAACAGTACCATCATTACTTTCACAGAACTCACGTACCCTACGCCCAAAATTTTTAATATCATCACGAGGGTAGAATTTTTCAAAATAAGTCCATTGACGCGGATAGTAATTGACCCCGCCAAAATAAGATCCGATCCACATTCCTCCCTCATTATCACGGCATATAGAATAAATAGCATTATCGGCTAAAGCATAAGAATCATTCCCGTTTGAAACAGTGAGATGAGCTATTTCACCTTTTTCCAAATCATAAATATATAGCCCCGACTCCGTACCTACCCATAATTCCTTATCCGATTTAAAGCCTAAATCACGCACATAATAATTCAACAAACGCCTTACCCGCCCTGTTGTCAGATTAATTTCAGTCAAACCATTAGAAGAACCGATATACCAACAATTATGGGGACCCATAATCCAAGTATTAATGATATCATCTTTAAAAGGCTCTTTTCCTTCAGAATCCTGAAAGGGAAACAATGTCTTAAAATTATCTTTTGTATAATATAGGTTGTCGTCATATAAACTGACCCAACATAGTTTTTCCTCAAACCAAAAACGCGTAACATTGGCCAATTGGTTCTTACGCTTATCTCTATGCAGACAATTAATTAACCGATCTTGCACACGATCAAAATGAAACAATCCTTGATAATCCACGGAAATCCATATATCACTATCTTCATCACTTTCAATACGAGTCACAGCACGACTAATCATATCACCTGTGTCACTAACTCTATCAAATACTGTAAAGTCTTCTAATAAAGGATTATACACATAAACGCCTGCATCTGTTCCAACCCAAATATTTCCTTCTTTATCCTCATGAAGTGCAGTGATAAAATTATTTCCTAAAGCAGAATTCTCTTTTTTGAAAATACGAAAACTCAGGCCATCAAAACGATTCAAACCATCTTTTGTTCCAAACCACATGAAACCTTGTTTATCTTGCAAAATAGCGTTCACCGTGTTTTGCGAGAGTCCGTCTTGAATATCCAATGTTTTGAAATAATATCGGATATTACTTTGAGAGTAAAGAGTAAATGCATATAAAAAAAGAAGTCCTATTATGAATATTCTTTTCATAGTATATCAATTTAGTTTAGAGAGTACAAAATTAAAGATTAAATTCTCCATATCAATAATTATCCGGAAAAAGTCCCAAAAGAACCAGTGTTTACTCTCACCGCTTCTTTCAGGACTCTTCCTCTCTGAATCTTATTTATCCCAAATGTTATATTCCACAATTCCTTCTACCTTAACATACATTATTTATGTACCGAAAACTTGTAAATACAATGACTTTGATATTTTTCTCCTGGTCTCACTACTGCCGTAGGCCAGTCTGCCTTATTAGGTGTATCGGGATATTTTTGCGTTTCCAAGCACACAGAGGCCCGAAAATTATATATTGTATTTTTTTTACCCGTCAATGTCCCATCTAGAAAATTACCACAATAAACCTGAATACCCGGCTCGTCAGTATAAACATTGAGTACAATCCCCGTAACAGGTGACTCCAATGTGGCACAAACTTGATGAATATCCCCCTTAGTATTCAATACCCAATTATGATCAATGCCATTCCCATATCTTAATTGTTCAAAATCTTGATTAATACGAGTTCCAATGACAGCAGGAAGTCTGAAATCCATAGGAGTACCCTCAACCGGAACAATTTCTCCAGTCGTCATAAAAGTACTGTCAACAGGAGTATAATAATCCGCGTTCAAAGTCAATAAATAATCAGAATTATCTTTTGACGGATCTCCATCTAAATTAAAATAAGAATGATTAGTCATGTTTACAACAGTCGGTTTATCCGTTTCTGCTTCATACTGAATATCAATAGCATTATCGTCCGTCAATTTCATTATAATAGTACAATTCAAATTTCCAGGAAAACCCTCTTCACCATTTTTAGACAAGTAAGTCAGTTTCACCTCTCTGTCACTCACTTGAATACCTCTATAAATACGATATTGAAATCCTTGAGGACCTCCATGCAAACAATGTCCGTAATTGTTTCGAGGCAATTGGTATACTATCCCATCCAATGAAAAACGTCCCTGATTTATACGGTTGGCATAACGCCCTATACTTGCTCCAAAATCCGACGGATATTTGATATAGTCCTGTATGGAATCAAAACCCAATACTACATCCCTCATTATTCCATCTTTATCAGGAACCATAACAGAAACAATACGACCGCCATAGTTGGTGATACAAACTTCCATCTTATTTTTATTCTTCAATACAAACAGATCAGTTTTCTCACCATTTATCTCCGTTTGAAAACGACTGTTACTTAAACCGGATTCAGTCAAGACCTCATCATTTTTATAAGAAGCACATGCAGTCATAAGGACTGCACATACCCAAAAGAACAGCTTATTCATATTCCTTACTTTAATGATTTACAGATACGTGCGTTGGCTTCTCTCACTCGTTTTTCATCTACTTTAATCACCTTACGATCATAAGTCATCAGTCCGTTCACTTCCACCTCCACATCCGTAGTCTGAGTATAAACAGCCGCCGAGAATCCCCTGATTATCAGGTCATAAAGCATATCTGTATATTTTATATACTCATCAGTTACTTCTTTGGAAGAATTAAACTGTATATATCCCCAGTTACGATCCGGTTCCCAAATATGATTTTTCACTACCCAACCGATACCACCATACTCTCCCAAAACATTAGCTCGCTGGGCATCATACAGATACATTTCGGGAGCAGGATAATTATGCAAGTCAAGCATATCGCCACAAGTATAATGGTTACCTCCACTTGCAGGATTTACCAGACGGGTCGGATCATATTCTTTAGTCCATTCTGCAATTTCCGGAGTCTTGAATTGCCCCCATGCCTCATTGAACGGAACCCATGTTCCGATACATGGATAAGAATACAAGCAATCCATAATTTCTTTCCATTCTTTACGGTAACAAGCCTCAGAAACCGCCGAACGCTTTTTTTCCGTACCTTCAAAATATTTGCGGTTCTGCCACTCCGGATTACGATCACCGCTAGGCATATCCTGCCACACAATAATTCCCAATTGATCACAATGAGTATACCAACGGGCCGGTTCCACTTTAATATGTTTACGTATCATATTGAATCCTAAGTATTTAGTCTTTTGTATATCATATACTAAAGCCTCATCAGTAGGAGCGGTATACAATCCATCAGGCCACCATCCCTGATCCAATGGTCCGAACTGGAACAAAGGTTGGTTATTCAGTTCTAAACGTACAATTCCATTAGCATCACGTTTCGTAGAGTATTTGCGCATAGCTGCATAACTGTTCACCTGATCCAATATTTTATTATCGCTTTTCAACATAACCTTTAAAGTATACAAAAAGGGAAAATCAGGACTCCATAATTTAGCATCTTCCGGCATAGGTATGACCACAGCCTCATCATTAATACTTTTCCCAGTGGCAACCAACTGATTGCCGTCATATACGTTTACTTCAATCAGATCGGAAGGTGCCCTCATATTCAAATGGGCTTTTACAGTCAGTAAGTGTTGGTCAATATCCGGTGTGATTCGAAGTTCTTCAATATGTCTGGCAGTAACCGGTTCCAGCCAAACAGTCTGCCAAATGCCAGTCACAGGAGTATACCAAATACCCTCCGGATTATTCACCTGTTTACCTCTAGGCTGATACCCTTCATCCGTAGGGTCCCAAACTTTTACTACTAATTTATTATTTCCCTTACCAGACAACGCTGCAGTGATATCAAAAGAAAACGGAGTAAAACCACCAGTATGACTACCAACCTTCACATCATTTACCCAAATATCTGCTTTCCAGTCCACAGCACCGAAATGAAGTAATACATTTTTATTTTTCCAAGCAACAGGCACTTCAAATGAACGGGAATACCATAATTCCTTTTTTGCACCGACTCTTTGTCCCACACCTGATAAAGAAGATTCCACTGCAAAAGGTACCAAAATCTGCCCGTCAAAATGCGCCGGAACATTTCCTCCCAAATCGGTGATAGCATACTCCCACAAACCATTCAAGTTCTTCCATTCATTACGTTCCATTATAGGACGTGGATATTCAGGCAATACGGCAGAGGTATTTATTTTATTTGCCCACTGTGTTTTGATCTTGTCACCAGCCGGTTTCCACTGCGCACATACTTCCGTAGTCAAAAAGGCTAACAACAGAGATAAGATAAGAAAATTCTTCATAATAGTGTAATTTAATGTTTTTCTCAGTATGGCAAAGATAGAAGCAATATGCTTTAAAGGATAGAACAATTCTTCCAATAATTAAAATAATCCGCTCAAATCCTCCATTTCAACGGCAGAGTGATCTAATTATTCTATCTTCTATGTATAATCTTACAAGCCATTTCCATACAGAATAGACTAAAAAACAAATGATACCTACTCATCGCGAGCAAGTATCATTCAAATTAAAATCTAAATTCTCTACGAGAATAAGGTGACCTCGCCTTAAATCTGAACACAAGCATCCAACGAGACCACCAAAAAGTATTGTACGCTTACAATACCTATGCGTTTTATTTATAATATTTATTATAGATCAATATCTCATCCTCTGATTATATTGCAAAGGTAAACTTTTAACTTATCCGACAGACAATATGTTCTTCAAAAGGAAAACATTAAAGAAATACAGGTCACGCATTAGATTTATTTAAAAAATAAATACAATACAGAACATCACTACCTATAATAAAACCATATCATTCCTTCAAAAAAAACCATATTCCATAAAAGAAAAAACAGTAGACCGGACATTCCCAGCCTACTGCTTTATGAGTTAAAAAACACAATTCTTTATTTTGCTCCGTTTACAAACTTTTCGACGGTATTATAAAGATCATCTCCACGCAACTCCTTCGCTACAATTTTACCTTCCGGATCTACTAAAATTATATGTGGGAAACCGACAATACAGTATGATTCCAACACATCCTTCACGTCGTCTTTCTGCAACAGAACCTGATTCCAATAGCTCTTGTCTTCTTCAATAGCCTTTTTCCAATCTTCCTCACGACGGTCTGTAGACACACCATAAATAGTAAATCCTTTATCTTTGAAAGCATTGTACGTCTTCAACAGATAAGGAGTTTCCTTACGACACCAACTACAACCGGCAAACCAGAAATCGACTAGAACATATTTACCCTTGAAATCGTTCAAACTGACAGAATTCCCTTTCAAATCAATTCCTGTTATAGCAGGAGCAACGCTACCGGTAGCACACCTAGCAAATTTATCCAAACCTTCTTGCATTTTTACATATATACCACTTTGCCTGGACGCCTCATCAAAACTGCCTATGAAGTTACGTGCCTCATCAATCTCCTCAACTGTATTAAAAGTATGATTTTGGAAGCGATAAGTATAATAAAGATACAAACCGAAGTATGAGCCTTTATTTTTAGCAATTTCCCCATTTATCAGTTTACGAGTCTGTTCCGAGGCACTCTCATAATAAGGACTGGAAACCTCCCGGATACGCTCCATTTCCTCACGATCCCCTTTTTCACGAGCTTCATAGAACATATGATCCAAAGAATCGAGAACCATACGATTACCTGCTATATATTTCGCTTCTTGCAAGGCTTCGTATTGCTCCTGCAATGCAGACCCTGTAGCATGTAAACTCAGTTGATCATACTTATCCTTACCCAAGGTAAGCTGCATGGATTTGGGTTCCAAAAACAAATTAGCGTATTGCTGTAAATACTCTCCACGCTCCATATTCTGCAAAGAGAAACAATAAAGACCGGCTTGTATAGAATCAGTGGGATAAGCAAACCTACCATCGGTAACAGCAATAGATTTAATCAGTTTCACACTACCATAATGCTCATTGTCTACTTGATATAAATAGATAGAATCAGCCTGGATTCCATCAAGACTACCCTCTAAAGACACAGACTTAGACTCATTGCAAGCATTTAACATGCATAAAGAAACGCCTAATAATAGATATTTTTTATAAATCATAAATTTACTATTTATTAAGAACAGAATCAATCAAAGTACCAATCTCTTCACTTGACGGACGTGGAGCGTATGCATTCACAATATTGAAATCCTTGTCAATCAAAATAAAACGAGGAATATACATGATAGCCCAACTTTCTTTTAAAGCAACATCATTGGAATGATATTGAGTCAATTCTTTCTTATGTCCATCCAAATACCTTAACCAAGGTTTCGTTGTAGTATCTGTAGAAACCGGAAGAAAAACGATATCCTTACCCACATATTTCTTACCTAAAGCCTCAAATGCCGGAGATTCCTGAATGCAAGGCCCACACCAGGTCGCCCATAAATCAATATAAATCACTTTACCCTTAAAATCTGCAAGATGCTTCACATTACCCTCCACATCCAACATTTCAAAATCAATGGCAGGTTGTCCGGGAAGCAACTTGGAAGCTTGAACAATCTTTCCTTCAATTTCTGTTGCAAAATCAGCATTCTTCACTGTTTGCAAAAATGCCTTCGCCTCGTTCACAGTCTGTTCTGAAGCTTCATTTCTCAGATTATCGACTATTTTAGCACAAGCATATAATTCCGTAGTACGCGCAGGAATGGAAATATCCTTAAACCAAAGAGAAGCCAATGTAGAATCTTCCTGATAAGACAAAACATCGCGCACCACAGCTACATTCAGCATATCTTCATTCACAATCTCCTTATATAGCGGAGTTACATCCTGAGTTAATGAAACATTAAACTCATTCCATTTAGCCCGCATCTCTTCTTCATTCTTCACTTCAGCAAACATCCTTGAATAACTTGCATAACAGATATAACTATTGATAATATCCGCTTTGATCCGTGCTGTTTCCAGCTTTTTAAATGCATCAGACACATTACTCAACGTATCCAATGTATGCATACGTATAGCGGCCAAGCTGTCAACCAACGCTTTAGTGGACACAAAATCTCCACGCAAGTTACCACCGGCTTCCAGATAAGAACCACCTTTCGGAAAAAGACGGAACTTCATGTAATTATTGGCTTCGGCTCCGATTCCCGAGAATTCCGCTTCTGTATTTGTCTGAGTTACTTTGATAGTCATGTCATCTCCTGGAGTAAGATACAATGTGTTGCGGCTGATAGTATAATATGTCGGCTCTTTAAGTACAAAAGTAGTATCAAAATAACCGGCAGCATCCGTTTTCAACAAAATATCCCGGCTGTCACCTAGCATAGATGCTGCTCCGTCAAATCTCATACGCACATTCTGGCTACCCATATCAAGCAACTGGCCTTTCAAATGAACCGTATTCGCCAATTCTTGCTTAGTTCCACTGTTACAGGAACCCAGGCAACAGCATAATGCTGCTGTTGCCATCATAATCGTTAGTTTTTTCATTAAAATATCTTTTATCTTATGTTAGGAATCATATCAGGATTAAAACGAAGTACAGAGGGTGGAATAGGCAAAATATATTTAGGACTATTGGGCTCCAATCTGTACTCTACACCATTCACCTCATGCACAATAGTCTTTGCGAATTCAGGTTCACGATTCAAACGTTTCAAGTCAATCAAGCGGGTACAGCCAAGCATAGGCATTTCCCGTCTTCTTTCCTCCAAGACTTTTACCAATGCATCCTTGTTATCACTTGCAACCAAAGGGACATTATCAATAATACGATTATCACGCAAGGTGTTAATATATTCCATAGCTTTGTCTTTACTACCTATACGAGCTTCACACTCTGCTGCTATCAGATACATTTCCGGGGTAGACATAGCCATGTTGGCATAAATATAAGGCGCCCAAAGAGGATAATCCAAATCTATCCCACCTAAATATTTCGTAAAATACAACAGATAACGCTGATCCTTTTCCTGATCATACAAAGAAGCCAATTCTTCAGAAGCATATGCAGTAGCACTAAATCCAAAAGTCCAGGGGGCCAAACGAATATAAATATTTTCCGGATTCTCATCTCCATCCGGAACATCAATCCTACCAATATATTTATCACGATCCACTACTTTATACGGGAAAAGACTCATCAAAGTTGAATTATTCTGTAATGAGATCACCGCATTCTCCAAAGCTTTTTTGTAATCTCCCATATAAAGATACATACGTGCCAACATCCCATACCCCACCGGCTTAGATGCACGATAGGCATTCAACACCGGTCTTTCCGGTAAATTAGGAGCAGCCTCATCCAGATCCGCCTTAATTTGATCATATACTTCCTGCACTGTAGCGCGCTGCAAATTTGTTTTATTGATATTTTTATCCAACATCAATGGAACGCCAGGATCTGTAGCAGCAGTCGACGGATCGTAATGGTTAGCATAAGCATTAACCAAAGTCAAATACTCAAAAGCACGCCCAACCAATGCTTCAGCCCTCAATTGCTTTTTATGTTCTTCAGTATCTTGAGTAGCCCCCATTATATCATCAATAACTACGTTATAATAATAAATACGATTATAAGAGTATTCCCAAAGACCGTCACTCTCTCCTTCTCCAAAGATTTCACTATTAAACGCATATAAATGCTGCTTCGGCAACTCCAGAGAAACAAATCCTCCAGTCATATCATCTTCATAAGGCATGAAAACATCATCTGTCATAAAGTTAGGATATGATTCTGAAGCCTTTAGCAATTGAGCATAATTCAATAAACGTTCATAGTCTTCACTCTTTTCCGGAATTACAATCCCTTTAGGTTGTATATCCAAATAATCATCACATGACATTACAGGTAACGCCAAACATGCACAAAGTAAAAATTTATATAATTTCATATTTATCTATTCAATCGTTTAAAAATTAAGAGACAAACCAATTGTATAAGTAGTAGGATTCGGAAGAGTCAATGCTCCCCATCCATATCCCGATGTAGTATACGCTTCCGGATCAATATCTCCGTTAGCAGCCCACCACCACACATTACTAATTTGACAAGTCACAGCAGCCGATTCTATAAAATATTTCCTCAACCAATTCTTTGGCAAATTGTAACTCAGTGAGATATCTCTCAATTTAATATAATCTGCCTTTTTTACATGGATGTCTGCCGAATACCATGCCTGCGCATCTGTATAATAAATATTCCTATTAAAAGACGGAGCTACTCCCGGAATATTTTCATCCCCCGGTTTCCTCCAATGGTTTAAAGCCTTACGAGTAAGATTCGCACTTGGTGCACCACCCATATATCCAGCTACAACATCACGTAACACATGCCCGCCATAATATACAAACATAAATGAAAAATCAAAATCACGATAAGAGAAGAAATTTTTCAATGATGCCGTATACTTTGGAGTACGAGTTCCAGAATATACCATATCATCAATAGAACTTACTTTTGAAACTTTTTCTCCTTCTTTATTATACACCAACACATTCCCATTTGTCGGATCAAGTCCTGCATAACGATAACTAAAGACACTATTAATAGGATAACCAACAGCTGCTACATTATATGCACTATAATAAAAAACCGTTTCTTTTGTACCTTCTAAATTTGTCAATTCATTTTTATTATAACTAAACATTAAATTTGTTCCCCAAGTAAAATTCTTATTTTGAATATTTACACTCTGTAATGACAATTCTACACCTCTATTAAACATCGAGCCATAATTTTGCAATAGACTTGCCCAACCCAACGTCGGATCCGCATTACGATTTCCTAATAAATCCGTAGTTTTCTTATAATAATAATCAATACTACCGCTTAAACGAGAATTGAATGCTGAAAAATCAATCCCGACATTGGTAGAAGCCGTTTTCTCCCAACGAAGTTGAGAGTTGGGTGGATTCTGTATATACGAACCAAAATCTCCAACCCATTCATTATATCCGCTATCAACCACAGTCATATACGGCCCTGCATCCTTAGGAACATTACCACCCACACCATAAGTCATACGCAAATTCAAACGATTCAACCACATACAATCTTCCATAAAAGGCTCATTAGCTATCTGCCAACTACCACCAACGGACCACAACGGACGATACTGATATTTAGGATCAGTACCAAATAAATTAGATTGATCGATACGAATACTTCCAGTTAATGAATAACGTTCGTCAAAGGTATATGAACCATTAGCATAAAAAGAAACATATCGGTCTTCTGTATGAGTCAATGCATTATATTCACCATAGACCCAATTAAACGACCCCAACAAAGCTTCAGTACCATTAATAGGAGACATTGCTAACGGATTTATAGGTTTTACTCCCAAGCTATTATCATCATATCCCATATAATAATTCTGCGCACCAGTACGACGCACCAACCGACGTTCAGCACCGCCCAACGCAGATATAGCATGTTTTCCAAATATACGATTAAAGTTCACTTGAGCACGCATTGTATATGAATAAGATTCATAACGGCTTTCATCCAATTGACCACCTTTAGGAACATTCAGTGTAAGGCTTCCTGTTGCCGCATCATATTGAGCTGCATCATTTATCATATTACGCACTGTATATGACATATTACTATATAAAGTACGATTCTTATCATAAGTACCTTCTGTCTGATATTTTAGATCAATATTAAGGCCTTCCAGAAGTTTAAATTTCAATCCTGCATGCAAACGATAATAATTGGAATTATTATGATAGCTTTCTTCTGCACGATTCTTTATCGGACTATATGTTTCATCCATCAAACCTATACTTTGCAAACGTTGCAATTCATAATCTGATTTAGTACGTTGAAAATTAAGTGGATTACCCTGTAAATCCCTTAACATATAATAACTAGGATAACTACTCATCAAGCTGCTATAACTACCTGCTCCATTATCACCCTTTGAACGATAAAAGCTTCCTGTAACTCCAAAATCAGCCGATAACCAATCAAAAAAATCCACATCATCTTTTAGGCTAAATCCTATACGATCTTTACTTTGATACTTTTGATTACCATAATCACCCATATAATTAACAGTAGCCATATATCTATTTTTATTAGAACCACCAGAAATAGCTAAATTATGTTGATGAACAATACCTACACGCGCAAATTCATCTTCTATTTGTTTACGATTATCATTTGTACGATAAGGTAACAGAGCATCTTCCAATTGACTATCTGTCAGCTGACCTCGTTCATGCTGATACAATAAGTCAACTACCGGATTTACAGCTTGACGCTTATTCAAATTCTCATAAGCCGTATGATAATAATCAAACCCTTCAATCTGCATATCTACCAGCTCGGAACTACTCATCAAATTCAAATAATCAAAATCCGGTTTTGGAGACAACTTAATGCTACCATTATAACTTACTTTAGTTTTACCTTCCTGTCCGCGTTTAGTTGTAATAACAATTACACCATTAGCTGCACGGGCACCATAAATAGAACTTGCAGCAGCATCTTTCAATACCGTTATATTTTGTACATCTGTCGGATTTATTGATGCTAAATCACCTTCATAAGGCATACCATCAACTACATACAATGGCTTTGTATTTCCCATATAAGTAGTAATACCACGAATAACAACATCATTACTGTTACTGGAAGTTTTATTTATACCCGCTACCAGTCCTTCAATACGTGACAACACATCCGTTTCCAGTTTACCCTTCGTGCTTTTCTCTGAAATCACAGAATAAGATCCTGTTGCCCGTTCTTTGGACAAAGTCTGATAGCCAGTTACTACAACATCAGCCAATGCAGTGGCATTAGTTTCCATTTTCACATTCACAACTTTCTTACCAGCTTGTACCTTGACTACTTTATCTGCCATTCCAACAAAAGTAAATGACACTAAATCACCAGGAGTAACCTGCAAACTATACCGACCGTCTATATCGGTTACAGTACCCTGACTTGTACCTCCAATCATAATGGTAGCCCCAATAATACTTTCTCCGGTTTCATCCGTAACTACACCTGTCATATAAAAAGGCTCATGTTTTCCGGTTGTTTTCTCAGCCTTTGAAGGTAAAATAAGAATCAAATTTCTTTTTACTTCATATCGTAACGAAGTCTGTTTACAAAAATCGTCCAAAACTGCATTCAAAGGAGTTTCGGTATAAGATAAACTTACCCGTTTTCCTGAATCAATATTTTCTTCATCGTAAACAAAATGGATCTTTGCTTCCCTTTGCAGTTGATCCAAGGCTGTTCTGATTAAAACATTGTTTACATTGATAGTCACCTTAGTATCCGTTTGGGCAAACGCTTCGCCCACCGAACAACAAAACACTATCAATGCAACAAAGCATTTCACCATGAGGCCTTTGCGACAGATAGTTTCGCTCAAAAGTTTTGTACTCATAATTGTTTGTTGATTTATTATTTAAAAAAGTCAATTCTCTCCTATCATTTTGCTTTCTCATTCATGTTTATCTTCAATGTAAATCGTTTCTCCTTCGCGAGTAAAATGTACATTAGACACTCTCTCAATCACTTCAATAGCAAAATTCAACTCTTCATCCCTGAAAATGATACCTGCAAATCTTTTATCTTTCAAAGATTCATTTTTAAAATAGATATCTACATTATACCACCGTGACAGTTGGGCAACAATTTCAGACAAAGACGTATTACGAAACTCATAATTTCCTTTCGCCCAGGAAGTAAATAGATAAGCAGGCACATCACGTGTCACTATATCATCATTATCCGGTTCAATAACCGCTTGTTGGTCAGCATTTAACACAACCGAAACTTTAGCTGTACTTACTTTGATACACCCTTCTGCAAGAGTCGTATATACCTTATAATCAGGATAAGCAGATATATTAAAACTTGTACCAAGTACCTCCACCGAATGTCTGTTTGTATGAACTATAAAGGGGTGCTTAGCATCTTTCGCCACTTCAAAAAAAGCTTCCCCTTCTAGGAAAACTTCTCTTTTTTCTCCAATGAAAGAAGTTGGATAACGCAAAAGACTTTCAGCATTCATCCATATCCTTGTTCCATCCGATAAAATCAACTGATATTCCCCTCCTCTTGGAATAGCCAATGTATTAATCTGAGGAGTTGAAGAAACCTCTTCCACTTTTCTATAAGTCAATAATTGATTAGCATTATTATTGATTACAGTAGAATTTGCATTAGAAATCGTACCCTTTTTAACAGACAGATCCACTTTTTCTCCATTCTCTAAAGTAAGGATAGCCTTGCGGCTGCCTGTTTCCGGAAATGAAACCACAGCAGCCACTACGGCCTCCTTGTTTTGTGTGTTATTGTGAAGAGAGAATATGTGACTGACTCCTAAAATAAGAAAAAGAAAAGCTGCCGAAGCTGCAACACAATATAAACTGAGACGGTGATTCTTTCTTTTTTGAAGCTTATATTGCAGGTTTTCCCATGAACGTTCATGATCATATTGACAACGAAATTCTTCTTTTCGCTGCGCTATATAATATTCAAAAGACTTTTTGTTCTTTTTTGGATTCTCTTTGTTCATTGATTACTTTCTTTTAATAAAAGAGAGTCCAAATTAATAAATGGGTGACAGAAAAAGAAGAAAAATTTAATTTTAGTAAAACAGTGAGTGCAGATTGTATTCTTTTCTTAATTGTTTCAATGCTCTTGTCAGATGAGTTTTTAGGGTATTCACAGAAATATGAAGTTCCTCAGCAGCTTCTTTATATTTCTTATTTTCCATAATGACAGCTCTCACCACTTGTAATTCCTGATGAGGTAATTTTTGTAGTTTTTCCAATAATAACTTATTTCGTTCCTCTTGCTCCTCTTCATCTATAGACTCTTCAGGAATACCCATATCAATGCCTGAGAGTTCTTCCATAGACAACATGTTGTTTTTCTGCAAAGCATTGATGGCCGCATTCCGCACAGACAAATAAAGATAATAACGAAGATTCTGATTTATTTTCAAATAATATTTCTTCTCCCAAAAATAGATAAAGAAATCCTGCACAATATCTTCAGCCATCTCAAAAGAATCGGTCAGCTGCACCGCATATATACATAATTTCATGTGATAAGCATCAAATAATAAACGAAAAGCCTCCTTAGGAGATGTCTGGAACAACTCCAAGATATACTTATCCTTTTCGCTATTATCTTTCAAATTTATCATCATGATAATACACTAATAGACATAAAAACTGAAAAAGGTTCTATAAATCATTAGATTTACAGAACCTTTCATAGGTGAAGGGGTGACTAGTGGGATTCGAACCCACGACATTCAGAACCACAATCTGACGCTCTAACCGACTGAACTATAGTCACCATGTTAGGCTTTCCTTTCGAAAGCGATGCAAAGGTACTGCTTTTTTTTATATCTGCAAACTTTTTGAGGAAAAATTATTCAAAAAAATACTCTTTTATGCCTCCATTCGATTTTCCTAATAAATTTTCAGTTCCTTTCAAGAAACGTTTCATCACATTAAGTTCCTCATTATTAATGGATTTATTAATAAAAGTAACAGGATATAATTCAAAGTTCTTTTTTTTACTTAAAACAGGTCTTGAAGTCCAAACCAATGCATATTCACAATCCGCTAAACGGGTTATTCGAAAAATCCGTTGCAACTTCAATCTTACCATAGCTCCTCCATCCGTTTTTTCTTTCGACATATTTGAGATAAAATTACCTAATGAATAAACAATGACATGCCGGGCAGGAGTCCGGGGGTCTTTTACAATTTCCATAGGCTGGAGTACATGCGGATGCGAACCTATTACATGATCAACTCCTTGTTCAATCAACCAGTTAGCCAATTCACACTCCGATCGTTCAGGGAACGAACAATATTCCACTCCCCAATGCATACAGGCTATAATAACATCAGGAAGTTTTCTGCGTGCATCAAGAATATCTTTTTTTATTTGTTCCCGATTAATATAATTCACCACATTCGGAGCATCAGTCTTCAAGCCATTCGTTCCATAAGTATAGTTCAACAATACAATTCTAAAACCATTCTTCTCAATCAATAACGGGTAGTTCTTATGACGTTCTTCCGGGTTCCTATAGGTTCCAGCATGATGTATTTTCAAAGAATCCAGCATCAGAATAGTACGTTCCAACCCCAACTTCCCCTTATCCAGACAATGATTGTTAGCGGTCAGCAATACATCAAATCCGGCTTCCTTTATAGCATGAAGATATTCGTCCGGAGCACTGAACGCCGGATACCCTCTATAAGGCTTTCCTCCCAATGTCACCTCTAAGTTCCCTATAGCCATATCCGCCTCACTTATTTCTTTCTTCACATGACGGAAGCAATCATTATAATTATACCCGTTTCCTTGCCTGGCTGCATCAATTTGAGCCTGATGTTGCATCAAATCACCGACAAACAACAAAGAGATCTGATCTTGCGCCGATAGCGACAAACCAAACCATAGCAAAAAAAGAATAAAGATCTGTTTCATCTATTCTAATATTAAAGGGTACAAGATAGGAAAAAATTCGTAAAGAACAAAGTTCTACACTAATTTACAGTTTTCATACGCTTGAATTCCGTAGGAGCAACCCCGAACTGTGCCAACAGGCTTCACTATCCTGCACCCGTTCTGAAACAGCAGTACCATCGTTTTTTTCAAGCGAATAATACAAATAAAAAATTAGAAAGAGGGTCTACAAGCATTTGCAACAAATCTTTATATATCACACACATGCCTTATTGATGACAATGACCCCAACAGAAACCACGTCAGCAAGCATGCCAACCGCCAGTCCAAAAGACAAGGACATTTAAAAAAAAGACCAAGACGTTTTTAAAAAAGACGGCGGCCTTTTAAAAAAAGCTCGTCATCTTTTTTAAAAATGACCTGATCTTTTTTACCACAGCCGGAATCCGCCATATTCCATAAAGGTACAAATCCTCCATGCGCACTTCTTACAAGAAAAAAAGCCTAAAAATAGCCTACTTTACATCAAAACGGAATAGCCTATAAAAAGTATATATATAACTGTATTCAAGCATTTTATGCAAAATTCAGCTTCACAATACAGTGAGGGCATAAGAGCATAAGTGAGAGCAATATTTTTTACCCTCACCATCTAAATCTTTTATAATAAACCTATTATACATGCAGTGAGGGCATGAGGGCATAAATGTCCCGAACTTCCCAGCGAGAAAGACCGATACATTAAGGACACTCCCGAAAGTATGATTACTCCGAAGAACAAAATAATCTTTTAAGAGCGAAAATCCTTCCTTATGATTTTACAGGTAAGTCCGAAAAGCAGGCATAACTTTTGTTCATGAAAACAAGTGTGTCAAAAGCAGGTCAGCTTATCTTGTAAGCATTACCAAACTTTTGACACATTCTTTTTTATCCAGCAAGCTTCGCAAAGCGTGTGGCACTTATTTGTAAATGGCCTTTTTTCCAGCCAGCAACGTATTCTTCATTAAAGATACAATAGTCATAGGTCCCACACCACCCGGAACAGGAGTGATATAAGAACATTTGGGAGCCACTTCATCAAATTTCACATCTCCGGTCAGTTTGAATCCGGATTTCTTTGTGGCATCCTGCACACGGGTAGTACCCACGTCAATAACCACCGCACCTTCTTTCACCATCTCAGCCTTCACAAAATTCGGCTGCCCCAGTGCGGCAATGATAATGTCAGCTTCCTGACATTCTTTTACCAAATCCTTGCTACGGCTGTGGCAAACAGTTACAGTGGCATCACCCGGATAAGCTTTCTGCATCATCAGACTTGCCATAGGCTTACCTACAATGTTACTGCGGCCCAATACCACACATTTTTTTCCTTGGGTTTCAATGTTGTAACGCTTCAGCAATTCCAGAATACCATTAGGCGTAGCGGATACATAGCAAGGAAGGCCAATGGACATACGACCTACATTGATAGGGTGAAAACCATCCACATCTTTACGATAGTCAATGGTCTCAATCACTTTCTGCTCGGAAATATGCTTCGGTAAGGGAAGTTGTACGATAAAACCATCCACGTCAGCATCCTCATTCAGTTCTCTGACCTTTGCCAGTAATTCTTCTTCCGTCACATCTGCTTCATAACGGATCAGACTGGATTTGAAACCACATACTTCACAGGCCTTTACTTTAGCCGCCACGTATGTCTCACTTCCCCCGTCGTGTCCAACGAGGATTGCAGCTAAATGGGGACGCTTGCCACCTTTAGCCACGATTCCGGCAACTTCCGCAGCAATCTCCTGCTTCACCAGTTCCGAAATAGCTTTTCCATCAATTAGTTGCATACTATTTATTTATAAATAATCCATTGAGCAACAAATGTAGCATAAATCAGCCACGTTGCATAATAAAAAAAGGAGAAAGTTCCGCACTTTCTCCCTACCTGTTTATTTAAACCTTACTTTTTAAGTTTCGGCATCATCTTACCCATCTTGCTACCGGTCACCATCTTCATCATCTTGCGGGTCTGGTCAAACTGCTTCAGCAAACGGTTTACCTCCTGAATGCTGGTTCCACTGCCTTTGGCTATACGCGTACGACGTGTTCCGTTCAGGATTTCGGGATTTGTACGTTCCTGCGGAGTCATGGAATAAATAATCGCCTCAATGCTCTTGAATGCATTATCATCGATATCAATGTCTTTAATCGCTTTACCCACACCCGGAATCATGGAAGCCAACTCTTTCAGGTTACCCATCTTCTTTATCTGATGAATCTGGCTCAAAAAGTCATTGAAGTCGAACTGGTTTTTGGCAATCTTTTTCTGAAGACGCTTTGCCTCTTCCTCGTCATATTGCTCCTGCGCACGTTCTACCAAAGACACGATATCACCCATACCGAGAATACGGTCTGCCATACGTGCAGGATGGAACTGGTCGATAGCATCCAACTTTTCGCCGGTACCCACAAACTTGATAGGCTTATTCACAACGGTACGAATAGAAAGAGCGGCACCGCCACGGGTATCACCATCCAACTTGGTCAGCACAACACCGTTAAAGTCCAGACGTTCATTAAATTCACGGGCTGTATTCACCGCATCCTGACCGGTCATTGAATCGACAACGAACAATGTTTCATCCGGATTGACCGCTTTCTTAATCGCCTCAATCTCATTCATCATCTGTTCGTCGATAGCCAGACGACCGGCTGTATCGACAATAACCAAATCATAACCTTTCGCTTTTGCTTCATGAATAGCGTTCAATGCAATCTGCACCGGATTCTTGCTGTCCAATTCACTATATACAGGAACCTCGATTTGTTCTCCCAATACTCTTAACTGTTCGATAGCAGCGGGACGATAAACGTCACAAGCCACCAACAGCGGCTTACGGTTCTTCTTGGTTTTCAGCATACGGGCCAGTTTACCGGAGAAAGTAGTCTTACCGGAACCTTGCAGACCTGACATCAGGATAACCGCCGGACGACCTTCCAATACCAATTCGGCAGTCTCACCGCCCATCAATGCAGTCAGTTCATCATGTACAATCTTTACCATCAACTGGCTGGGCTTCACAGCCGTAAGCACATTCTGCCCCAAAGCTTTTTCTTTCACAGTATCAGTAAAGCCTTTGGCGACCTTATAGTTCACGTCAGCATCCAACAAAGCTTTACGCACATCCTTCAATGTTTCCGCTACATTAATCTCGGTGATTTTTCCCTCACCTTTCAGAATCTTAAAAGACCGTTCCAGTCTCTCACTTAAATTATCGAACATATATCTTTAATTATAAATTACGAATTATGATTGCCTGTCCTTCTTGACTAACCTTCAGAATAACAACAGGGTGCAAAAATACAAAAAACTTATGAACCTTATATCTTTTTATTCTGCCATTTTGCTTTTTTCAAATAAATAATGCTGCTAAGCAGTAACAAACTATAGTACACCACCTCTATAGAAAAACAAACAGAAACCGGTGCTTTCACCACCATGCCTATCCATAGAATGTAAAGGGCATAGAATACCAAAGTCCCCATTTCAAGTATCAGAGCAGCCTGCGTATTTCCAGTTCCCGAAATGGCATTGAAATAGATATTCGCCACTGATGCAATAATCATCGCTCCGGCAATGACATACAACGAAGGCACAGACTCTACCAGCAACGCCGGTTCATTGGTGTAGACCGAAAGCATGGCATGAGGAAAAAGCACCACCACCGCCACACAGACCACCATAATGAGAAACGACATCCGGGCTATACGCCAAATCAAACGCATGACATGGGTTATCCCCCCCGCACCAATCAGATTGCTGACCAATGAATTGGTAGTAGTAGACAATGCCTGAACCGGAATGAGCATCACAATATAGATACTACGCACGATATTGGCAATCGCCAGCTCGCGTTGACCCAACCGTTCTATCGCGATGAAAAAGACAAACCAAGTAGCCATGGCCAAAAAATATTGTATCATGGTAAAACACGAAATACTCAGAATTTTTCCCAATAAAGAAAAGTCAATCTTCTGCCAGTGATTCAAGCCGAATTTCTTAAAATCCACCTTTGCGTAGGTATAAATCAAGAAAAAAGCCAATGAAGCGGCTTCAGCCATCACCGAAGCGACAGCTGCTCCTTTAATCCCCATCTCCGGCATTCCAAACTTACCGAAAATCAAAATATAGTCCAACAGCACATTCACCAATGCCATGACCACTGCATTCATTGTCAGCACCTTAGTACGTGTAATACCAATATACAGCGCACGGAACATCACGTTGACAAAGGCGAAGAAAAAGCCCCAAATACGCCAGTTGAGAAATTCCATGGTAGCATCAAAAATGGAATCAGATGAAATGAGCAAGCGGACAATGGATGGGGCCAAAAGATGTGTCAGCCCAAACATGAGCACCGCCAATCCCAGCAAGAATGTCCCTCCCTGTATCATTACGGGACCCACATCTTTGTAACGTCCTTCTCCATTACGACGAGCAATCAAGATTTGTGAACCGACACTAAAACCGAAAGCAATAGTGAAGACACAGATATAAAACAATCCACCCATGGCGGAAGCTCCCAACTCGACTTCTCCTACCCTGCCCAAGAAAGCAGTATCTGTCACATTGATAATGTTTTGCGCCAATAATCCGAGAAAAATCGGATAACTTACGTTCCATATTTCTTTGTTGGTATACATATATTTTTTTTGCATTGAGTAAAAGAGTTGCAAAGATACTACATTCTTTTCAATCCGGTGTTCTGAATGGAGTGAAGAAACCGTAAACAGACCAGGAATTTACTTAGCGGACAGGCGTGCCGGAACAAATATATCACAAAAGCATCAGCACGCTCCCTCATTCCCCAGTTCCTACCAATCAATCACACAAATAAAAAAAGGATATTCAGCATCCAGGCAAATAGTTTCTGTTGAAACAGTTGATTTTTTCAATAGACGACACAAATAATTGCACAAAAGGTTTGCCCGTGTGTTATTTTATCCTACCTTTGCGCCCACAAACAAAAAATCAAGTAATAAATGAAGAAACTATTATTAATTAGTGCAGCGACACTAATCGTTTCAAATTCAACTTTCGCAGGAGGTATTTTAACCAATACAAATCAACATGCAGCTTTTCTCCGTATGCTATCCCGTGGTGCTACAACAGAAATAGACGGTGCTTTATCTAATCCTGCCGGCCTGGCTTTCTTGCCCAAAGACGGATTCCATGTAGGATTGAGCATTCAGAGCGCTTATCAGACTAGAAATATTGATGCCAGTTTTATGACATACAATGGCGTTAACGCCACAGGTCCTACTGTTGCAGACAAGCCTTTTGAAAAATATTACGAAGGAACAGCCGCCGCACCGGTTATCCCCAGCCTCTTCGCCGCATATAAAAAAGGTGAGTGGACAATTTCAGGATTCTTCGCCATCACTGCCGGAGGTGGAAAGGCGTCTTTTGATGACGGACTGCCTATGTTCGACGCCTCAGCTATGGCAGGTATTTTTCAAGAAGGTTTAAAAGCAGAAAAACCTACGATTATAACTCCTGATATGTATGATATTACAAGTGCCATGGACGGTAAACAATATATTTATTCTTTGCAGCTGGGATTATCCTATAAAGCTACCGAATGGCTTTCCGTATTCGGTGGAGGTAGAATGAACTACTTTACCGGTGGCTACAAAGGCTTTCTGAACGCTATTGTAAAAGGAACAGACACAAACCTGTTGCCTCTTGCTCTAGACTGTGACCAAACCGGCTGGGGACTTACTCCTGTTATCGGTGTAAATGCTAAACTGGGTAAACTGAACATTGGTGCCAAATATGAATTCAAGACCAACTTGAATATCGAAAACAATACAAAGAATATAGAATATCCCCGGACTCCTGAAGGTGAAGCAATGATAGCTCCTTACAAACACGGTGTAAACACCCCCAATGACATCCCAGCCATGCTCTCTATCGCAGCCGCCTACGAATTCCTTCCGGTACTTCGCGCTTCTGTAGAATATCATTTTTATGATGACAAAAATGCAGGTATGGCAAACGGCAAACAAAAATATCTGACTAAAGGAACCAATGAATACTTGGCAGGTATTGAATTTGATGTAACCAAGCAACTAACCCTCAGCTGTGGTGGACAAATCACTGACTACGGACTATCAGATAACTATCAATCAGATACCAGTTTTTCTTGTGATTCTTACTCTTTGGGAGTCGGAGCCAAAATAAAGATGAACAAACACCTCAATTTAAATGTTGGTTATATGTGGACTAATTATGAGGATTATACAAAAAAATCAACCAACTATAACGGAACCGGACTACCCGGAACAAATGTATATAGCCGTACCAACAAAGTGTTCGGTTTAAGTGCAGATTATAGTTTCTGATTCCTGTATATGAAATAAGAACAAGACCATGTCCAAATAACTGAGGCATGGTCTTGTTTTATAAAAAACTCCAAAGAAACTGATAATCCTTCAGCTGCACCCGCAACTGTTTCAGCGACCGGGTGATATGAAATTCTACAGTCTTTACAGAAATATCCAGCCGCAAAGCAATTTCCTTGTTCGGTAAATTTTTCATCCGGCTCAAAATAAACACCTCCCTACTTGTAGGAGGCAATTCACTAATGGCTTCCTGCACCAAAGCTTGAATCTCATCACAAAACAATTTATCGGGATCACAAGCCTCCAAAGTCGAGATACGCAAAGCCAGTTCTTTCTGCCGCATATCTCCTATATGCTGCTCGGCACGCATACGTACCTCCAAGTGTTGCAAATGATTCAATGAACGATTTTTTATGGCAGTCAACAGCAACGCAGAAATATTGGTATCCTCCTGTAACTCATTCCGGTGCTCCCATACATTAGTAAAAGCCCCCATTACAATATCCTCAGCCTCTTCCCTGTTCCTGACATACGAGTAAGCAAACTGAACAAACTGTTGCTGACGTTTGCTAAACACCTCCGTCAGTTCTGACATAAAAACATTCTTCGTCTCTTTCATTTAACTAATTTTCTGTTTCCGTTTTTAGATCTTGACATAAATACCTTTCTTGTATAAAATATGAACAATACTCCAACAAAATAATACATACAACAAAGCATAGGCTAATGAACCGGGATAATTTCCCAACACCGGAACCAGTACCTTTTCATAAATAAAGACACTTGCCCCCGTAGCGCCCAATAGAATCCCCATTATTTCCGCAAACACATAGATAAACAAAGGGTTCACTCCGAACGACCGGAAAAAAACGCACCAACCTTGATAGCCTTTTATATCAATGATCCAGATAAGCAGAGCCAAAAAGCTGGATGCCAATCCGCAGGTTGTAATGACAAAAGTAGGCGACCACACTTTCTTATTGATAGGGCAGCCGTAACTTAACAAAAAGCCAGCAAATGTGAGAATAGTACCCACCAAAAACAATCGTTGTATCTTCTCGTCATTATCTTTAGCAGAAAACAATAACTTTCCACAATAAAACCCTACCATTACATGGCACACCGCAGGAAGCGTACTCAATAGTCCTTCCGGATCAAACGCCATTCCACCATCATGGTACATGTGGGATGTACCCAATGCCCATACATCAAAACGGGCCACTATATTAGTGGCCGACAAGTTAAAGCCGTCTCCCATAGCCAATAAAAGAAAATAGACGGCCAAAGTTACCAAAATGATAGCGGGAAAATATTTATGCTTCACCGTTATAGCAACCAGACTAGTCACACCGTATCCTATAGCAAGCCGTTGCATGACTCCTAAATAACGCAACTCTTCAAAATTCAGATGATGTGTAAAAACCGATTTGGCCAGAAGATTCAAAAACAGACCGATACAAAAAATAACGACTGTACGTTTCACAATCTTCCGTAATGTAGCATGAGAATAAGTAAAATTATATTTCCGCAAAGAAATATAAGTGGATATTCCCATAATGAACATAAAAAAAGGAAAAACGAGATCGGTAGGGGTTAACCCGTTAAAGGCGGCATGCTCCAACGGAGTATACACATACCCCCATGAACCGGGGTTATTTACAAGAATCATGCCTGCAATAGTGATGCCTCTCAAGATGTCAAGAGCAAGCAACCGTTTGGGGGTATTTGCTGTCATGCGTGTTAGATTAATAAATTGGTTAACTCGGACAAAGATAGCATTCTATTAGCAATAAAGAAACAAATTTGTGAAAAATATTTTTATATTGTAAACATATTAATCTCTCTGAAAAACATGTTTATTCCGTTTTTATTGCTATTTTTGTCCAAAAAGAATTTCTATACCCCCTTTATTTAAAAACTTAACACAGATTTATTATGAAGAAAAAGAGTCTGCCAGTATTTTTCGTTGGGTTATTAATGTGTGGATGCCAAATGAAAGAAGTAATCAATGAGTACAATGTAGTTCCATTGCCTGTTACCATGAGCGAGCAGCAGGGACGTTTTTACCTGAACAGTGATGTTCCTATCGTCGTTAACGCCTCACAAGAAGTGAAACACATTGCTTCCGGCCTGTCAACCACTCTCCTGGATATAGCCGGTCTCAAGCTGAAACCGACTGACGAGTTACATGAAAATGTACCCTCCATTGTTTTTGACAGCATTCCGGGGATGGAAAAAGAAGCCTACAAGTTATCGGTCACCCCTCAACTGATAAAAATTACCGCATCGGCGCCTAACGGCTTTTACTATGGATTACAGACCCTGTATCAACTGTTGCCGGTGGATGTCTATTGCAAAGAAAGAGCACGTAATGCCGAATGGAGTGTACCTTGCGTTGAAATAGAAGACGCCCCGACATTCCGCTATCGCGGAGCCATGCTGGATGTATGCCGCCATTTCGCATCTATAGATTATATCAAAAAATTCATAGATGTATTGGCTGCACATAAAATGAACACCTTCCACTGGCACCTTACAGACGACCAAGGCTGGAGAATTGAAATCAAAAAATACCCCAAACTGACTGAGATCGGCTCTCAACGTTCAGAAACCATGGTGGATTATTTCTATACCCATTACCCATTCAAATATGACGGAAAGCCCCACGGAGGTTTTTACACACAAGACGAAATAAAAGAAGTCGTTGCATACGCTCAAAGCAAATATATCACTGTCATTCCGGAGATAGAGTTACCTGGACATGCCTTGGCCGCTATCGCTTCCTACCCTGAATTGTCCTGCACTCCGGACAGCACCTACGAAGTTTGCAAATTATGGGGTGTGTTTGACCAAGTATTCTGCCCTACCGACACCTTCTTCCAGTTTATGGAAGGAGTCATGGACGAAGTGGTGGAATTATTCCCAAGCTCTTATATACATATAGGTGGTGATGAATGTCCTAAAACAGCTTGGGAACAATGTGAACATTGTCAAAAACTGATATGTGAACTGGGATTGGAAAATGACATCACTTCCAATCCCGTAGACGGAAGAAAGCATACGAAAGAAGAGAAATTACAAAGTTATATCGTAAGCCGTGTGGAAAAATACCTGAACAGCAAAGGACGTAATATCATCGGTTGGGATGAAATACTGGAAGGAGGGCTTGCCCCCAACGCCACAGTGATGTCATGGCGTGGTGTGGAAGGCGGAATGACCGCAGCCAAAGCCGGACATGATGCTATTATGACTCCTAATCCTTACGCTTACCTTGACCATTACCAGGAAGAACCGGAAATAGCCCCTGTTACTATCGGTGGATACAACACACTGAAAAAGACATACAGCTATAATCCTGTACCGGCTGATGCAGACAGTTTGGTAAAACAGCACATCATTGGTGTACAGGCCAATTGCTGGGCAGAATATATGCCAACTGAGGATAACCGTGATTATCAAATCTTCCCACGCCTGATCGCTATATCCGAAACCGGCTGGACTCCGATGAAGAAAAAGAATTTTACTTCATTCTGCAACCGCATGGTTGAAGACTTCCAACGTCTGGAAGCAATGGGCGTAAAACCTTGCCTCAACTTCTTTGATGTAAATATCAACACCCGTGCCACCCAAGAAGGTGTACTGAATGTAGAGCTGGAAACATTCTATCCGGGAGCACAAATCTATTATACGACTCATGGTGAGCAACCATCCATACATGCCAACTTATACAATCATCCATTCCCATTGGACGGCACATACGACTTGAAAGCCGCTGCTTTCGTTAACGGCAAACAAATCGGTAAGGTTACTCATAAACAGCTTTACAAGAATTTAATCAGTGGAAAAAAATATGAAATCATGCCCGAACCCAAAGGTATGAAAGGTGATATTTTAGGAGAAAATGATATATTGGGCGCAGACACTGTGACTTTAGGACTGACCAATGGAAAACGTGGAAATAATGCCTCCTCCACCCCGTGGGTAGGTATCAGCCCAGACAATAATGACAAAGTTACTTTTATAGTAGACTTTGAGAAAGCCACTATCCGTAAAATCAGATTCGGTACATTGTATAATGCAGCAGGTGGAATATTGCCGGTGAGCAAAGCTGTAGTCTATGTTTCCTCTTTAGACAACAAATTCGAGAAAGTAGCCGAAAAAGAATTCACTTACGATATCAAAGAAAATACGTTCAGAGGTTTTGATGAAGAAATAGAATTTCCGGCACAAGAAGCGGTGAAGGTAAAAATAGAATTTACAAGCGGAGGTAAAATACGCAATGGTATTGATTGCTATAGCCCACATGATAAAAGCGAGGTACCCAGCACAATAGCTTTGGATGAAATAGAAATCTATTAATTACCTATTTATATAAGAAGAATTGAATTCCATTGTAATCCGGCTCAAAACCTTGTTTTCTATTTCCTAATTGAAAACTTAGCCGGATGACAATGGAATTTCATTTTAAAAAGCACAACAAACCAAACAGGAAAAATGGTATAAAAATCTGTAATCCGGGTACAATCTTATTTTTTTCAACTCCATACTTTTGTACATAGAATTTATATTGAAAAACTTAAAATATGAACGCTATGAACAAAGTCATTTTACTTTTAATATTCAGTATTTTAACAACAACCAGTATGGCACAAAAAAAGATCAAACAGACAGCAGGACGCGACCAATTAGGAACATTCGCTCCTAAATTCGCGGAACTTAATGACGACATTCTTTTTGGAGAAGTGTGGAGCCGCACCGAGCAACTCGGTCTTCGTGACCGCAGTTTAGTCACAATCACCTCACTCATCAGTCAAGGAATAACGGACAGTTCGCTTACATTCCATCTCCAATCAGCCAAAAACAACGGTATTACGCGTACGGAAATTGCAGAGATCATCACTCAAATCGGCTTCTATGCAGGATGGCCGAAAGCATGGGCGGCATTCCGTCTTGCCAAAGAAGTATGGAATGAAGAAATCTCTTGTAAAGATAAAGATGAAAAAACAACGTTCCAACGCGAAATGATTTTTCCTATCGGAGAACCAAACACCGCTTATGCACAATATTTCACTGGTAACAGTTACCTCGCCCCTATCTCTCGTGAACAGGTAAACATTTCCAATGTCACCTTTGAACCACGCTGCCGTAACAACTGGCACATCCACCATGCAACTCAAGGTGGCGGACAAATGCTTATCGGCATAGCCGGTCGTGGCTGGTATCAAGAGGAAGGTAAAGCAGCCGTTGAGATTCTTCCCGGCACAGTGATCCATATCCCTGCCAACGTAAAACATTGGCACGGTGCAGCCGCCAACAGCTGGTTCGCCCACCTTGCATTCGAACTTTCCGGAGAAAACACATCCAATGAATGGTTAGAACCCGTAACTGATGAAGAATACGACAAGATTCAAATGTTGCCTTGAATGAGGCAACAAAAATAATTTGTATCGGTGCAGACTTTATATGTAGAGGCGCATAATTCTTTTACCAAGACACACGTGCGATTTTCAAATAAATTATGTAATTTTGCCGACTGTTTATAATAACCCTTTAAAATATGAGAAAATATTTATTTTTATTCACATTTTTACTGCTATCGGCAAAAAGTTTTGCTCAAGACAAAGATTTCAATTACAAGTTCTACGGACAAATCCGCACCGACTTCTATTATAATAGTCGTGCCAATGAAGAAACTGTTGACGGGCTTTTCTATATGTATCCTAAAGATAAAGTGTACGATGCAACAGGTAAAGACCTGAATGCGACAGCTAATGGAAGCTTTTATACTTTATATACCCGTTTGGGAATAGATGTGCAAGGTCCCAGGTTGGGAAGAGCAAAAACCTCCGCAAAAGTAGAAATGGACTTCCGCGGATCAGGAACAACCTTCTCCACTGTACGTCTGCGCCATGCCTATTTAAACCTTGATTGGGGAAAACCGTCTTTACTGTTGGGACAAACCTGGCATCCGTTATATGGTGACGTTGCTCCACAAATTCTGAATCTGAATATGGGAGCTCCTTTCCAACCGTTCAGCCGTGCCCCACAAATACGATTCCGCTACAAAGCTGGTGATATACAACTGACAGGCGCGGCTATTTGGCAATCCCAATACCTGTCTCAAGGTCCTGATGGGAAAAGCCAGAAATACATAAAAGAAAGTTGTATACCCGAAATCTATATTGGTGCAGATTACAAAAGAAGCAACTGGCTAGTGGGAGCAGGCATTGAAATGATTTCATTAAAACCTCGTACTCAATCGGTAGTAGAAGATGAAGTTTACAAAGTGGATGAACGTGTCACTGCCCTGTCTTACGAAGTTCACATGAAATATACTTCTCCCCTATGGTATGTGGCAGCAAAAAGTATTTTGGGTTCCAATCTTACACAAGTATCCATGCTGGGCGGATACGGTGTAAAATCCACTGATGCCCGTACGGGAGAACAAGAGTATTCCCCCAACCGGAATTCTAGTTCATGGCTAAACATTGCATACGGTAAGAAATGGAAACCGGCTGTTTTTTTAGGTTATATGAAAAATTTAGGAACGAGTGACGAAATAAGTAAAATGTATGGTACAGGAACCAATGTAGACCAATTGGTAAGCACCAGCGCAGAACTAACCTATAATGTGCCTCACTGGAAATTGGGAGTTGAATACAATCTTACTTCCGCATGGTATGGTTCCATGAAAAGTTCTAACGGAAAAATTATTGATACTCATTCTGTTTCAAACAACAGACTGGTAGCAACAGTTTTGTTCATGTTCTGAAAAGTACAAAATAAAGAATATAAAAAAGGCAGCTTTCGAAAAGGCTGCCTTTTTTATATATAGCAGAAAATTAATTATTCACCTTTGATAGCTGCAACACCCGGAAGAATTTTTCCTTCAATTGCTTCCAACAAAGCACCGCCACCGGTAGAGATATAAGAAACCTGGTCAGCCATGCCGAACTTGTTGATACAAGCTACAGAGTCACCACCACCGATCAATGAGAATGCACCGTTCTTAGTTGCTTTTGCGATAGCTTCAGCGATAGCACGTGAACCGGCAGTAAAGTTATCGAATTCAAAAACACCGGCAGGACCGTTCCACAGAATAGTCTTGGCATCTTCAATAGCAGCAGCAAATGCTTTCTGAGTTTCAGGACCTGCATCCAAACCTTCCCATCCGTCAGGAATATTATTTGCAGGAACAACCTGAGTATGAGCATCGTTAGAGAATGCATCAGCAGCCACACAATCAGAGCCCAATACCAAATTCACACCTTTAGCTTTAGCCTTAGCAATGATATCAAGAGCCAAATCTAATTTGTCATCTTCTACGATAGAATTACCAATCTTTCCACCTTGAGCTTTTGCAAAAGTATAAGTCATACCACCGCAAAGAATCAAGTTATCCACTTTATCCATCAGGTTTTCAATGATACCAATCTTAGTAGACACCTTGGAACCACCCATAATAGCAGTGAACGGGCGCTTGATATCTTTCAGGATATTATCAACAGCTTGAACTTCTTTTTCCATCAAATACCCCAACATCTTGTTGTCCGCATCGAAATAGTCAGCGATAACGGCTGTAGAAGCATGTTTACGGTGAGCAGTACCGAATGCATCATTGATATAGCAATCAGCATAAGAAGCCAAAGTCTTGGCAAATTCTTTCTGAGAAGCCTTCATCGCTTTCTTGGCATCTTCGTATGCAGGATCTTCTTTGTCAATGCCAACAGGCTTTCCTTCTTCTTCAGGATAGAAACGCAAATTTTCCAACAACAGGACTTCACCCGGTTTCAAAGCAGCTGCAGCATCACCGGCTTTCGCACAATCAGGAGCAAATTGAACAGGTACACCTAATTTTTCAGAAACAGCATCGACAATCTGGCTCAATGAATATTTAGCATTTACCTTACCTTTGGGTTTACCCATGTGTGACATGATAATCAAGCTGCCACCATCAGCCAACACTTTTTTCAGTGTAGGAAGAGCACCACGGATACGAGTATCATCAGTAATTTTACCATTTTCGTCCAAAGGTACATTGAAGTCCACACGGACAATTGCCTTTTTACCGGCAAAGTTGAATTTGTCAATTGTCATCATAATCTCTTATTTTTGTTTATAGTGTATAAATACAATCTCGCTTATTTTGGGTGTTGCAAAGTTACTAATATTTTTTATTAGCAGTGTGTCAGGGGGGTAATAATTTTACTTGAAATGAAAAAAGAGGATAAAAAGCACTTTTTTTGAGAAAATCGAAAAAAAAATCATTTTTCCACTAGGGTTGTTTCCAGCTATCCTGTTCTATATACAAAATGCAGAAAGAATGAAAACCGAATTGCTACATAAATATTTCAGAGGAGAAACCACCGAAAAAGAGGAAAACCAGATTGTGGAATGGGTAGAAAGCAGTGTAGAAAACAAGGAACACTTTCTAAAAGAGCGAATGCTGTTTGATGTCACCCTTTTTTCTGACGGTTCGAACATACAACGGAAACCGAAAGGGCATCTGTACCTGTACCCACTGATTGCCATTGCCGCCATGCTGGCTATTGTTTTTGTAATGGATTTGCCACATATGCATAAACCTAAACAACAATTGTCACAAACCATCCGTATTCCAGCAGGTCAACGTGCACAGATGGATCTTCCTGACGGTTCTATAGTATGGTTGAATTCCCAAACCACACTAACTTATGATGAAAACTTCGGTAAAAAAGACCGTAAAGTCACGTTAGACGGAGAAGCCTATTTCGAGGTGGCACACAATAAGGAGATTCCTTTTTATGTGCAGACAGAAAACATAAAGGTGCAAGTCACCGGAACAAAATTCGATGTATGCTCCTATAAAGGTTCAAACAGCTTTATAGCCAGACTGATAGAAGGTTCCATCAACTTGCTTACCAACAATGCAAAAGAAGAAAAGCCAATTACCAGCCTGACAAAAGGAAAGTATTTCTCAATGGAAAACGGCAAATACAAAACGGGCGAAATGAGCAGTAACAATGCTTTGGCATGGATGCAAGGCATTTATTATTTCGATGATGTTCCGTTTAAAGAGTTACTGGACAAGATTGCTCTATATTATAATTATAAGATAACAGTGAAGAATCCTAAAATCTTAGAGAACTACCGCTGCACTGGTAAATTCAAAGATTTGGACGGCATAGAGCATATACTAAAAGTTATACAAAAAGACCATCCGTTTAAATACAATATTGATAACGAACATAACAAGATAACCATAGAATAAAATCACAATAGAAGTTTAACCTTAAAAAATGAACTGTTATGATTACATAAAAACCTTTGAAAAAAGAATCGGAAAGTACCCCCATACTCCCCGATTCGACAGCTAACAATTGACCTTAATCAAATTTATTAACTTAACACATTACAAAGATATGAGAAAAATTTCTTTGGAAGGGTACTTATGCCCAAAAAGTTTAGCTTTTAAACAAATATTACGAACTATGAAGATCACCTTAATTCTTCTGTTAACCACAGCATTCAGCGCATTCAGTATGGATGTACACTCTCAGAACGCCAAAGTCAGTCTGGATACCAACATCATGAAGGTAGCCCAATTGATTTCTGCCATCGAATCACAAACTAATTACCTGTTTGTCTATAGTAAGAAAAATGTAGATCTAAGCCGCAAGGTAAAAATCAACGCAAAAAATAAAGCCGTATCCGAAATTCTAGATGAAGTTTTTTCCGGAACTGGTATCACTTATGTTATGGAAGGTAAAAACATTGTTTTGACAAAAGAAAGCAATATAGCCCGTGAGGAAGTAAAACAGCAAAATACAATCACTGTTAAAGGTGCTATAACTGATATGCAAGGTGAAGCAATTATCGGTGCAAACATTATTCAACAAGGTACTACTAACGGTACAATTACCGATATTGACGGTAACTTTACGTTAGAAGTTCCGGCTGATGCACAACTGGTTATATCTTATATCGGTTATAAAAAAGTCATAATTCCAGTAAACGGAAAGACTAATTTTACCATTAAAATGGAAGATGATGCATTGAAACTGGAAACTGTTGTAGTAACCGCTATGGGTATTAAAAAGAAAGAAGCCTCTTTAACTTATTCCACTCAGCAACTGAATGGTGACGAACTGAATAAAGTAAAGGACGCTAATATGATCAATTCATTAGCCGGTAAATCTGCCGGTGTGCAAATAACAAAGAGTTCATCCGGTCTGGGAGGTTCGGCAAAAGTATCTATCCGTGGTGCACGTTCAGCATTCGCCAGTGGTAACAACCAACCGTTATATGTCATAGATGGCGTTCCTATGCTGAATATCACAACAGAATCAACAGCCACCGTTATGGGAGGTGAAAATGACGGGGTCAACCATGACTCTGGTGACGGTGTTTCCAACTTGAACCCTGATGATATTGAAAGTATGAGTATATTAAAAGGTGCGTCTGCCGCTGCTCTCTATGGCTCCCAAGCTGCCAACGGTGTTATTTTAATTACTACAAAATCAGGGAAAGCCGGTATGTCAAGAGTTACATTCTCCTCTAACCTGACAGTAGACCATGCTGTCAGCCTGCCGGAATTTCAAAACAATTATGGACAAACTGCCGATGGTACCAGCAGTTGGGGCGACAAAGGAAATCTGACAGACTATGATAACGTAGGTAATTGGTTTGGCAATGGTATTACAGCCATCAACTCTTTAACCTTCCAAACAGGTAATGACAAAATGCAAACTTACTTTTCTTATGCCAATACCCGGGGGACAGGTATCGTGGACTCAAATAAGCTTCAAAAGCACAATATTACTTTCCGTGAAACAGCCAGTTTCTTTAATGATCGTTTAAAATTGGACGGAAATGCCAGTTTGATGACACAAACTATCCGTAATACTCCTGCCGGAGGTGGTTATTATCTGAATCCGCTGGTTGGCTTGTATTCTTTTCCCCGTGGTGCCGATCTGGCTCCCTACGCTGAAAACTTTGAAGTTTTCGATACTGACCGCAATATGAACTTACAGAATTGGTATACAAAAAATGAAGACGGCTCATTCAGCGAATGGGATCAGAATCCGTACTGGATAAAAAATCGTGTGACCAACAAGAGTAAACGTTACCGTGCATTAGCTTCTATCAGTGCAAATATAAAAGCAACTGACTGGTTAAGTATCCAGGCACGCGGGAATGTAGACTATGTAAGTGATAAGTTTGACAACAAGATGTATGCATCAACAGCAGCAAACATTGCCGGAAAAAATGATGAAACAGGGTTACCTAACGGACGCTATGTATGGTCGGATGAACAAAACTTCCAAGTATATGGTGATTTCATGGCCATGTTCAACAAAACCTTTGGTGATTTTTCCATCAATGCCGCATTAGGAACCAGCATTAACGTCAGCAAAGCCAATTCTTTAATGATCGACTCCAAAACAGCATCTTTATATCGTCCTAATGTATTTACCGTTTCCAATATTATATTCTCTTCAAAGGGATATATCAACCAAACAATTGATGCGAAACGTACTATACAATCTTTATTTGGTACAGCACAAGTGGGTTGGAAAGATGCTATTTATTTAGATATTACAGCACGTAATGACTGGTCTTCCACCCTGGCAAACACAGAAAGTATGAAAAATGGATTTTTCTATCCGTCAGTAGGTTTGACTTGGATTATGAGCAACAGCATCAAACTACCGGAATGGATCAATTTTTCAAAATTCCGTGGTTCATTTGCACAGGTCGGCAATGACCTTCCCATCGGCATCACCAATTTAGCTGATATCATTCAATGTGGTGGAAGTATCCAAACAAACGATATAGAACAACGTGGTGATTTGAAACCGGAAATCAGTACTTCCATTGAATTCGGTACAGAATGGAAGTTTTTCAATAATCGTTTCGGAATTGACTTTACATGGTATCGTACAGATACAAAAAACCAACTGTTAAGAGTAGCCAATCCGGCTGGTTCACTTTATGCGTTCCGTTATATCACAATGCAGGTAAAATTCGTAACACTGGTATCGAATTGACACTAGAGGGTACTCCTTTTATGAATGAAAATTTCCGTTGGAAAACCGCTGTAAACATGTCCATGAACAGAAACAAAGTTGTTTCCTTACACAAGGACTATAAATCATTCCGCTACGGTTCTGAAGGATTCTCCATGGCTTATGACATGTGGGTAAAAGAAGGTGGAAAACTGGGAGATATTTATGGAAACGGATTCGAAAGAGATGAAAATGGTAAGATTAAATTAAACGAGACAGGAAATCCAATCAAAGTAACAGGTAACAATACTTTACTAGGCAATGCTAATCCTGATGCTTTATTAGGATGGAGCAATACCTTTACTTACAAAGGATTTACTTTGTATTTCTTGATTGATGCACGTATCGGAGGAGATGTCATGTCATTGACACAAGCACATCTTGACGCAATGGGAGTCAGCAAAGAATCCGGAGAATCCCGTGATCACGGTTATGTGGAATATGAAGGCATCCAATTCAAAGATGTTCCTAACTTCTATGGTACAGTCGGAGGACGTAACGGCATCTCAGAATACTATATGTATGATGCAACGAATGTACGCTTACGAGAATTGACACTAGGCTATTCATTCCCGGAAACCCTCCTTGCCAAAACCAAATTCATCAAAGGATTAGATCTCACATTGGTTGCACGTAACTTATTCTTTTTGTACAAAGATGCTCCATTTGACCCGGATGCAACTTTATCAGTAGGTAATACTCTGCAGGGCGTTGATGTTTTCGGCATGCCGACTACACGTAATATTGGTTTCAACGTTAAATTTACATTCTAATTTTAAAACAAAGACATTATGAAAAGTTCAAAATATATTTCAATTTTATGCGTGGGAAGCCTTCTGAGTTTAGCCTCATGCACAGACGGATTCGAATCTGACAATAAAATCAACGGTAGTTTTGATGATACTGTAAAAGAATATGATTTCCAAAAATACACTACTAACTTTGAGACAATTCAAAAAGGTATTTATTTTAACTACGACTGGGGAGAAGGCACCACTTGGCCTTGGCAGACATTCCAAAACTTGAATCATGATATGTTCTCAGGATATTTTCATGATTTTGCCTCCAAATTCAGCGATAAAAATACAGTATATGCATTAGAGGCCGGATGGACAGCCAGTGCGTGGAATTATACTTATAATTATATATTTCCAGTAGCCCATAAATCAACATTAATTACACAAGATGAAGCCAAATACAAACATTTTTATGGTGCAACCCTTGTTTTAAAAGTAGAAGCCATGCACCGTATAACTGATACTTATGGCCCTATTGTCTATTCTAAATTCGGAAAAAACGAAACAAACTCTGTTGATACCCAGGAAGAAGCTTATAAAGCATTCTTTGATGATCTGGATAAAGCTGTAGACGCATTGGATACTTATTTGAAAGAAGGCGGCAAAGAAGATGGCGTGAAAAGCATTAATATGTGCAATTGTCCTACAGCCAGCAGATGGATAAAATTTGCCAATTCATTACGTCTTCGTCTAGCTATGCGCGTATCTAATGTAAATAAGTCACTTGCTACCAGTGAAGCCCGAAAAGCATTAGAAAACTCTTATGGTGTCATAGAATCTTCTGATGAAAACATACAAATCTCCGGTAAGGGGTATCAAAACCCGTTAGCAGGTGTTACCGGTTGGGGAGAAACCTATATGGGAGCAACAATAGCTTCTGTCCTAAACGGTTATGAAGATCCACGCATCAGTATATATTATAATCCGGCGACATTGGCAGAGCATACAGAGGAATATCTAGGAATACCTCAAGGAGTATATGCCAAGGACGGTGACCCCAATTATTACCAAAGCTATTCCTTTATCAACACCCAAACAATCACAG
>ERZ1106983.258-NODE-258-length-74134-cov-36.274963_pt1 | contig 74134 bp, 72 predicted proteins | sample MGYA00403693_ERZ1106983 | MGnify/ENA primary metagenome ERZ1106983 (study PRJEB35170, sample SAMEA104062420) | human gut metagenome | biome: human gut; feature: human-associated habitat; material: faeces | place: Denmark | collected 2012-07-13 ...
CCGTCGCCCTCGCTGCATTGATTATGGCATTTGAATGCTGTTTGTCAGGGGCAGCGGTCGGCAGACGGATTTTTTCATTTTGGGGCTTGACTTTTAATAGTTAGTCTCCAAATTTTTGCAAACAAAAAAGACCCAATCGGGTCTTACGTTACGGGTCAGCGCTCGTTGCGGCGCTGCTGCTTTTTCTGCCACGCATCCAGAAGCTGAATGATTTTTTCTTCCATTTGCCGAGGCGTATAGCTGCGTGGAAAGTATTTTCGCAGGATGTCGTTTTTGATAGTTACGGTGTCCTGCTCACTCTTCTTTTCCTGCCCCAAAATATCAAACGCCTTTTCATAGGTGAACTCACCACACTGCGCCATCTTCTTTAGTTGCTGAGCCTGCGATACAGATGGGGCATTTTGGGTACCATCCATGGCTTCTAAAAAATCCCGCTGTTGGCTTTCGTCCAGATAGGACAGTTCCACAGCGGGATTAAAGGAGATCTTTTTTTCGTCTACCATGTCCAGCAGTTCGGGGATAAGGTTGGTCAGACGGATGAAGCGGCGAATAGTATCTTTACTTACCCCAGCATCATCGCCAACTTTTTCGACGGACAACTTCTGCGCAACTTGCGTAGAAGTTAAATCTGACCTAGCACCTTGATTTTTTATTGCGTCCAGCTTCATTTTGTAGGCAAAAGCCCGTTCACTGGGCAGGATGTGCTCACGCTGCAAATTGGAATCCACCATCAATATCACAGCGGCATCGTCCGACATCTGCCGCACAATGACCGGCAGGGTGTCCAGCCCGGCAAGTTTAGCCGCATACTGACGGCGGTGCCCGGAGATGATCTCGTAGCCGTCACCGTCCGGGCGAGGGCGGGCAATCAGCGGAGCCAGCACACCGTACTGTGCAATGCTCTCCACCGTCCGGGTCATGGCTTCATCGTCCAACACCTTGAAGGGGTGGTTGGTGAAGGGGTGCAGCGCATCAATAGGAATCTGCTGCACCTGTTCCCGCTGTTCATCCTGTCGGTTTTCCTCGGTAGAAAACAGGTCATCTAGCCCTTTCAGAGCTAAGTTTCCGCTGTCGATCGGCATCCGCCAACACCTCCTTTGCAAGAGATTGGTAGGCTTCTGCCGCCTTGCCTTTGGGGTCGTGCTTGAAAATGCTTTTGCCTGCCGCACTGGTTTCAGCCGCACGGACTGACCGTGGGATAGTCGGCTCAAACACCTTCAAGTGCTTTCCGTATGCCTGACGAATCAGATTGCTGATCTGCTTTCCGTAATTGGTGCGGCTGTCGGTCATGGTCAGCAGAATGCCCTCGATTTTCAATTTCGGGTTGATCTGCCGCCGGACCTTCTGCACGGTCTGCAAAAGTTGCTCCAAGCCTTTTGCAGACAGGTACTGTGCCTGCACAGGAATCAGAGCAGCGTCTGCCGCCGCCAGTGCGTTAATCGTCAGCATCCCCAGCGAGGGCATACAATCCAGCAGAATAAAATCGTACTCCCGTTTGGCACCATCCAGCACCTGTTTCAGCATCTTTTCCCGGTTCATGCTGTTTACGAGGGCAACCTCCAGCCCTGCCAGTTCGATGTTGGCAGGGATCAGGTCAACGCCCTCTGCGTGGTTCAGAATGCCCTCGCCGGGCTGGATGGGCTGGTCGTTCATGGCTTTCTGCATCAGGGTAGAGAGGGTGGTGGGCAGTTCATCGGGCTGCTGCCAGCCCATACTGATGGCAATGTCCGCATGGCGGGCAAATATAAATCTGCACGCAGTGCACACGACTAGCCATAGGAGTGAAGCGACTATGGTCAAGCTGCCCTGTGGGTCGGTGTCCACCAGCAGGACTTTTTTGCCCTCCATTGCCAGCCCGATGCCTAGATTTTCACAGGTGGTGCTTTTCCCTACACCGCCTTTTTGATTGGTGACTGCGATAATCGTAGCTTTCTTTGCGATAACATCACCCCGCCTTCGGTGAACCACGCGCAAAGTCGTGGTTCGTCTTGTTCTGATAGTAGAGGTTCATGGTGGTGGGCGCATTGTAGAGCATCGCCAGCAGATACTGCTTCATGTTCCGCACCGGGGCGATGTTTTCTGCCAGAGAATCTAGCACGAAACGGATGTGGTCAGCATTCAGCTTTTTCAGCCGACTGCGTACCACCTCGGCAGGTTTGTCATCTCCGGCAATCCGCAACATCTTGCGTTTGGTGGAACAGGTGTCCACAAGCAAATCCACGATCTGATAGATGGTGTCCTCATCGTCCGGGCAGAGCCGGAGCAGAAGTTCTACCTCTAACGCCTGATAAAAATAATCCTCAAGCTGTTCCCGGATTCCCACGGAATAGATAGGGTCAGGATCGTTCCACTCAGTTTTATTCTTATCAGTCTTATTTGCTTGCGGTTTTGGCTGCTCCAGAATTGCGCTTTCGGCAGCACCAGAATTGCTGTTTGGGCAATTCTGTACTTGCGCTTTTGGCAGTCCAGACGAAAAGTCCTTGACGTAGATTAAGCTGGGTCTGCCCAGACCACGGCGTTTGCGCTCAATGAGGTCGAGCTGCTCCAGTTCCCGGAACAGCTTGACCGCCTTGTGCTCGGCGCAGCAAAGGGATTCCTGCACTTCCCGGACAGTGTAGATGATATACACCCGGCCTTGCTCGTCTAGCCAGCCGTTTTTTGCGGACAGGCTCATGCGGTCCAGCAGGATGCCGTACAGCGTCCGGGCATCGGTGGAGAGCTGCCGGAAGCGGCGGTCTTGGAACAGTGCCTTGGGGATACGGAAGTAGGAGAACAATTCGCCCGACTGCCCGTAGAAGTAGTCCAGCGTCATTTGGTGTGACCTCGGATTTTCAACTGTAGGGGTGTATTCATGTGGAAAACTATCCCTCCGAAATGAATGAAAAACAGGTTGACATTCACCAGAAAAAACGCTTACAATGATGATAATAAAAGTGTCAACCGATGTAACAGGAGAAGATGCTTATATGCTTAATGTTTTTTACGGTGATATGCCGAACGTGATCTACAACACCGCTGTTTATTTTAAGAACACTTATGCAGAGGAGTGGATCACGGCTCCGCTTACTCGTGAGATGATACAAGACGTAGACCATTCCACTGTACTGGACAGCGGTGTGATTGATAGTCCGGTGCTGGGGAAGATTCCCCCGGTGCAGTTGTCGGGCGGAGTAAAGACCCTGATTTTGATAGCCAACGAGCCGGAAAAGGTGTTCAACGCTTCGACCTGTGGAGATAACTGTGCCAAATGGCTGTTAAAAATCGCTGAAAATCGGGATGTTACCATCAACCTTCGGCATCTCATGGATTTTGGAAATGGAACATTTACTATCCGCATCCTGAACACCAATCAGATCGTTCACTCCATGCGGGAACTTGTCCCCGTTGCAGGACTTTATGTGTGAGGATTTTTTATGACAGGAGCATATCGGGTCGTTGTACAAAACCGAAAAATCAAGTTCGATTTTGAAATACGCCGGAACATCACGATCTTGCGTGGAGATAGTGCCACAGGAAAAACAACGCTCGTGGAGATGATTCGGGAATACGAGGAACTAGGCCCGGACAGTGGAATAGAACTGCAATGCGAGAAGGATTGCGTTGTTCTTTCCGGGCGGCAGTGGGAAAAACAGCTTTCCGACCTTTCGCAGAGTATCGTTTTTATTGATGAAGGGAATGCTTTTACTGCTTCAAAGGAATTTGCCGCAGCGATTCAGAAAACAGACAACTACTATGTGCTCGTCACGCGGGAAGGACTTGAAACATTACCGTATAGCGTAACGGAAATTTACGGCATCCGGGCATCCAAACACTTCGGAGACTTGAAACAGACCTACAATGAGTTTTTCCGAATTTACGGAAAGCCGATGGGGTTGGAGAAACTAAAACCAGTGGCAATCATTACAGAGGATTCCAATTCGGGGTTCCAGTTTTTTCAGGCTGTTTGCGCCGAAAACGGAATTTTCTGCGAATCTGCTGGTGGAAAGTCCAACATTTTCAAAATGCTGTCCGACCGTGCAGGGGAGAATATTCTGGTGGTTGCAGACGGTGCGGCATTTGGTTCGCAGATGGAGCGCATTATGCAACTGCTTGCCCTCCAGCCGGATTCTCATATTTACCTGCCAGAATCGTTTGAATGGTTGATTCTTCGCTCTGGATTGCTCGAAGACACAGAGGTCGATGAAATTCTGAAATCGCCGGAAAATCATGTGGAAAGCCAGCAGTATTTCAGTTGGGAGCGATATTTTACGGCTGTGCTGATGCAAAAGACCGCTGACAGCTATCTGAAATATACGAAGTCAAAACTGAATCCTGTGTATTTACAGGAGCATGAAAAGAAAGCGATTCTTTCGGAGATGTCCCACATCCAGCTCGACAAGAAAGACATATAAATCCCTACTAAGCAAACAGGACTGCTTCACACACATTGTACTGTGGAGCAGTCCTGTTCGTTTAATATGTAATTGTCATTGCACCTTCATGGCAGTCCTGTGCATAGGTGCGGAGCAAATCGAGGTGCTTTGAGGATTTTCGGACGATAGCCGTTGCACGGTCGCCGGACATAAACTCAACGACCGCAAGGCGCGGAATCGTCAATGTGCCACGAATTTTGAAGCCCACAAGGATCTTCTGATTGCACCATCGCTGGATGCTTTGTGCAGAGTAGCCCGTCAGCTCCGAAACTACCGGGGTGGTCAGCAGATCATCATATCCAACCGTGAGATTTTCCCATAGGGTATACAGCCCTGTTTTTTCTGGCTCTGTAAAATCGAAGCGGATGATCTCTGTGACAGGCTTGTCCGGGTGCCGCTTGGGGCAGCCATTCTTTCCGATATAAAAGCCCGTTGGCACTTTATACTTTTCGGGGTTATCTTCGCGGTCACACAGGTAGGTGATCACGTCGTGGGTCGCAATATGGTATTTGCGTGTTTTCTTTCCTGTATTGGTACACGGAACGAGACCGGAATCCAGAAGATACTTTGCGTGTTGCTTGTTGATGCGGGCAACACGGTAGAACTGGTCTTTCGTCATTCCGTTGGGATATTCTTCGAGTATTTTATAGCACTCTAACAGAGTCCTCATATTCATCCATCCTTTGCTGCTTTGATTTTGTCAGCGTCAGAAGCAACATACTGTATGGATGGATCATGGCTCCCGGAATCTCTCTCGCCCGTTCTCTCCAACGGGCGTAAAATCTCTCCCGATTCTCTCCAAAAGGCAGATTTTTCTGCGTTTTGGAAAGTGGGTTCAAATCCGCATGGAGCCTAGTGATTTTGGATTTTGATGAAATTTTAAGCGTAAATTCGATGGTTCGTATCTTCTGGAAAAGTCGGCTAATTACCTCTGTCTTCCACCAAGTACCGTGAAGCAGGAAAAACTCGAAATCGTTTTGTCCTTAACCGGGCACGTGGGTTCGAATCCCACCATCTCCGCCAACAAAAGGCATCAGCTTAGGCTGGTGCCTTTTTTGCGGCTAGATGGTGTGGATGAGAACAGGGCGGCGGCCCGCAGGCCGCAAGCAATCAGCCCTGCGGGCTGTTGCTTAGCCCGCGGGAGAATGCCCACCATCTCCGCCAACAAAAGGCATCAGCTCAGGCTGGTGCCTTTTTTGCGGCTAGATGGTGCGGATGAGAACAGGGCGGCGATTTTCGATGTGCAGCACAAATCCATCAGCCTCCCAAAAGTGCCCATCCAACAGAACTTCGCCCTGAAATGTAATCCGGCGGAGCTTCTGTGCGGCGTCGGTCACCTCAACGGTGCAAAAGCGCTGCAAGTAGCTGCAAATAGCGGCGGCGTGGGAGACGACAAGGGCGTTCTGCCCCTCCGGGAGCGAATCCAGCAGTTCGTGGATGCAGTCTGCCATCCGGTAGCTGACCTCACGGAAGGACTCGCCGTCCGGATTTTTGAAATCCGGGTCTTCGTATTGGCGTTTCCAGAAAGAAGCGTCCTGCCCGGTCGTGTCGCCGGTGCGGCGCTCGGCAAGGCGGGTGTCCTGCCGGACGGGAAGCCCCAGCAGCTGTGCGGTCTGGAGCGCACGCAGCGAAGGGGACGACCAGACGAGCGAGACCGTGCGGAAAGCGTCATTTTGAAAGACTGCGGCGGCCCGCTGAAGACCTTCGGCAGAAAGGCCGGGGTCGGAGCTGGAACCGCCGCGCTCCGGGATGGAATGGCGCAGGAGAAGAAGGGTTGTCATGAAAGCCTCCGATTAAAAAAGTGACTTCAGTATAGCAGATTCGGGAAAGCAGATGCAAGAAAACGAGCCGAAAGAACGACGGGGCCGATTCACTCCCCCTCAAAACGCAACCAAATTGCAAAAAATGTTACAATTTTCTCATGAAAAAAGAAGACTGGATTTCTCCAGCCTTCCAAAAGTATGTATCAATAATTTTTGCTCAGAATCTTCTCAAGCGTGTCCGCAAACCTGACATCCTGCTCCTTCGTCCGCTTTGGGCTCCCCTTGGGGTGCTTTCCGGCACGGAGGAGCTTTTTGTTTTCATACCGCCGCAGCATGAGGGCGTCTATGTTGTCGGCGGTGTATTCCAGACCATTCTGGTTCAGCACGCGTGCGCACTTGGCAAGACACATGCTGGCCAGCCCGTAGTCCTGCGTCACAACCACATCTCCCGGTTTTACCCGGTTGACGAGAGCAAAATCCACGCTGTCCGCTCCTTTGTCGAACACCAGCGTCTGCGCACCTTCTCGCTCGATTTGGTGAGCTGTGTCGCACAGGATGATGACCGGAACGCCAAACCGCTTTGCAATCTGCAACGTCAGATCGACGACCGGACAACCGTCTGCATCAATCAAAATGGTCATGTGTGTTCCTCCATCGTCCACCGAAAGGCTTTCGCGGTACGCAAATCAGCGTCCTTAAAGTGCCCGCCGCTGTTCCATTCAAGCGTGCAGTCTGCGCCACGCTCTATAAGTCGGCTGTGCAGGGTGCGGATGTGATCGCCCACCACAGCCATGACGGCATTTCTTGTGCGCTCTTCCCGGTCGCCAAGGCTCAGATAAACGCGCTGTGCCTGCATCGGGTGCTGCTGTTCATACTCCATCCAGCCCGGAAACCAAACAGAGGGCGAGGCGGCGGCGACACCGTAGAACAGCTTTGTCTGAGTGGATGCCCACAGTGCAAACAATCCCGCCAGCGAATAGCCACCCAGAATGATTTTGACGTTTTCCGGGAGAGGATACTGCTGCTTCAGTGACGGAATGATCTGCTCTGTCAGGAAGTACAATGTCTCCCCGGCTTTGCCACCGAAACCTTGCTTCCCCCAAACAGCAGGGGCTTCCCACGGAGAAAGTGCATCGTTCCAGCTTTCCACCGGAATAGCCGCAAACAAAAAGTGGTGCGCACTCTGTGCAATAGCGGTAACCTCGCTTTCCATGCTTTGCAGCTCGTGTTCGCCGGTCATTTGGAGCAGTAGGTATTCTGCATGGGCTTCACCGTAAATGCGGCAAGGTCGGTTCCCGATTAGCATTGTCTGTGTGGTCACTGCGACGTCCTCCCGAAAAAAATTTGATAAGCCCAGTATAGCAACTGAAAAATCATTTTGCAATTCAAAAGGCGTTCGCATTCGCAGACCAATTATAAACAAAACAGGAGGGACAGCTTGCGGGCTGTCCCTCCTGTTTTGTAAAGCGCTTATTCCAAATTCCCCGTCAGGGTCATGACGGCGGAGAGAACGGCCAGAGGGGCCGTCTCGCAGCGGAGGATGCGGGGGCCGAGACCGACCGTTTTGGCACCGGCCTCAGCGGCCATCTCGGCTTCCTCGGCGGCAAAGCCGCCCTCGGCACCGGTGATGACGGCAATCTTCGGCTTTTTGCCGTCGGCGGGGCGGACATTGGCCAACAGCTCCCGCAGCGGGGCACCGCCGCACTCGTAGCAGAAGAGCACGAGGTCGTACCCTTCCAGACTGCGGCAGACTGCGCCGAAGTTGGGCAGCGGCAGGGCCACATCCGGCAGGATGCCCCGGCCGCACTGCTTGGCGGCCTCGAAGGCAATGCGGTTGTAGCGCTCGTTCTTCTGCTCCTCTTTCTTGGGGGCGGCCACGCAGTAGCGGCTGAAGAAGGGAACGAAATGAGCGCAGCCCAGCTCGACGCCGTGGCGGATGACCTGTTCCAGCTTGTCCTGCTTGGGATAGCCTGCAAAGAGGGTCACTTCCACGCTGGGTTCGGCGGCGCTGGGGTAGCCCGGTTCCACCGAGAACTCTACGGTCTCCGGGCCGAAGCCGGTGATGACGGCGGTGTATTCGACGGCGTTGCCGTCGCAGAGGATGACGGTGTCGCCCAGCTTGCCCCGCATCACGCGGGCGAGGTGGTGGGCGTCCGCACCCCGCAGGGTGGCGGTGCCGTCGGCGATCTCAGTGGTAAAATAGCGGTGCGGCATAGTGGCTCCTATCCTGAACTTGCTCGCTTCAAAACGTTCCGAATCCGAACGTTTTGTTCGGCTTATACAAATTGTATCCGACTGCCAAGAGCTCCCCGAACAGGGGAGCTGGTGCAAAGCGCCTGAGCGATTATTTCCTGCGGCAGACGATGCACTCCCAGCCGCGCTTTTCCTTGACTTCCTGCACGGCGAGACCGGCGGCTTCCAGCCCGGCGATGACCTCATCCTTCCGGCTGTCGATGATGCCGCTGGCGATGAAAACGGCATCCTCGGCCATCAGGCCGGGGACGGCGGGGGCCAGAGACAGGATGGCGTTGGCGACGATGTTGGCGGTGATGATGTCATACGTGCCGCTGGCCTTGTCGGACAGGTTGCCCACCAGAACGGTGAGCTGGTCGGCCACGCCGTTCAGTGCGGCGTTTTCCCCGGCGGTGCGGACGGCCACGGGGTCGATGTCCACGCCCTCGGCAGAGGCCGCGCCCAGCTTGAGGGCGGCGATGGCGAGGATGCCGGAGCCGGTGCCGATGTCCAGCACCCGCTCGCCGCCCTTCACCCGCTCGTCCAGCGCTTCCAGGCAGAGGCTGGTGGTCTCGTGGCCGCCGGTGCCGAAGGCCAGACCGGGGTCGAGGATGAGCTTGACGCGGTCGGTGTCATATTCCTGCCAGGAGGGCACGACGGCGAGCCGCTGGCCGATCTCCATGGGGTGATAGTATTTGCGCCAGCCGTTCTGCCAGTCCTCCTGCTCCACGCCCTCGGTCTCGACGGTGTAGGCGATGCCTGCCGCCTCCATCCGGGCGGCGATGAGGGCCAGCGTCTCCACCGGCGAAGCGCCCGGCTCCAGATACAGGTGGATGATGACCTGGTCGCGGGGCTTGTCCAGCAGCTCCTGCTCGATGAGGTCTACGTGTGCGATCTCGGCCACCTGCTGTTCGATGTCGCTGTAGTCTTCGATATAGATGCCGCCTTCGGCGATCATCGTGGCGACGGCCTCGGCGTTGTCAGCGTCGGCTTTGGCCACGGTCAGGCGGATGTCGGTCCATTCCATTGATAAAACCTCCTTCGGGATGTTGTGCACGGTTCGGGAATACCTATATAGTAACATAGACGCCGCCCCGGTGCAAGAAGTGCGCGGCAGAGGCAGCAGAATATAGAAAATTCACAAACAAGAAAATTATTTTCAAAGAGGAAACTTGTATCCCATCAAAAACCCCAAAAACTTTTGACTGAAAAATGCAAAATCAAGGATTTTTGTATCATTCGCAAAGAAAATGGCGAAAACCCCCTTTCTTTTTTTCTTAACATGTGTTAAGATATTGTTACGCAATTATGGACAGCCTGCAACCAGGGGCCTCCATAACAACAACATTCTTTAAGGAGGAATGTGTCTTATGATGAAACATCTCCAGAAACTGGGCAAGGCACTGATGCTTCCCGTCGCGGTCCTGCCGATCTGCGGCATCCTGATGGGTCTTGGCTATGCCTTTGCTCCGGGCGTTATGGGTGTGCCCGGTGCAGCAACTTCCGGTGCAGCTTACACCGTTGGCTTCCTGCTGGTCAAGGCAGGCGGCGCTCTGATCGACAACATGGCTTGGCTGTTCGCAATCGGTGCAGCAGTCGGTCTGGCAGATGACCACGATGGTACCGCTGGTCTGGCTGGCCTCGTCAGCTTCCTGATGATGCAGCAGCTGCTGAGCCCCGCCGTCGTCGGTGCAGTCCGCACCCTCGAAGAGGGCACCGCTACCTACATCGCTTTCCAGAAGGTCGCTGGCAACTCGTTCATCGGCATTCTGGCCGCTGTGGTGGGCGCGACCTGCTACAACAAGTTCAAGAACACCCAGATGCCTGACTGGCTGGCTTTCTTCTCCGGCAAGCGCTTCGTTGCAATTGCCACCGGCCTGATCTCCATTGTGGTCTCTGTTGTTCTGCTGTTCGTCTGGCCCGTCATCTTCGGCGCGCTGGTCGCTCTGGGCAAGGGCATCGCAGGCATGAGAGGCATCGGCGCTGGCATCTACGCCTTCCTGAACCGTCTGCTGATCCCCACCGGCCTGCACCACGCTCTGAACAACGTGTTCTGGTTCGATACCATCGGCCTGGGCGACCTGTCCCACTTCTGGGCTGGTGAGACCTCTGCAGATGTGGGCTGGAGCCTCGGCATGTACATGTCCGGCTTCTTCCCCTGCATGATGTTCGGTATCGCCGGTGCTGCTCTGGCAATGGTCAAGACCGCGAAGAACAAGAAGGCTGCCATCGGTCTGGTTCTGTCCGCTGCGATCTGCGCTTTCGTCTGCGGCGTCACCGAGCCGTTCGAGTTCGGCTTCATGTTCCTGTGCTTCCCGCTGTACGTTGTGTACTCTGCTCTGTACGGCATCTTCACCGTCATCACCTACTACTCCGGCTTCCGTGCTGGCTTCTGCTTCTCTGCCGGTGCGACCGACCTGGTCTTCTCCGCATCCATGCCCGCAGCTGCTAAGACTTGGATGATCATTCCTCTGGGCATCGCTGCTTTCATCGTGTTCTATCTGGTGTTCTACTTTGCCATCACCAAGTTCGACCTGAAGACCCCCGGCCGTGAGGACGAGGACGCTGAAGAGGCCGAAAAGAAGGTCACCCTGGCCAACAACAACTACACCGAAGTTGCTTCTGGTGTGCTGAAGGCCATCGGCGGCAAGGCAAACGTCTCCAGCGTGGACTACTGCGCTACCCGCCTGCGTTTCACCATCAAGGACTACACGCAGGTCGATGAAAAGGCTGTCAAGGCAGCAGGCGCAGCCGGTGTCATCCGTCCTGACAAGACTACTTGCCAGGTCATCATCGGCACCAAGGTCCAGTTCGTGTACGACGAGCTGAAGAAGATGCTGTGATCGCATCCTGAATCGTAATTTTGTGCAGGAGACTGGTTGATCCTGCATCCGTTCCCGAAGGGCCGCTGAGGGCGGGCGTTCACGCCCATCTTCGGCGGCCCTTTTTTGTTCACACAAAACCGTTTTTTGAGCACTGCGACTGTGCTATACTAAAGACAACGAGAAAAAATCAGGAGGTTTCCACTATGAAGATCATTCGTGCAAAGGATTACAAGGATATGTCCCGCAAGGCGGCAAACATCATCTCCGCGCAGGTCATCATGAAGCCGAACTGTGTGCTGGGCCTGGCCACCGGCGGCACCCCTGTGGGCGCGTATGCCCAGCTGGTGGAGTGGTACAACAAGGGCGATGTGGACTTCTCGGAAGTCACCACCGTCAACCTGGACGAGTACCGCGGCCTGCCCAAGGAGCATCCGGAGAGCTACTGGAGCTTCATGCACAAGAACCTGTTTGACCATGTGAACATCCGCCCGGAGGCCATCCATCTGCCCGATGGCACCAACCCCGATGCAGCAGACGCCTGCGCAAAGTACAACGAGATCATCCACAGCGTGGGCGGCATCGACCTGCAGCTGCTGGGCCTTGGCCCCAACGGCCACATCGGCTTCAACGAGCCGGGCGAAGCCTTTGAGCTGGAGACCCACTGCGTGGACCTGACCGCTGCCACCATCGAGGCCAACAAGCGCTTCTTTGACGGCAACGAGGACCTCGTGCCCAAGCAGGCCTACACCATGGGCATCAAGACCATCATGCAGGCCCGCAAGGTGCTGGTGGTGGCCAACGGTCTGGCCAAGGCCAAGGCCGTCAAGGCCGTCGTGTCCGGCCCCGTCACCCCGGAGTGTCCGGGTTCCATCCTGCAGATGCACCCCGACTGCATCCTGGTGGCTGACGAAGAGGCACTGAGCCTGCTGTGACCCTCTCAGGCAAAGCCTTGCGGCTTTGCCAGCTCCCCCAAAGGGGGAGCCATTGGCAGCAAGGCATTGCGGGAGCGTAAAGAAAAACAGCAGCAAACAGCTCGATTATAGAGGCTTCAATTATGATCATCAAACATGCAAAGATCTATACCCCCCGCCACACGTTCGAGGAGGGGGACCTGTTCATCCGGGAGGGGCGCATCGTGCCCTTTGCGCAGCCGGAAGCAGGCGAAGAAGTTCTGGATGCCAAGGGTGCTTATGCGCTGCCCGGCCTTGTGGACATCCATTTCCACGGTGCCATGGGCAAGGACTTCTGCGACGGAACGGAAGAGGCCATCCAGACGCTGGCCGACTTTGAAGCCAGCAAGGGTGTGCTGGCCATCTGCCCCGCGACCATGACCTTCTCGGAAGAGATCCTGAACGGCGTCATGGATGCGGCTGCGGCCCACCGGAACGGCAAGGGCGCAGACCTTGTCGGCATCAACATGGAAGGCCCCTTCATCAGCCCGAAGAAGGTCGGCGCACAGAACCCGGAATACCTCCATCCTGCCGATGTGGGAATGTTCCGCCGTTTGCAGAAGCGCGCGAACGGCCTCATCAAGCTAGTAGATGTGGCCCCCGAAGAGCCGGGTGCGCTGGAGTTCATCCGGGAGTGCTGCGGGGAGGTCCGCATCTCCATCGCCCACACCTGCACCAGCTACGATACCGCCTGCGCGGCTTTTGACGCCGGTGCCACCCACATGACCCACCTCTACAATGCCATGCCCGGCATCACCCACCGCGAGCCCGGCCCCATCATTGCGGCGCTGGAGCGCGGCGCAGAAGTCGAGCTCATCACCGACAATGTCCACATCCACCCGGCCATGGTCCGCTTCACCTTCCGCACCTTCGGCGACGACCACGTCATCCTCATCGCCGACAGCATGATGGCCTGCGGCCTGCCCGATGGGCAGTACAGCCTGGGCGGACAGGCGGTCACGGTCAAGGGCCCGCGCGCCACGCTGACCGAACAGCCCGGCACCATCGCCGGAAGCGCGACCTGCCTGTACGACTGCATGAAGCGGGCTGTGCTGGAGATGGGTGTCCCGCTGGAGAGCGCCGTCCGCGCCGCCAGCGAAAACCCCGCCCGGAGCATCGGCATCGACAACGACTACGGCAGCCTGAGCGCCGGACGGTACGGCAACGTCATTCTGGCCGACGAAGCGCTCAACATTCAGGCTGTCATCCAGAAAGGAACCCGCATCGTATGAATCCCGTGCCCCTGACCTGGCGGTTGCTGACCGCCGAAGAGCTGACGAAGGTGTACCTCGACGAGATGCGCCGCGATTTTCCCCAGAGCGAGCTCAAGCCCCTGAGCATGATCCTGAACAGCGAAGCCGCCGGAACCGCCCACACCTGGGGCATCTACGACGGCGATGCACTGGCCGCCTATCTTCTGATGGTGCGCCCCATGGGCTGTGCCATGAGCCAGCTGGACTACTTTGCGGTCCTGCCCCGGTACCGGGCCTCCGGTCTGGGCGCGGCATTGCTGGCAGAGCTGCCCGGCCACGAAAACGGCTGTCAGGCCATCCTCATTGAGGCCGAGTGCCCCGAAAAAGCTGAGGACGAGGCCATGGCCGTCCGCCGTCTGGGCTTCTACGCCCGGTGCGGGGCTGTGGATGTGGGCTGGACGGAGCATCTCTTCGACGCCTGGTTCCGGGTGCTGGTGCTGCCCTGCGGCCGGACCACCCCGGATGCGGAGACCACCGTGCAGGGGCTGGCTGACTGCTACCGCCGCACGATGGGCGATCCGCAGTGGAAAAAACACGTCACATTCTACCGCCCGGATGGGGTCGAAGCCCGGTTCTGACCACAGTTTGCATTCAAACTGTGCCGCCTGCCTCTGCACCTTGCAGGGGTGGGCGGCTTTTTACTGAAAAAAAGACGCTTGACAGGCTGGAACAATATGGTATGCTTAACTTGACAAACGACTGAAAATGGATAAGACCGGGCAAGGAGGAAACAAGACATGGAACAAACATTTTCCCGCCGCGGATTTTTGAAGGGTGCCGCCGCTGCGGCGCTGGCCGTCTCGGCCATGGGCCTGACCGGATGTGCGGAGGAGGACAGCCCCACCACGGCGGTCGTGCTGGGTGATTATAAAGTGGATGTGGATGTCAGAAAATCGACACGCCGCAGTGATACGAGGAATAACAAGACCACGGGCATCCTGCTTCCGGTGGTGTACATCACAAACCAGACCGGCAGTGTGATGGAATTGAAACTGACGGCGAGCGTGTTTAAGGCAGCCGCTTCGGACGGTACGGAATTGAAGTTCGATTCAGCGCTTCAACCGCTCACGCTGGTGCAGAAAGTCCCGGCAAGCGTTACGCCCAGCTTCTCCACGACTGACGAGGAGGTTTTCCAGAAGCTGAGCAGCGGAGAGCTGAGCCTGAAGCTGTCCATTACCCTGTCGGGGCAGACGGCAGTTTATACAATGAACTTTGGCGATCTGACCCAGACGGTCGAAAAAATCTGAACCAAACCTTAAAAGGAGGAACTGAAGATGGAACTGACCCGTCGTGGATTTTTGAAGAGTGTGGGCGCAGCAACGCTGGCTGTGGCTGCTGTGGGCCTGCTGGGTGGCTGCGAAGGCGGCGAGATGGTGGGCAACGCCAACGGCCTGAACGATACCGCTGAGCTGAAGGGCATCAAGATGACCGTGCGGTCTCTGGCTTACGCAAGCTATTCGGACGGCACCTTCTATCTGGTGCCGGAAGTGCTCATCAACAACGGCAGCGCGGCCGGGATCCCGTTGAACCCCACCGGCGGCAGCTTCAAGCTGCGGGTGAACGGTTCGGAGGAACTGGACATCAACTCCGACACCATGGCCATTCTGGACAAGAACTCTAAGCTGAACGCGCTGGATACCCGCACCCTGAACCGCGGCCAGTACGAAAAGGGCCATCTGTGCGGCAAGGGCAGCGGCGTGTCGAAATTCGATTACGTGCAGGTGCTGTTCTACCCGAACCCGCAGGACGCCAAGACCTACCTGTGCTGCAAGATCGCAGCCAAGGAAGCCTCCCTGATGCTGGGCATCTGAGCGCCAGACCAAAACCCTCCAAGCCGGAGCTGTGCGAGCCGCACAGCTCCGGCTTTTTTGATTGTGTAGTCTGCACAAGCAGAGCGGGGTATTTTCGGCAGTTGGCGCGGAACTGTAAAATCCGGCGCAACGATTTTCACACCGGAAGAGCCGAAATTTTACAAAGCAGAAAAAGCCTGTGCAAACAATTTACTTCAATTTTTCCCGCGCATGGTCGCAGCGGCAGAAAGACGGCGGTACAATAAAGGCGTTCCAAGGGAAAACACAAAAAGGAAAAAAGAACCGGGAAAATACGACCCGGATATGGTTATGGAGGAAAACATTATGAAAAAGATCACGCGCCGTTCGTTCCTTGCTGTTTGTGGTGCCGCAGCCGCCGCTGCTGCCCTGACCGCCTGCGGCGGTTCCGCTTCTTCCACTGCGGCTTCTTCCGCCGCTGCATCCACGGCCTCTTCGGCCGCTTCCACTGCTTCCGGCAGCCTGTCCGGCAATGTGGCCACCGGCGGTTCCACTTCCATGAAGAACGTCATCGCCGCCCTGACCGAAGGTTTCGCTGAGGTGGAGCCGGGCGTCACCGTCAGCTATGACCCCACCGGTTCCGGTGCCGGCATCACCGGTGCGACCGATAAGACCCTGGACATCGGCCTGTCCTCCCGCGCCCTGAAGGACGACGAGAAGAACGATGTGGACGGCACCGTCATCGCACTGGACGGCATCGCCATCATCGTGAACAAAGACAGCAAGGTCGAGGATCTGACCGTCGATCAGCTCAAGCAGATGTTCACCGGCGAGATCACCAACTGGTCTGAGGTCGGCGGCGACGACGGCGAGATCGTTCTGATCGGCCGTGAGGCTGGCTCCGGTACCCGCGACGGCTTCGAGAGCATCGTGGATGTCAAGGACTCCTGCAAGTATGCACAGGAGCTGACCGCGACCGGCGCTGTCATCAGCGCCGTCGAGGCCAACCCGCTGGCTATCGGCTACGCTTCCCTGTCTGCCGTCGGCGAGACTGTGAAGATGGTCACGGTCGGCGGTGTGGCCTGCAGCGAGGAGACCGTTAAGGACGGCAGCTATGAGGTCCAGCGTCCCTTCGTCTTCGTCACCAACAAGTCCGTCACCCTGTCCGAGCAGGCGCAGGCCTTCTTCGACTTCGCCACCAGCGCCGATGCTGCGGACCTCATCCGTACCGCCGGTGCAGTGCCTGTGAATGAGTAATCGAGTATGAAACAAAACGCTTCGCTTCTGAAAAAGATCGAGCTGCCCCGCACCCCCGCCGAGTGGCTGGAAGCTGTGATGAACTTCCTCTTCTTCCTCTGCGGCATCCTGGCAGTGGGCTGCGTGGTGCTCATCTCGGTGTACATGATCGCTTCGGGCGTGCCTGCCATCCGGAAGATCGGCCTGTTCCGCTTCCTGTTCGGCACCGAGTGGGCCTCCACGGCCGCAGACCCGAAGTACGGCATCCTGCCCTTCATCCTGTCCAGCGTGTACGGCACACTGGGTGCGACCCTCATCGGTGTGCCGGTGGGCCTGCTGACGGCGGTGTTCCTCTCGAAGACCGCCGGGCCCCGTGTGCGCACGGTGGTCGTCACGGCCATCGAGCTGCTGAGCGGCATCCCCAGCGTCGTGTTCGGCCTACTGGGGATGCAGGTGCTCGTCCCAGCAGTGGCCAGGGCCTTTGGCAAGGCATCCGGTGCCTGCCTGCTGAGCGCCATCGTGGTGCTGGCCATCATGATTCTGCCCAGCATCGTGTCCGTGTCGGTCACAGCGCTGAACGCCGTCCCGCCGGAGTATGAGCAGGGCAGTCTGGCGCTGGGTGCCACCGATACCGAGACCTGGTTCAAGATCAGCGTCCCCGCCGCGAAGAGCGGCATCGCCGCCGGCATCGTGCTGGGCATCGGCCGCGCCATCGGCGAGGCCATGGCCGTGATGATGGTGGCGGGCAACAGCCCCAATATGCCGGACAGCCTGTTCCGGAGCGTCACCTTCCTGACCACCGCCATTGCCAAGGAGATGAGCTACGCCAGCGGCCTGCAGAAGCAGGCACTGTTCAGCATCGCGCTGGTGCTGTTCGTCTTCATCATGCTCATCAATGTGGTGCTGAATGTTGTGCTGAAGGGAGGAGACCGCGATGAACGCTGAGTTCTCCCCGGCCCGCAGGGCCTGGAACCGCTTCTTCACCGCCGCTGTCTGGGCCGCTGCCGTTCTGGTCATGGCGCTGGTGGCGGGCATCATCGGGATGGTGCTGGTGCGTGGCCTGCCCCACATCAGCTGGAAGTTCCTGACCACCACGGCCAGCGTCCTCAAGGGGACGGACGGCATCCTGCCGGCCATCCTCAACACGCTGTATGTCATCGTGCTGACGTTGCTCATCGTGCTGCCGCTGGGCGTTGGGGCTGCGGTCTACCTGACCGAGTACGCCACCAACCGCCGCATCATCGAGGTCATCGAGTTCACCAACGAGACGCTGGCGGGCATCCCCAGCATCATCTATGGTCTGGTGGGTATGCTGGTCTTCGCCCAGGCGCTGGGCTTCCAAACCTGCCTGCTCTCCGGCTGCCTGACGCTGGTCATCATGAACCTGCCCACCATCATCCGCACCACCCAGGAGTCCCTGAAGACGGTGCCCCAGGGCTACCGCGAGGGTGCCATGGGTCTGGGCGCGGGCAAGTGGCACATCATCCGCACCATCGTGCTGCCCTGCAGCATCGACGGCATCGTGACCGGCTGCATCCTGGCCGTGGGCCGCATCGTGGGCGAAAGCGCCGCACTGCTCTTCACCGCCGGTGCTGCCGAGGTCATCGCCAAGGGCGTTGCAAAGGCATACACCTCCAACGGTGCGACCCTCTCGGTCCTGCTCTATCTGCGGGCCTTTGAGGACGGCGACTTCGATTCCGCCTGGGCCATCGGCGCGGTGCTGCTGGTGTTGGTGCTGGTCATCAACCTGGCTGCCCGCCTGGCCAAGACCAAGTTGAAACAGAAACAATAAAAGGAAAAAAGAACCCTCTCCGTCAGTGCTTCCGCACTGACACCTCTCCCGAAGGGCGAGGTTCAGAAGTGCCGGTCAATGCAGCACAAAAGCTCTCCCTTTGGGAGAGCTGGCGAGCGCAGCGAGACTGAGAGGGTCGTTTCCGATCAAATACGAGGATTTTGTCTATGACAGAGACTGCTCCCATCATCACCGCTAAGGACCTCAACCTCTGGTACGGTGATTTCAAGGCACTGAAGGATATTTCACTGGATGTGGGCGAGCGCGAGATCACCGCGCTCATCGGCCCGTCCGGCTGCGGCAAGTCCACCTTTCTGAAAACACTGAACCGGATGAACGACCTGGTCCCCGGCGTCCGCATCGAGGGCGATGTCCGGCTGCGGGGGCAGGATATCTTCGCCCGCGAGATGCAGCTCACCGAACTGCGCCGCCGGGTGGGCATGGTGTTCCAGAAGGCCAACCCCTTCCCCATGAGCATCTACGATAACATCACCTACGGCCCCAAGCTCCACGGGGTGCACAACAAAGCCGAGCTTGACGAGCTGGTGGAAAGTTCCCTGAAGGGTGCTGCCCTCTGGAACGAGGTCAAGGACCGCCTGAAAAAGAGCGCTTTGGGCCTTTCCGGCGGCCAGCAGCAGCGCCTGTGCATCGCACGCGCTCTGGCCGTCAAGCCCGAAGTGCTGCTGATGGATGAGCCCACCAGCGCCCTCGACCCCGGCTCTACGATGAAGGTCGAAGAGCTGATGAGCGAGCTGAAAAAGGACTACACGGTGGTCATCGTCACCCACAACATGCAGCAGGCGGCCCGCATCAGCGACCGCACCGCGTTCTTCCTGCTGGGCGAGCTGGTGGAAGTCGGCCCCACGGCGCAAATCTTCAGCACCCCGCAGGACAAGCGCACCGAAGATTACATTTCCGGCCGGTTCGGCTGATGAGGGAGGTCACAGTATGACAGTTCGCACACAATACGAGGCCGACCTTACCGCCCTGAAGGCGGCGCTGGTCGAGATGGGCCAGAACTCCGCCGACGCGGTGGAGGCCGCGCTGGAGGCCCTCTGCACCGCTGACGCCGCGGCCGCTGCCGCCATCGTCAAGGGCGATGGCCGGATCAACAACATGGAGCGGGACATCGAGCATCGCTGCATGACCCTGCTGCTCCGCCAGCAGCCGGTGGCGGGCGACCTGCGCCGCATCTCCACGGCCATAAAGGTCGTTACCGACATCGAGCGCATGGGCGACCATGCCGCCGACATCGCGGAGATCATCCCCCACCTCGTCACCGTCCGCAGGGACGGCGACCCGGCGGTCAGCCAGGCCATCCGGATGGGCCAGAAAGCCCACAAGATGATCCTGGACGCCCTCGCCGCCCTGGCCGGGGAGGATGAGCCTGCCGCCCAGAAGGTCATTGCCGCCGACGACGAGGTGGACTATGACTTCAACGCCATCAAGCACACCCTCGCTGAGGAGATCGCCGCCGACCCCGCCAAGGTGGACGCCGCGCTCGACCTGCTGATGGTCATCAAGTATCTGGAGCGCATCGGCGACCACGCCGTCAACGTGGCCGAGTGGGTGGAGTTTGTCCGCACCGGACGCTACCACAACGAGAATATGTTCTGAGTTTCTCCCGGAAGATTCTGTGTTTTCCTCACTTTTCCGGAAAAGCTGCCGCCTGTGCCGGGCGGCGGCTTTTTTGGTGTGAAATTGTGAAAGTTTTGGTCTGCTCAAAATTTTAGGGAACTGCTGCAATCTTTTGCCAGGTACGACCGTATTATGGTCAGAAGGGCTTCCCAGAAAGCCCATGGAACTGGCAGCGGCGGGCGTCCGGCATCCCCCTTTTGTCCCCTCGCCCGCCGCGCCGCAACGGAGGACCAGATTCTTATGAAACAGATGCAGAAATTTCCGCTGGAAGCGCGCGGCGAGACTGTCAGCCGGGAAGCGCTGGTCCAGGCGGCCTTACAGGAGATCACCCAGAACTACCGTGAAGCAAGCCTTTCCAACGTAGCGCGCACCTATGGCGTTTCGCTGGCCTATGTCAGCGAGTGCGTCCGCACACAGACCGGCAAGACCTACAAGGAATTGCTTCAGAAGCACCGGATGGAGACGGCGGCCCGCCTGCTGCGCCGCAGCGATTTGAACATCCAGCAGATCATCACCCAGGTGGGCTACGAGAACACGAGCTACTTCTACCGCCTGTTCCACGAGCGCTACGGCCAGAGCCCCCGCGAGTATCGCAATGCCCGCCAGCGCCGCCCCCATGCGTGATGTGCGGGTTCCTTTCCGGCGGCCCTCTCCGCTTTTTGGCGGAGGGGGCCGTTTTGTGTCCGGTCAAAACTGGAATTTCGGCCCGGATTGTGATAAAATGAGACCAATAGACTGGATGCGTCGGTTTCTGCGCATCGCAAGAGAGGGTGAATGAACATGTTTCGTGGAGCGAGACGCTCTGATCTGGACGCTATCATGCAAATTTATGCCCGCGCCCGGCAGGAAATGGCCGCCAGCGGCAACCCGACTCAGTGGGGGACGAGTTTTCCCCCGCAGGACCTGATCGAAGAGGACATCGACACCAACCGCCTGTTCGTGTATCTGCACAACGGTGAGATGGAGGCCGTGTTCGCCTTCGTCCTCGGCCCGGACCCGACCTATGCAAAGATCGAAGACGGCCAGTGGCTGAACGATGCGCTGCCCTATGGCACCATCCACCGGCTGGCCTCGGCGGGCAAGCGCCCCGGCGTGGCGACCGATGTCATCAACTGGTGTCTGGAGCACTGCGAGAGCCTGCGGGCCGATACCCACGCGGACAACAAGATCATGCAGCACCTGCTGGAAAAGAACGGCTTCACCCGCTGCGGCATCATCCATGTGGCCGATGGAACGCCCCGCATCGCCTACCAGCGCCTGTCGCGGGAGGGGATGGCACGATGAACGAATCGCTGAACGAAGCCGTTGCCGCCCTGCGGCCGGAGATGACCGCCGCCTTGCAGCGGCTGGTGCGGAAGAAGAGTGTGGAAGGGCCGGAGCTGCCCGGCAAGCCCTTCGGTGCAGATGTGGACGCCTGCTTTACGGAGGCGCTGACCCTCTGCCGTGAGCTGGGGTTCGAGACGACCGACCTCGACCGGTACATCGGCTGGTGCGAGATCGGTTCCGGCGACGAAATGGTGGCTGTGTTGGGCCATCTGGACGTCGTGCCCGAAGGCGAGGGCTGGCACCACCCGCCCTATGGGGCCGAGATCGTGGACGGCCGGCTCTTTGGCCGGGGAGCCATCGACGACAAGGGCCCGGTGGTGGCCAGCCTGTTTGCGCTGAAGGCCATCCGGGACCTGAACATCCCGCTCCGGCGCCGGGTGCGTCTGCTCTTCGGCCTGAACGAGGAGACCAACGACCGGGATGTCTTCTATTACCGCGACCACGGTGGAGAGATCCCGGTGCTGGGTTTTACGCCCGATGGCGAATACCCGCTCATCAACGGCGAAAAGGGCATCCTGAACGAGAGCTATGCGGTGCAGCTGCACCAGACCGGGGCCTGGAAGCTGGTCTCGGTCCGGGGCGGCGTGGCCGGCAATGTGGTGCCGGACTACGCCTGCGCCGAGCTGACCGCTCCGGCGGGGGCTTCTCTTCCGGCGGCTGCGCACATCACCTGCACCGCCATCCCCGGCGGCTGGAAGGTGGAAGCCGACGGCGTTTCGGCCCACGGCAGCCACCCCGAACAGGGGCAGAATGCCATCGGGCGGCTGGCGCTCTATCTGGAACAGCTCCCGCTGGAAGGCGACGCACAGAAGGCCGTGGCCTTCCTGGCAGAAACGCTGGGCATGGACCCCTACGGCGAACGGCTGCTGGGCCACCGGCTGGAAGACGACCTCTCCGGCCCCATGAGCTGCAATCTGGGCCTCATCGAGGGCGACGAGACGCACCTCTGGGTCAAGCTGAACTACCGCTACCCCGTCACCAAAACGGTGGACGACTGCGCCCCCGCCGTCAAGGCAGCCTTCGAGGCCGCCGGCTGGGCGCTGGACCAGTCCGTCCATAAACAGAAGCTCTATTACCCGGAGCAGACCCCGCTCGTGCAGGCGCTGCTGGGCGTCTACCGCGACGCCACCGGCGACCGGTCTGCCCCCAAGTGCATCGGTGGCGGCACCTATGCCAAAGTCCTGCCGAACACGGTGGCCTTCGGCCCCCTCTTCGACGGCGACCCGGTGACGGAACATCAGCCGGACGAGTTTATCGACCTGGACCGTCTGGTGCAGAACGCACAGATCATCGCGCAGGCTGTGGTCAAACTGGCCAACCTGCCGCTGGAATAAGGAGGATGGGCGTATGAAGATCACGCAGGTGCGGCTGGGCCGCATTTCCACCCCGCTGCGGGTGCCGTTCAAAACGGCACTGCGCACCGTCAACAGCGTCGAGGACGTCATCGTGGAGCTCCACACCGACACCGGTGCCGTGGGCTACGGTGAGGCACCGCCCACCGGCGTCATCACCGGCGACACGGCCGGGGCCATCATCGGGGCCATTCAGGACCACATCGCCCCGGCCATCCTCGGCCATGACATCGACGAGTTCGAGGACCTGACCGCTGCCGTGCAGAAGGCCCTCGTCCACAACACCAGCGCAAAGGCTGCGGTGGATATGGCACTGTGGGACCTGCTGGGCCAAAAGTACAACGCCCCGGTCTACCGGATGCTGGGCGGTGCCCGGAAGAACATCGTCACCGACATCACCATCAGCGTGAACCCGCCGGAGGAGATGGCGCGGGATGCCCGCACCGCTATCGCCCGCGGGTACGACTGCCTGAAGGTCAAGGTCGGCATCGACCCGGAACTGGATGTGGCCCGGCTGGCCGCAGTCCGCGAGGCGGTGGGCAGAGAAGTCTGCATCCGCATCGACGCGAATCAGGCCTGGAACGCCAAGCAGGCCGTCCGCATCCTGAACCAGATGCAGGACAAGGGGCTGGACATCGAGTTCGTGGAGCAGCCCGTCCCGGCGGCAGACCTGGAGGGGATGCAGTACGTCACCCGCCACGCAGACGTCCCGGTGCTGGCCGACGAGAGCGTATTCAGCCCGGCGGATGCCCTGAAGATCATGCAGACCGGCGCGGCCGACCTCGTGAACATCAAGCTGATGAAATGCGGCGGTATCACCAACGCGCTGCGGATCGCGGCGGCGGCAGAGGTGTACGGCGTCGAGTGCATGATCGGCTGTATGCTGGAAGCAAAGATCTCGGTCAACGCTGCCGTGGAGCTGGCCTGCGCCAAAAAGATCATCACCCGGATCGACCTCGACGGCCCGGTGCTGTGCAGCGAAGACCACATCCTCGGCGGTGCCGTCTTTGACGAAAAGAACATCACCGTCTCTGATGCGCCCGGCCTCGGCATCCAGGGCTTCGTCCCCGGCAAGGTGCAGTATCTCGGCTGAACTGTGAAAAAAACGGACCTCCTCCCACCTGAAAACAGACGGGAGGAGGTCTTTTTCTGTCGAATTGTATTCCATGCAAGGACGATAAAAAACTTCGTGTTTGGAGATGGGCAGATGAAAAGCCGAAAAAAGTGGGCGAAATCGTTGACTTTTTGGGAGCCAGAGACTATAATTACACATGTTCCGCGTAGAGGAATGGGAAAATCTGTGCGCGATGGGCGCACAACAAATGGAAAGAGGAGTGTTTGAATATGAAAACGCTGAAGGCTCTCGTGGCAAAGTACAATGCCGCCAGCCTCATCCTGCGCATTCTGGTGGGCCTGCTCGTCGGCGTGGTGCTGGCGCTGGTGGTGCCCGGTGCAGGCTGGGTGGAAGAGTTCGGCAACCTGTTCGTCGGTGCGCTGAAGGGCATTGCCCCTGTGCTGGTCTTCGTCATCGTGGCAAGTGCACTGGCACAGGGCACCTCCAAATTGGACCGCCGGTTCGGTACGGTCATCTGGCTGTATATGCTGACCACCTTTCTGGCGGCGGCCATTGCGGTCATCACGAGCTTTCTATTTCCGCAGACCATCGTTCTGGCAGAGGCTGCGGAGTCGGAAGTGGTGCCGCAGGGCCTTGGCGAGGTGCTGAGCACCCTGCTGACCAACTTTGTGGCAAACCCCATCAGCGCCCTGCTGAACGGCAACTACATCGGCATCCTGTTCTGGGCCTGCCTGTTCGGTCTGGCAATGAAGAAATACGGTGCGGAGAACACCAAGGTCTTCCTGGCCAACACCGCCGACGCGGTGTCCCAGATCGTCCGCTGGATCATCAACCTGGCTCCCTTCGGCATCATGGGTCTGGTGTATACCAACGTGGTGAACAACGGCCTGTCCATCTTCACCCAGTACGGCAGACTGCTGGCCCTGCTGGTCGGCACCATGCTCTTCATGGCATTGGTGGTCTCGCCGTTCATCATCTTCCTGTATCTGCACTGCAATCCGTATCCGCTGGTCTTCCGCTGCCTGCGTGAATCCGGCCTGACGGCCTTCTTCACCCGCAGCTCGGCCGCGAACATCCCCGTCAACATGACCCTGTGCGAGAAGTTGGGCCTGGACAAGGATATGTATTCCGTCTCCATCCCGCTGGGCGCGACCATCAACATGGACGGCGCGGCCATCACCATCACCATCATGACGCTGGCTGCGGCCAATACGCTGGGCCTGCAGGTCTCTCTGCCTGCGGCCATCCTGCTGTCGGTCATGTCGGCACTGGGTGCCTGCGGTGCCTCCGGTGTGGCGGGCGGCTCCCTGCTGCTCATCCCCATGGCCTGCTCCCTGTTCGGCATCTCGAACGACATCGCCATGCAGGTCGTCGGCGTCGGCTTCATCATCGGCGTCGTGCAGGACTCCGTGGAAACGGCCCTGAACTCTGCCGGTGACGTCGAGTTCGCCGCCACCGCCGAGTATCACCAGTGGCGCAAGGCAGGCAAGCCCCTGCCGGAGTTCCTGGGCTGAAAAAAGTAAAACGAAAACGCACATCGGCCTCCCTGCTGTTCTGGCGGGGAGGCCGTTTTTGCTGCATGGGTCTGGGACGGATCGCAGGTTTTCGGCTCCAGAATAATGGAACGGCCATGTGCTCGTCAATGTATACAAGAAGTTTCGCGCAGAGGAAAAACCTTTTGTGAACGAGAAACAATGAACGAAAAAACGTAAAAAATGCAACTGTAAATTCATAGAATGTTCATAGTTCGTTCTGCCTTTCTTCATAAATAGATGGCATAATATGGCCATCCCAAGAGGGAAAGGAGATGAAAATTATGAAGGTTCTGAAGAAGATCGCTCAGATCATCGGCGAGGTTTGCTCCGTCAACGCTGGCATCGATTTCTACGCTGGCTAATGAAAAGTTCTGGTTCCTGTGGGAAAGTGGAACACGAACTTTTGAGCAGATAAAAAAGCAAAACGCTTTGATGATAGAACAAAGGGGAGCCCCCGCAGCCATCTGGCTTGCAGGGGCTCCCCTTTTTGCGTCCGGGAATGGGTCAGTCGATGAAGTTTGCCTTTTGCAGGGCGGTCAGGATGAGCGGGATGAGGATGAGCTGGGCGATGATGCCGGGGATGGCGGTGAGCAGCGCACCGGACAGAAACGCCGAGAACGGGAAGGCCGAGCCGGACAGACCCGCCAGCACGAACCGCACGGCACCCCAGACCAGACGGCCCGCTACCATGGCGGTGACGAGGGCGGCATACATCATGGGCAGCGTGTGCCGGACTTTTTTGTACATCCAGCCCGCCACAGCGCCGTAGGTGGCCAGCTCAAAGGCCATGGCGATGGCGATGGGGTACAGCGGAGGCATCCCGAACAGCACCGAGCGCAGCAGCGGCGCGAGGAAGCCCAGGGCCAGGCCCCAGGGGCCGCCCAGCACAAAGCCGGCCAGCAGCACCGGAAAGTGCATGGGGCAGAGCATGTTGCCGACCTGGGGCACATGGCCGGTGATCATGGGCAGGACGAAGGCCAGCGCCAGAAACAGCGCGGCCAGAACGAGATCCCGTGCGGGAGAGTGGGTCTTGGTGTTCATGAATGGTTCCTCCTCTGGGCAGACAAAAAAAGGGGCCTGCCCCGGCGTTCCTCGCCAAAGGCAGACCCCTTCATGGTGTCCGTTCAACAATCTGCAATGAAAAAATGAAGCCGGGCTTCGGCCCGGTGCCCGGCTTCGTGCCGGAATTGTGAAAATTATAGCAGATGCGGCGAACGCTGTCAAGATGGAAGGAAGCCTTGCAATTTTCACAAAAACGGAAGCGATTGAGCGGATTTTTGCTAATTGATGTACATTTTGACGAAAGAACCTTGACGTTTTTACATAGAATAGATAATATATACTTGAAAAATAGCGTATTGGGGCGCAACAGCCCGCTGCGCAGACATTCCGATGCAAACGCTGAGGTTCATACGGGAGGACCATCATGACAAATGCAGAAAAACTCACCCTAGCAAAGCACGCCTGCCACATCCGCATGGGCGTGATCGAGGGCACGCACAGCGCCAAGTGCGGCCATCCGGGCGGCAGCCTGGACATCGCCGAAGTGCTGTCCTACCTCTATTTTGTAGAGATGAACGTCGATCCGAAGGCTCCGAAGGACCCGGACCGTGACCGTCTGGTGCTCTCCAAGGGCCACGCAGCCCCCGGCCTGTACGCAGCGCTGGCCGAGCGCGGCTTCTTCCCGGTGGAAGACCTCAAGACTCTGCGCAAGATCGGCAGCTACCTGCAGGGCCACCCCAATATGAACAGTGTGCCGGGCGTGGATATGTCCACCGGCAGCCTGGGCCAGGGCATCTCTGCCGCCGCCGGCATGGCACTGGGTGCCAAACACGCAGGCAAGGCCCTGAACGTCTATGCCATCGTGGGCGACGGCGAGGTCGAAGAGGGCGAGTGCTGGGAAGCCTTTATGTTTGCCGCACACTACGGCCTGTCCAACCTCTGCGTCTTCCTGGACCGCAACCGCCTGCAGATCGACGGCCCCACCGAGAACGTCATGAGCAGCGAGCCGCTGGAAGACAAGCTCCGCGCCTTCAACTTCAATGTCCTGACCATCGACGGCCACGACTACGACCAGATCGAGAAGGCCATCGCAGCCTTCCACGCAGAGAGCGAGAAGCCCACCTGCATCCTGCTGGACACCATCAAGGGCAAGGGCGTCTCCTTTATGGAGAACGCCGTTGACTGGCACGGCAAGGGCCCCAATGACGAGGAATATGAGATCGCCATGAAGGAACTGACCGCAGCCTACGCCGCGCTGGAAGAGGAGGAAAAGTAAGATGGCAGATGTGAAGAAGATTGCGACCCGTGACAGCTACGGCAACACCCTGAAGGAGCTGGCTGCAGAGGGTCACGACGACATCGTGGTGCTGGACGCCGACCTGGCCGCCGCCACCAAGACCGGCATGTTCCGTAAGGCATATCCGGACCGCCACTTTGACTGCGGCATTGCCGAGGGCAACATGATGGGCGTGGCTGCGGGCCTGGCCACCATGGGCTATACCCCGTTCGTTTCCAGCTTTGCCATGTTCGCTGCGGGCCGTGCCTTTGAGCAGATCCGCAACTCCATCGCCTACCCCCGCCTGAACGTTAAGATCGGCGCGACCCACGGCGGCATCTCCGTCGGTGAGGACGGCGCTTCCCACCAGTGCTGCGAGGATTTCGCCCTGATGCGCAGCCTGCCCGGCATGACCGTCATCTGCCCCGCCGATGACGTCGAGGCTCGCGCAGCCGTCCGCGCCGCGTATGCGATGCAGGGCCCGGTCTACCTGCGCTTCGGCCGTCTGGCAGTGCCCGTCTTCCACGATGAGGCCAACTACCACTTCGAGCTGGGCAAGGGCGAGCAGCTCACCGAGGGCAACGACATCGCCATCATCGCCACCGGCCTGATGGTCAACGAAGCCCGCCTGGCGGCAGAGCAGCTGGCCGCTGAGGGCATCCACGCCCGCGTCATCAACATCCACACCATCAAGCCGCTGGATGAGGAGATCGTCATCCAGGCGGCAAAGGAGTGCGGCAAGGTCATCACCGCCGAGGAGCACAGCGTCATCGGTGGTCTGGGCGAGGCCGTCTGCGCTGTCCTGAGCGAGAAGTGCCCCACCCCCGTCCGCCGCGTCGGTGTGCAGGACAAGTTCGGCTGCTCCGGCCCGGCCTGGGATCTGCTGAAGCTGTACGGCCTCGATGCCGCCACCATCTGCAAGACGGCCCACGAGATGCTGTAAGAAGAACTGCAAATGCAAAGCGCCTGTCGGCAGATGCTGACAGGCGCTTTTTGCTGGGTTCAGATGCGGGTGAAGGGCACCATGCCGTGCTCTTCGGGGGTGTAGTATTCCATCAGGGCCAGATAATTCTCGCCCTCGTGGCAGTAGGCGGCGCGGAGGACGCTGTCCAGTTCGCCCCGCATCGAGACGAGCTTGACGATGTACTGCGCCACGATCCGGACGATGTTGGACTCGATGCCGTAGCACAGGCCGACGGCCAGCACCGGGATGATGATCTGCTGGGCCAGCAGGGGCACGTTCTGGCCGAACCGCTCCAGGATGGGGCGGCTCATTCTGGAGGCGGCCCAGACGCTGCGGGCGATGGTCCAGAAATCGAACTGGTGCATGTTGGAAAGGCTCTGCAGCCGGAGGACGATCTCCTCGTCGGACAGGATCTTGCCGTAGAGCGCCTCGTCCTCGGTGCGGATGAAGGCGCATTGCAGCATGTCCATGATGGCGGGCTCGAACTTTTCGTGGAAGATCTCCTTGCTGCCGCAGAAATTCTCGACCGCGCGGATGACGGCGGTGGCGTCCTCGGCGGTGGCAAGGCTGCTGATCTCCAGCGGCACCGGCCCGTAGGAAGCGCCTAGAGCGTCGAGGTCGGCCAATTCAGTTCGGTTCCGGGTGGCGGGCAGGAAGCGGTCGTTGCCGTTGCGGTGGTAGCCCCAGTCGGATGGGAGCACGCGGGTGACAAGGTCGCCGCTGGAAAGGATGTTGAAGATGTTGCTCTCACCCCAGGTGACGCGCAGCGAGCCGTCGGCCTTGTGGTTGTTGTCGAAATCCAGCTGCATGTCCGGCTGGTCGGCGGCAGTCAGGGCCGCAGGAGTGGCAAAGGTGTAGACGAAGCAGTTGGCCTTATCCAGCTGCGGCAGGGCGTTCAGTGCCTTGGCAGCAAGGAGGTTCGCGATGATGGCCCCGCGGCTGTAGCCGCCGATCCAGAGCTTGAGCTCACCGGGGTCTCCCTCCTGTGCGATCTGCGCCAGATAGGCCTTGAGGGAGGCAAACACGGCGGCCACCGGCGTCGTGAAGCCGTAGTGGGCGCTGGTGGAGCCGGTGTGGACGTTGCTGGCCCACTCGCCGCCATAGCCGCCGCCCCGCAGCATCAGGGCCACGAGGGTGCGCGTTTTGCCGTTGTGGAGGTAGCACTTCCGTGCCAGCGAGTAGCCCACGTAATCCCCGGCCTTGCCAGTGTCGATGTCGTAGTTGTAGAAGCGGGCATCCCCGAAGCCCAGCAGCTCATAGGCGGCGGCGAGGTTTGCCTCGCGGCCCACAGAGCCGTTGACCCAGTACTGCGGGATGCTGACGGCCGCAGTGAACGCGGCCATGACCATGCCCAGCGTCACGAAGGCCAGCTGGTGGTCGTACTCGGTGGCCGGGTGGTCGAACAGGCTCTCGGAATAATAGAAATCGTGGGTGATATCCAGATTGCTCAGGATGCTGAGAAACGGCAGCGGATAGGTGCCGTCTGGCACGGCATGGCCTACCGGCTGCGCCGCAGCGGCAGAGCCAGCCGGAAGCAGCAGCCCGCCGACGGCCGAAAGCCCCAGCGCCTTGCAAAAATCCCGTCGCTTCATACGATGTCGTCCCCTTCCTCAGTTTTTTCTAGTATATCGCATCCCGGCATCAAAAATCAACGGGGCAGCTGCATTTTGCAGCCGCCCCGCGGTGTGTTATCTTGAGATTCAGTCGAGGTGCTGGCAGTACTCGACGATGTGGCGGAACATCTGTTCCACAGCCGGAGCCATGGCGGTGGGCCGCTGCACGGCCAGACCGACCACACGGTCTTCTTCCGGCTGGATGGGGTAGATCTTGACCCCGGCCGTGCACTTGCGCAGCAGCATCCGGGGCATGATGGAGATGCCCAGACCGGCTTCCACCATCGCGATGTTGGACTGGTCGTCGATGACGTGGCAGCGGCGCTCGGTGGCGATGGAATATTTCTTGAGGAACTGGCGCATCTCGGCGTCGGTGGCATCCCACTGGACGACGAAGTTCTGGCCGTTCATCAGCTCCGGCGTCATCACGCCGCGGGGCGGTTCGGGCCAGTCCATGGGGGTGATGCAGAGCAGCGGCTCACGGAACAGCTCGGTGAGGGTGAACTCCTCCCGGCAGTTGTTGGAGAGGAAGGCCATGTCCACCTGCCCGGTGCGCAGCCACTCCTTCACGTCGTCGTAGGTGCCCTGATAGACCTCGACCTCGATCTGCGGGAACTGGGCCATGAAGCCCTTGAGGATGTCGGGCAGCAGCCCGGCACAGACGGAGTTGAAAGCGCCCAGCTTCACTTTGCCCTTCTCCAGGCCGTTCAGCCGTGCGATGCTCTGCTGCAGGGCCTCGTCGCTGTTCAGGACGGCCCGGATGGACGGATAGAGCGAGGCACCGTAGCTGGTCATGGTGACGCCGTTCTTGCCGCGGTTGAATAAGGTAAAGCCCAGCTCAGCCTCCATCACCGCAATGGCGTGGCTGATGGCAGACGGGGTCAGGTGCAGCTGCTGGGCGGCTTTGTTAAAGCTGCCCTGCCGCGCGACTGCGTCGAAAATTTCATAGGAAAACAGCGTCATATCCCATGCCTCCTTCCGTTTTCTCGTTCGGAGACGCTTCATTCTCTGTGAATCTTTTTCATCTTTGATTTGAGATAGTTCAATTATCTTCTTGATTGTACTATTCCGGGCTCGTTCTGTCAAGCATTTTCGGGCCGATTTCTGGGCACGGCAGGCGGATTTTGTCAAATCGGATGCAGGATTTGGAGAAGAGAGATCGTATAAAACAAAAGAACGAAACAAGACACGGTGCAAACGATCGAAATGAGGGAAATTGAATGGAAACACTTCAGACACAGACCCGGCCGGGCCTGAGCGGAACGGCGCTCAAGCTCGCTGCCTGCATCACCATGCTCATCGATCACATCGGGGCCTCCTGCATCGAGGCGACCTATGGGGTCGCATACCGGACGCCACCGCAGATCCTGCAACTGGATCGGGTGCTGCGGCTCATCGGGCGGCTGGCCTTCCCCATCTTCTGCTTCCTGCTCGTGGAAGGCTTCCTCCACACCCACGATGTGAAAAAGTACATCGGGCGGCTGTTCCTGTTCGGGCTTCTCAGCGAGGTCCCCTTTGACATGGCCTTCTTCAAGACGCCGTTCCATTGGGGCAATCAGAACGTGTACTGGACGCTGGGGCTGGGGGTGCTGGCCATGGCGCTGCTGCAAAAATCCGAGGATGCCGACGGCAATGCGGCCTGGACGGGCCGTCTCGCAGCGCTGGGCTGTGCAGTGGTGGCCCAGCTGGCGGGGACAGACTATGGGGCCATTGGCGTCGCGCTCATCGTGGCGCTGTACCTGACCCGGAACGACCGGAGGTATCAGTGCATCATCGGCGCGGGGATGATGCTGTTTGAAATCACTGCCCCGCTGGCGTTCGTGCTGCTCTGGTTCTACAACGGTGAGCGCGGCCGCTGCCCGCAGTGGGCCAAATGGGCATTCTACGGGTTCTATCCTGTGCATCTGACGCTGCTGGCGCTGGTGACGAATCTGCTCCTGGCATGAAAATACAGCCGCCCCGGAAGCCCCGGAGCGGCTGCTTTTTTGTGCCCGACAATGGAAAAAGCCCGATGAACTCAAAGGATCATCGAGCTTTTTCTTGGCGGAGTAGGAGGGATTTGAACCCTCGCGCCGTTGTTTAGACGACCTACGCCCTTAGCAGGGGCGCCTCTTCGGCCTCTTGAGTACTACTCCAGAGCAAAGTGTGTTACACCGATTCAAAAAATGGCGGAGAGAGTGGGATTCGAACCCACGGTGCGTTGCCGCACGGCAGTTTTCAAGACTGCTTCCTTAAACCACTCGGACATCTCTCCTCGTGGGCACCCGCACACGCCGTACCGAATGCCTATTTAATTTACCAGATTTCCAGCCTGCTGTCAACCCCAAATTGAAAATTTCTCCACGATGCAGACCAAAAATGATTTTGCGACAACTTTTTTTCGAGCCAAAACAAAACTTTCTCTTTACTTGCACAGCCTTTTGTTGTATAATAAAAACAGCAAGAAACAAACCCGACGGACGAGAACAGAGGAGTGTTGAACGATGTCGTTTCCGGAGCTGTTACGGCAATGCCGCAAGCAAAAGCATATGAGCCAGGCGGAACTTGCGTCACTTTTGGGCGTTACCCAGCAGGCAGTGGGCAAATGGGAGAGCGGGAAAAGCTCCCCGGACCCTGCCACGGTGGCCAAGCTTGCCGAGATCCTGGATACCACCGCAGACTACCTGCTGGGCCTGTTCGATCCCGCCAGCGAGGGCCAGACCGAGGAGCGCTTCTTCGGCAGCTATGTGTACAGCCTGATCCCGGTCATCGGCACGGTCAAGGCCGGTTACGGCGCGCTGGCCTATGAGGAGGACTACGGCAAGGAATATGCCCGCGTCAAAGACCCCTCCAGCTACTTCTATCTTGTGGTGCGCGGCGACAGTATGGAGCCCCGCATCCACGATGGCGATCTGGCTCTGGTGCACCGGCAGGATACGCTGGAAAACGGCGACCTGGGCGTCCTGATCTACGGCGACGAGGGCGAAGGCACCCTCAAGCGGTATCTGCAGCGGGGCAACTGCGTCGTGCTGCAGCCCTTCAACCCGGCTTACAAGGAGCTGGTCATCAAGGGCGAAGACCTGAACCGCCTGCACATCGCAGGCCGCGTGGTCGAGACCAAGGCCAAGTGGTAACCAATTTGCGCTGAAAAGGCTGCTGCAAGGATGCGGCAGCCTTTTTTGATAAACGAACGGAGGTGCGGCATGGAACAGTCGCTGATGGAAAAGCTGACCATTCTGGCGGACAGCGCGAAATACGATGTAGCCTGCACGTCCAGCGGAGCGGCCCGCGCGGCAAAGGCGGGCAGCATGGGCAGCTGCTACGCGCCGGGCTGCTGCCATGCCTTTACGGCGGACGGCCGCTGCGTCAGCCTGCTCAAGGTGCTGATGACCAACTGCTGTGCCTTCGATTGCAGCTACTGCGTCAACCGCAGGTCCAACGATGCGCCCCGCGCCACCTTTTCGCCGTGGGAGCTGGCCGAGCTGACCATCGAGTTCTACCGCCGCAACTACATCGAGGGGCTGTTCCTGTCCAGCGCGGTGCTGGTCAGCCCGGACTACACCACCGAGCGGATGCTCAAGACCCTGCGCCTGCTGCGGAACGAATACCATTTCGGCGGGTACATCCACGCCAAGGCCATCCCCGGCACCAGCCCGGAACTGCTGGAGCAGCTGGGTTTTCTGGCCGACCGCCTGAGCGTCAATGTGGAACTGCCCAGCGAGAGCAGCCTGAAACTGCTGGCTCCGGACAAGGGGCGGCACTCCATCTTCCGGCCCATGAAGCAGATCGCAGTGGAAGGAGCCGCCAACCGGGAGGAACTGACCCTCTACCGCAAAGCGCCCCGGTTCGCGCCCGCCGGTCAGAGCACCCAGATGATCGTGGGGGCTTCGCCGGAGACGGATCATCACATCCTCAAGCTGACCGAGGGAATGTACCAGAAATACAGCCTCAAGCGGGTGTTCTACTCCGCCTACATCCCCGTGGCCGAGGATACCCGCCTGCCCGCGCTGGACACCAAGCCCCCGCTGCTGCGGGAGCACCGGCTCTATCAGGCGGACTGGCTGCTGCGGTTCTATCAGTTCAAAGCGGACGAGATTTTGGACGCCGATCACCCGAACTTCAACCCCTATCTGGACCCGAAATGCAACTGGGCGGTCCAGCATTACGGGCTGTTCCCGGTGGACGTGAACCGGGCCCCCTTCGAGATGCTGCTGCGGGTGCCGGGCATCGGCCCCAAGAGTGCCCGGCGCATCTGGCATGCCCGGAAACAGGCCTCGCTGGGGCTGGATGAGCTGAAGCGGATGGGCGTGGTGCTCAAGCGGGCCCAGTATTTCATCACCTGCCGGGGCTTTGCCGGGGCGCATCCGGGGCGGGGCAGCGCGGGCCGGGAGCGGATCACGAGCGCCCTCATCGACCCGAACGTTTTCAGCGGCGGCGTGGAGCAGCTGAGTCTGTTCTCGCCGCCCGCCGTGGACAAGCTGGTGGCACAGGGAGTGCCGCCCCACGCGGCCCAGAAGCTGGTGCGGGAGGAGGCAGTGCAATGTCTGGCCAGAGCGCTGTGAACCCCGCCCGCAAGCTCCACGATGCCGCGGTCGTTTACCTCTACGACGGCAGCTTTGAGGGCTTCCTCTGCTGCGTCTTCGAGAGCTTTGCCCAGCATGAGATCCCGTTTGCGGTCTGGACGCCGGAGCGGGAGACCGCCACCCTCTACCCCTTCAAGGACATCGCCACCGACCACGAAAAAGCCCGGCGGGTGTTTGCCAGCCTTGGCCGGAAACTGGGGGCCGAGACGGAATACCTCGTCACACAGGACTTCCTCTCCGGCCGGGAGGACAAGGAACTGCTCCTCATCCGGTTTCTGCATCTGGCCTTCGCGCTGGGGCCAGGTACAGTCAAGCGGGCAGGCCACCCGGACGTCGCGCCGCTCTACGAGATGAAAAAAAGCCTCGACTGGGAGGTGGACAAATTTCAGGGTTTCGTCCGCTTCGAGGAACACGACGGGATGCTGGGTGCGGTCATCCACCCGAAAAACTACATCCTGCCGCTGCTGCGGGGACATTTCTGCGGCCGCTTTCCGGAGGAAGACTTCATGATCTACGACGCGGTGCACCAGGCAGTGCTGCTGTATCGGGATCACCGGCCGCAGCTGCTGGAGCTGGCCGAGCCGCTGGAGCTTCCTCCGCCCAGTGAGCGGGAGCAGCAGTTTCAGGCGCTCTGGAAGCAGTTTTACAAAACGCTGGAGATCCAGGCCCGCCACAACGAGCGGGGCCGCATGACCCACTGCCCCAAACGCTTCTGGGCCGACCTGACGGAGCTGCGGGAGGAGCTGTGAAGTAGCGCGGAACTTCTTGTATTGTGCCGAATGCTGTGATAAAAATCAGAACCGGGAGATACCATGCGGCATCTCCCGGTTTTTGTATCTTAAAGATATTCTTCAAAATATTGCTCGGAAAAAGAAATGCTCCTTTTTCAAGGGGCAAGTCTTCTCAGTGAACTTTCTTTTTGCTCGCGTTCTACGAGACCATCTTCGGCAGGTCTTCTTACATTTATAGTATACGGCTTTCTGACGAAAATGTTAACTTGTTTACGCGAAAAATTGCGTTGCTGTCAAAACACCAGCTGCACCAGCAGCACATAGCAGACCGTGCCGCCGGCGATGGAAACAAGGGTCTGGTGCTTCCATTTATGGAGGGCGATGGTCACGGCGATGGCGAGGGCCTCCGGGATGCCGCGGCTGCCCGCAAAGGGCGTCACGCTCTTGAGGCAGTAGACGATGAGCATCCCGAAGATGGCGGCGGGCAGAACGCGGCCCAGATACCGCACCACCTCCGGCGGCTGCTGGTCCTTGGAGGAGAAGATCAGAAACGGCAGAAAGCGGGTGAGCATGGTGGCAGCAGTGCATACCGCGATCGTGATGCCCATTTGCAGTGCGGTCATTTGGGCACCTCCGTTTCGCCGTGCTTTGCTTCAATGGACTCAATGGGCCTGCGCAGGGCCACCAGCAGCACCAGGATGCAGGCCATGGCGGGCAGAAGAAAGCTGCCTGCCCCGAAGAGCACCAGGCAGACCAGCGGCACCAGCAGCCCGATGAGGGCGCTGACGTGCTGCTTTTCTTTTTCCCACTGGTTCAGGAAGATGACCACGAACATGGCCGTCATCACGAAATCCACGCCCTCTGTGCTGAAGGGCAGGACCGAACCGACCACCGCGCCCAGCCCGGCGCTGGCCACCCAGTAGAGCTGATCCAGCAGGGTGATGAAGAACATGAACCAGCCCTGGTCCACCCCTTCCGGCGGCTCGGCCGAGCAGGTGATGGAAAAGGTCTCGTCGCTCATGGCGTAGATCATGTAAACGCTGCGCAGGCCATAGCCCTTGTAGCGCTCCAGCATGGCAAGTCCGTAGAACAGGTGCCGCGCCTGGATCATCAGGGCCATCAGAAAGGCTGACAGCGGCGCGAACGCCCCCAGCAGCAGGCTTGCCAGCACGAATTCCAGCGAGCCGCCGTAGACGACGGTGCCCATCAGCATGGGCATCCAGACCGGCAGGCCAAGGGATTGAACATAGATGCCATACCCCATGCCCAGCACGAGATAACCGGCAAACACCGGCACCGTCTGGGGCGCAGCTGCCCGGAGCGCCCGCCACACCTCGCCGGAAGAATGAGGATCTGATTTGACTGTATCCATTTCCACTAACCTCCTGGATTAGTAGTATAACAGAAACTCCCGGCATTGCAAGTTGTTTCGGGAAAAAGATTTTGCGCACAAAAACACCCCCGCCGAAAAATTTCCGGCGGGGGCGTTCGTGTGTTATGGGTCACTGCTCGTTCTTCCGGGCAAGGTCTTTGGTATAGAGGGCGCGGGTGGCGTTGAGGACGGCCAGCACCATGACGCCGACGTCGGCGAAGATGGCGGTCCACATGCTTGCCAGACCCAAAGCGCCGAGTGCCAGGCAGGCGAACTTGATGGCCAGCGCGAAGACGATGTTCTCGTAGACGATGCGGAGGGTGCGGCGGGCGATGCGCATGGCCAGCGCGATCTTGGCCGGGTCGTCGTCCATCAGGACGATGTCCGCGGCCTCAATGGCAGCGTCCGAGCCCAGCGCACCCATGGCGATGCCGAGGTCGGCGCGGGACAGGACGGGCGCGTCGTTGATGCCGTCGCCCACGAAGGCGAGGTTCTCTTTCGGGCCTTTGGCGGCGAGGAGCGTTTCGATTTGGTCCACCTTGTCGCCGGGCAGCAGACCGGCATGGTATTCGTCCAGACCCAGCTGATTGGCGACCGCTCTGGCCACAGGCTCGGCGTCGCCGGTCAGCATCACGGTCTTGCGGACGCCTGCGGACTTCAGACTCCGGATGGCCTGCGCGCTGTGGGGCTTGACCACGTCCGCGATGAGCAGATAACCGGCGTACTGCCCCTCGATGGCTACATGCACGAGGGTGCCCGGATCGGTCACTTCAGGGGCGGTGAGGCCCAGTTTTGCCATCAGGCGGGCATTGCCGGCGGCAACGGTTTTGCCGTCCACCGTTGCTGTCACGCCGTGGCCGCCCAGCTCCTGGACATCGGTGACGCGGCTGGCGTCGATGTCCCTGCCGTAAGCGGCCTTGATGCTCAGGGAGATGGGGTGTTTGGACCAGCTCTCGGCCAGGGCGGCGGCCTCCACGAGGGCGTCTTCGGTGACACCGTGTTCGGGGTGGACGCCCACGACCTTGAAGGTGCCCTGGGTCAGGGTGCCGGTCTTGTCAAAGACCACGATCCCGGTGCGGGCCAGCTCTTCCAGATAGGTGGAGCCTTTGACGAGGATGCCGCAGGCGCTGGCACCGCCGATGCCGCCGAAGAAACTCAGCGGGATGGAGATGACCAGAGCGCAGGGGCAGGAGATGACGAGGAAGGTCAGGGCGCGGTAGACCCAGTCGCCGAAGCGGGCGGGCTGGCCCATCAGCAGTAGGATCACCGGCGGGATGAACGCCAGAGCCAGTGCGCTGTAGCAGACGGCGGGGGTGTACACGCGGGCAAAACGGGTGATGAAGTTCTCGGTGCGGGCCTTCTTCATGCTGGAATTTTCCACGAGGTCGAGGATCTTGGAGACCGTGGACTCGCCAAATTCCTTGGTGGTGCGCACCTTGAGCAGGCCGGTCATGTTCACACAGCCGCTGATGACCTCGTCACCGGTCTGCACATCGCGGGGCAGGCTCTCGCCGGTCAGGGCTGCGGTGTTCAGGGCCGAAGTGCCCTCCACGATCACGCCGTCGATGGGCACACGCTCGCCGGGCTGGACCACGATCACGGTGCCGACCTCGACATCATCGGGGTCTACCTGTTCCAGCTTGCCGTCTGCGTCCTCGATGTTGGCGTAGTCGGGGCGGATGTCCATCAGGCTGGAGATGCTCTGGCGGCTCTTGCCGACGGCCACGCTCTGGAACAGCTCGCCGATCTGGTAAAAGAGGATGACGGCGCAGCCCTCGACATAGTCGCCCAGCGCGAACGCGCCCACGGTGGCAACGGCCATCAGGAAGCACTCGTCGAACGGCTGGCGGTTCTTGATGCCCTTAAGCGCCTTGCGCAGGACATCCCAGCCCACCACGAGGTACGGAATGAGGTAGAGCACCAGCTCCACCGGGGTGGGGAATGCGGGCAGGAGCTTCAGGATCACGATCAGGATGACCGCCGCGATGATCTGATACAGCACCTTTTTCTGCTTTTTGGTCATACGAAACTCTCCTTTTGACGGATGGCTGGGGGCGGTTTCAACAGTTTTTCCCCGGAAAGGAAACTTTTCCACGTTTTCCCCCATGTTTTCCACGAGGTTTTCCCGAAGAAATCTGACTTTTTCGCGTTTGTTTTCAAACTTTTCCGAAAAAGATGTTGAAAACCCGGTGGAAAGTGTTGAAAACTGGCTTTTCTTTCAACAGGAAATCGCCGGGGAAGGAAACGGCTCCCCCGCAGGAGGAGCCGTTCTCATCGGATGCGTTGCTCAGATATCAAAGATCTCGCAGTCGTCCTCGACCTTTTTGCAGGCGGCCAGAACGTTCACCATGGTGTCGTGGGGGTCTGCGCCCTCTGCGAACTCCACCTTCATCTTCTGGGTCATGAAGCTGACGGTCGCATTTGCCACACCGGCCACGGTGTTGGCGGCGTCTTCCATCTTCTGGGCGCAGTTTGCACAATCGACTTCGATCTTGTAGCTCTTCTTCATAATAAGTACCTGCCTTTCGGTTATTCTTCGATATGGTCCATCCCCATGGAGAGGATGCTGCGCACATGGTCATCGTCCAGTGCGTAGTAAACGGTCTTTCCGTCCCGGCGGAACCGCACGAGCTTCGAGTCCTTCAGCACCCGGAGCTGGTGGCTCACCGCAGACTGGCTCAGCTGCACCGCATTCGCAAGGTCCTGCACACACAGCTCGCTGTCGTGGAGCGCATACAGGATCTTGATGCGGGAGGAGTCGCCGAACACCCGGAACAGGTCGGCCAGCTCATACAGCACTTCGTCGTCCGGCATCACGAGAGGCCCCGGCTGCGCGGCGGGCAGAGCGTCTTTGGGTTCGTTCATGGCAGTCTCTCCTTTCGCGGCACATTCATGTGAACGTTTGTTCATGTGTTCATAGTATCACGCAGAAGAGGCCCTGTCAAGGCTTTTTGCAAAGATTTTGAGCAGAACCTCAAAATTGTAAAAAAACACCCCAATACGCAAGAAACCTGCGATTTCAATCTGCAAAAAGGGTGCGTTTTGAGCGCGGAAAAAGTGTCAATGTTTTCGTCGATTTTCGGTGAAGTTTTTTGCTGCCCATGGCAGATACATCACCGCCAGTGCCGCAGCGATGGCGGGCAGGAAGCCGAGTATATAATACCGTTCACCCAGAAATCTCGTGAAGGCACAGGTGATGACGTTGGCGGTTGGGTTGTTCAGGAAATAGAAGTTCGTGTACAGAGACTTGTTGAGAAAATAGATGGGCAAGGCGGTGCCGAACAGGAAAGCCAGTACCTGCGGCACCCGGCGGGGGCTGGGGCGGTAGCCGCCCACAACGAGAAGGACCGGGTAAAGCACCAGCAGGGCGTGGATGGAGACCGAGTGCAAGTTGATGAGCGTCCACCATGAAGGCACATCCAACCAGCTTGGGCAGAGCAGGGCCAGCGCCGCGCCGGGGATGCAGAGGGCGTAAAGTTCCTCTTTGCACCAGTTCTGGTCGAACAGGGTGTTGTACAGGCAGACGAAAACATTGATGCTGCATAGGTGGAGCGGGAGATAGCTCCAATTCCACTGGCCAGTCAGGGCCATGCCGAGCAGAAGGGCCGCTTCGTCAAGAAGCAGAAGCACCGTGACCCCCACCAGGATGCGCCGCCGCTGTTTTGGCCCGCTGTGCCTGTACCAGAGCGCAGCACTCAGGATGAAGAGCAGTGAAAGCGCCAGTTCGGTGAGATGGATTCTTCCATACAGTGGGTAACACTGATAATTCACTCCATACTCCAGCGCGGTGATATCGTAGGATTTCCAGAAGTCGTTCATAGGCGTACCCTCCCCCATTTTGCCCTATCATAACGCGTTTTGGGCTGACAGAAAAGAGGAAAATGCAGAAATCCACCAAAAACAGGTGCATCGACGCGGAAAATGTGGTATCCTATCAGGAGATCGGAAATTCATTGCCGCAAGGCGATTCTGGAAAGGAAGTTTTTTATGTTGACTATTGGCATTCACGGCGAGCAGAGCCAGCTCGTGACGAACGAAAACACCGCAAAGACCATGGGCAGCGGCACACTGGACGTGTTCGCAACGCCCGCACTGGTGGCACTGGCCGAAAAGACCTGCTGGATGAGCGTCGCGTCCGAGTTGGACGAGGGCTGCGGCTCGGTGGGCACGAAGCTGGAGCTGGAGCACACCGCCCCCACCCCCGTGGGCATGACCGTGACCTGTGAGAGCGATCTGACCGCCGTGGAAGGCCGGAAGCTGGTGTTCAAGGTCTCGCTGCACGACGAAAAAGGCCCCGTGGGCGGCGGTGTGCATGAGCGCTTCGTCGTCAATGACGCGAAGTTCGCGGCGAAGGCGGAGAGCAAGAAAGGGTGAGCCCTCTCAGTCACCTTCGGTGACAGCTCTCCCGAAGGGAGAGCCACTGGCGAGTCGGTAGTGGTCGTGCTGGACGAGCGAAGTTTTTTCGATCGGGAACGGTCGGGCTCCGCTGTCTCGATTCACGGCTGCAATACAAATGCCGCTGCCAATGAGAGCAGGGCCCGGCATCTTGCGCCCCATCGGGCCCAAGCGAACAGCAGGGCTGGCCCGGTCTGCCAATGCCTCGCCCTTCGGGAGAGGTGGCAGTGCGCAGCACTGACGGAGAGGGCTAGTCCCGCAGCCGCTGCCAATGAGAGCAGGGCCCGGCACCTTGCGCCCCATCGGGCCCAAGCGAACAGCAGGGCTGGCCCGGTCTGCCAATGCCTCGCCCTTCGGGAGAGGTGGCAGTGCGCAGCACTGACGGAGAGGGCCAGTCCCGCAGCCGCTTCACGTTTTCCGGGCCTTGCCCTCCCTTGAGTGGGGACGGAGCGGTTCTTCCAACCGCAGCGGCGGTTCATCCTCCGCCATCACCTGTTCTTCGGCCCGCTGCTGGGCCTCGTGGAGGAGGCGGGCGGCCTGTTCGCTGGCGCGGAACAGTTCAAAGTACAGCGCTTTATAATCCGGCGCGGCAAACACCCCCTTCCCTGTCTGGTTGGGGATAGTCTGCCCCGCGCTGAGGCAAAAAATCAAAAGAGGAATCAGATCTTATGAAAAAAGTCAATCTTTCGTGGGCGGGTGCCGTGCTGGTGTTCGCTCTGCTGCTGTGGTGCACGGCGGCAACACCCGGCACCATTGCCGACCCGTCTACCTACACCTGCGCCGTGTACAGCACGGCGCTCTCCCTGCTGCCGCCGGTGGTGGCCATCGTGCTGGCACTGAACACCAAGGAGGTCTACACCTCGCTGCTGGTGGGCATCGCGACGGGTGCGCTGCTCTTTGCCAACGGCAACCTGGAACTGGCCCTGAACACCCTGTTCTTCAACGAAGACGGCGGCATGGTCGCCAAGCTGTCCGACTCCAGCAACGTGGGCATTCTGGTCTTTCTGGTCATGCTGGGCATCCTGGTGGCCCTGATGAACAAGGCGGGCGGCAGCGCGGCCTTTGGCCGCTGGGCGTCCACCCACATCCACACCCGCGCGGGGGCGCAGTTCATGACCCTTGTTCTGGGTGTGCTCATCTTTGTGGACGACTACTTCAACTGCCTGACCGTAGGCTCCGTCATGCGGCCTGTGACCGACCGGCAGAAGGTCTCCCGCGCAAAGCTGGCCTACCTCATCGACGCCACGGCGGCCCCGGTCTGCATCATCGCGCCGGTGTCCAGCTGGGCGGCGGCCGTCACCTCCTCGGTGCCGGAAGGTTCGGGCATCAACGGCTTTACCATGTTCCTGCGCACCATTCCGTATAACTACTACGCCCTGCTGACCATCATCATGATCCTCTTCCTCATCTTCACGGGCACCGACTACGGCCCCATGAAGCTCAACGAGGACAACGCGCTGAAGGGCGACCTCTTCACCACCGAAGACCGCCCCTATGGCGACGATGTGGACGACGGCACCGCAGCCTGCGGCCATGTCATCGACCTGATTTTGCCGGTGCTGGTGCTCATTGCGGCCTGCATCTTCGGCCTCATCTACACCGGCGGCTTCTTTGAAGGCGTGGACTTCATCACCGCCTTCTCCGACTGCAACGCCTCGGCGGGCCTGGTGCTGGGCAGCAGCATCGCGCTGCTGTTCACCTTCGTGTTCTACCGGGTGCGCGGCGTGATGACCTTTCAGGACTTCGCGGCCTGCATCCCGGAGGGCTTCAAGGCCATGGTCAGCCCCATGCTCATCCTGACGCTGGCGTGGACCCTTTCCGGCATGACCAACCTGCTGGGTGCCAAGTATTACGTGGCCAACCTGCTCAACGGCTCGGCGGCTGCGCTGCAATATCTGCTGCCGACCATCATCTTTCTGGTGGCGGTGTTCCTGGCCTTTGCCACCGGCACGTCCTGGGGCACCTTCTCCATCCTCATCCCCATCGTCTGCCATGCGTTCCCGCAGGGGGAGATGCTGGCCATCTCCATTGCGGCCTGCCTGTCCGGCGCAGTGTGCGGCGACCACTGCTCCCCCATCTCGGACACCTCCATCATGGCATCCGCCGGTGCCCATTGCAGCCATGTGAACCATGTGTCCACCCAGCTGCCCTATGCCATCACGGCGGCGGCTATCTCGGCGGTGTGCTATGTCGTCACCGGCCTGAGCCAGATGTTCCTGGGCGCCAGCGCCAGCCTGCTCACCTCGCTGGTGCTGCTGGCCGTGGCCATCGTGCTGGAGCTGGTGGTGTTGAACGTCATCCGGCTGCGAACGGCCAAAGCAGACTGACCCAACCGGCGTTTTTGGCCCTGTCAAGGGGGCAAAAATCGTCATTCGCGCGGTTTTCAGGGCGTTTCACGCGGCTTTGCTTTCCTTCCGGCTGTTTTTATGGTATGATGGACCCAGAAACGAACGACCGTGCAGCCTTTGGCAGAAGAGGAGGACGACCCCGATGAAAAAACGCATTCTCAGCCTGATCCTGGCACTGAGCATGGTGCTCTCCGTGCTCCCCCTGGGGGCCTTTGCAGCAGGCTCCAACCATGACCTCGTCATGGAGGGCGGCTTCCCGGTCGGCTCCAACAACGGCACTGCCAACTGCGATGGCGACGGCTGGTGGTACAGGAACGGCATACTGTATCTGAATGCTGGAACGTATGATTTTAGCTACATCAATCCCCAAACCAAAGCAGGAGGGTCTACCAAGCAGCCTGTGCTATGTGAGATTGAGATTCAATCGGGTGTGACAATTACCGGCGGCACCTTCAATGCAACAGTGTACAACGGAAAATGGAACAGCCCCGGCGGAACAATCTCTAACGGCATCTTCAATGGAGGAGTGACAAACAGCAACACCATCGAGAAAGGCACCTTCAATGGAGAAGTGGCAAACGAAAGCACCGGAACAATCTCTGACGGCACCTTCAATGGAGGAGTGACAAACAGAGGCATCATCAATAACGGTACCTTCGCCGCTGATAAAGAAGTAAAAAACTGGGGCACCATCGAGAAAGGCATCTTCAATGGAGATGTGATAAACTACGAAAAAATCTCTGACGGCACCTTCAATGGAAAAGTGTCAAACCGCCAAGGAGGAAACATCACTAACGGAACCTTTAACTACACGGTGGAAAACGTCGGCGGAGGGATCTCCAACGGCACCTTCACGCACAAGGTGGAAAACAACGACCACGGAACGATCTTTGGCGGCACCTTCGCGGGCGGTGTGAACAACAGCAGCGACGGCAACATACTCGGCGGCGTGATCAACGGCTACATAGACGTACTGGGAGTTGGTGTCTACCCCATCGCCGTGGATGGGGCCTCCCCCGACGCCAAGATCGAGAAAGTCAACGGTGTGCCTGCGGTTTGGGACCCCTACGTCGTAATCGACGGAGATGCGCTGCCGGAAGTGACCATCACCGCCAGCACTGACATCTACAGCCTGAACGGCAAGTCCCTCAGCACGAACCCCTACAACAGCAGACAAGACAGCACCGACAAGAATACCGTGACCTTTACCATGCAAGAAGGTAGCGTGATAATCGGCTGCGGCGGACTCATCATGACGTATGACGGCTACCCGGTCAGCTCCAACAACGGCAATGCCGACTGCAAGGGCAAAGGCTGGAGTTACGATAAAAACACCAAGACACTGACTCTGACGGATGGAACGTTTAATTTCAACTCCACCTATCCCCAAAACCCCAATAATGGACGGGGGCAAAGCCTGTGGCGTGCGCGGTTGAGACTCGATTGCGTGTGGAAATTACCGGCGGCACCTTTGAGGGAGAAGTGATAAACAACGACCTAGGAGTAATCTCTGGTGGAACCTTCCATGAAAAAGTGTCAAACTACAACGGAATGATCACCGGAGGAACCTTCAAGAGCAGTGTGACAAGCAAGGACCACGGAAGAATCTATGGCGGCGTGTTCAACGGCAATGCAACTCTAACCAACGTAACAGGTGGCTGCTCCATCACCGTGGCCTCCAATGCCAAGATCGAGAAAGTCAACGGTGTGTCTGCGGATTGGGCCCCCTACGTCGTCGTGACCAGCAATGCCACGCCCACGACGAAGGAAGTGACCATCACTGCCGACACTGACATCTACAGCCTGAACGGCAAGTCCATCGGCGATGGCAACTGCAAGAGCAGCTACGACGGCAGCGACTATAAGACCGTGAAATTCACCATGCCGGGCGAGCCCGTGGTGCTGAACGGAGCGATCACCTGCACCGACCTCGTCATGGAGAAGGGCTGGCCGAAGGCTTCCAACGAGGGCACAATCTCTTGCGAGGGCACCGACTGGAGTTACGATCACATCACCAAGACACTGACTCTGACGAGTGGAGAGTATGATTTCAGTTCCACAGAGCCTGTGCAGTGTGCGATTCAATCGTCTGCGACAATTACCGGTGGCACCTTTGAGAAAAAAGTGACAAACAACGCCGGAGGAATAATCTCTGGTGGCACCTTCCAGGACACGTGCAGTGTGACAAACGAAGGCACCATAAAGAACGGCACCTTCAAGGACGTGTGCAGTGTGACAAACGAAGGCGCCAACGCCACCATAGAGAACGGCACCTTCAAGAACATGTGCAGGGTGATAAACAACGGCACCATAAAGAACGGCACCTTCAAGAACATGTGCAGCGTGACAAACAACACCAATGGAACGATCTCTGGCGGCACCTTCACGTACAAGGTGGAAAACAACGGCATCATCACTGGCGGCGTGTTCAACCGCAATGCAACTCTGACCAACGTAACAGGTGGCCACAACATCACCGTGGCCTCCGGTGCCAAGATCGAGAAAGTCAACGGTGTGTCTGCGGATTGGGCCCCCTACGTCGTGACCAGCAATGCCACGACGAAGGAAGTGACCATCACTGCCGACACCGAGATTTTCAGCCTGAACGGCCAGCCCATCGCCGAAAGCAGCTACGGCAGCGACAAGACGACCGTGACCTTTACCATGCCGGACGATGACGTGGTGCTGAACGGAACAATCACCAGCACCGACCTCGTCATGGAGAAGGGTTATCCGAAGGATTCCAACGGCGGCAAAAACCCCTGCAAGGGTGACGGCTGGGAGTACATTAAAAATGACCCGACCAATGGCGACATGCTGCTTCTGACGGGCAGCAGCCAGACCGGCGGGCTGTACGATTTCAGCACCATCGGAGATGGTTCGGCGGTGGAGTGCAACGTCTTTGTGGGCAAGCCGACGGCCATCACGGGCGGCGAGTTCAACGGCAAAGTGTTCAACAACAGCGGCATTCTGGGCGGCACCTTCCACGGCGAGGTCGACAATATGGGACCGGGCCGCATTGAGAATGGCACGTTCAAGAACTCGGTCGAGAACAACGGCATGATCGAAAACGGCACCTTTGAAGGGACAGTGGAAAACAACACCAACGGAACGATCTCTGGCGGCACCTTCGCGGGCAGTGTGAGCAACAACGGCGGCACCGTGAACGGCGGCATATTCAACGGCAACACAGGTTTGGACGAGGTAACAGGTCTCCACTCCATCACCTGGGATGCGGCCTCCTCCAATGCCAAGATCGAGAAAGTCAACGGTGTGTCTGCGGATTGGAAGCCCTACGTCGTGACCAGCAATGCCACGACGAAGGAAGTGACCATCACTGCCGACACCGAGATTTTCAGCCTGAACGGCCAGCCCATCGCCGAAAGCAGCTACGGCGTCGACAAGACGACCGTGACCTTTACCATGCCGGACGATGACGTGGTGCTGAACGGCGAGCTCATCACCAAGCCGGAACCCGAACCCGAACCGAAACCCGAACCGAAACCCGAACCGAAACCCGAACCGAAACCGGAACCGACACCGGAGCCTGAACCGACGCCGGAACCCAAACCGGAGCCTCAACCGGAACCTGAACCGGAACCCACCACCTACACCGTGACCGTCATCGGCGGCACGATCGACGGCAAGACGTCCGTTTCCGCCAAGGAGAACGACACCCTGACCGTGGTGCTGGACCAGAACGACATTCCGGACGGCATGACGTTTGACCTGTGGAGCATTTCGTCGAGCAAGCTCAGCGGCGATATCAACGTCGATTACCGGGCCGAGGCCATGACCTTCCAGATGCCTGCCGAGGATGTGACCATCCGGGCGCAGTACCGCTCGGCGGAGATCATCGAGGACGCAGCGCCCTCTCCGCTGGCAACGGCGGCGACCATCGCGGTGGGCGGCGCAGCCGCAGGCATCGTGGTGTGGCAGGGCGTGAGCCTGGGCGTAGACCTCTACCTCGCCAATGCGCTGCCCCAGGGTGTGCCGGTGCCGACCGACCGCCGTGCGCTGGCGCTGCTCCTGTGGGAGACCGCAGGCAAACCGGAGGTGGCTCTGCCCACCCTTTACGGCGATATCCCCGCCGAAGAGATCGAGCTGCAAAAGGCCACCCGCTGGGCGGTCCAGAACGGCCTGATGGACGCGGCCGACAAGAAGGATGCGTCCTTCTTTGACCCGGACCATTATGTCACCAAGATGGACGTCTTCGGCGCATGGCTCCGGCTCAAAAAGCTCCTCGGCACCACCTGAACATCCCCGACGCAGTGAGCGTCCCCCTTAACGCAAAGGACCTCCCGGCCTGCATGGGCTGGGGGGCCCTTTGTTTCAAAACGGAAAAATTCCGTTGCTTCTGGGAAAAAACATGGTATACTAAAGGAAATTGAGCAATCGGAAGGAGCCGTACCATGCTGGAAAAAGCATTCAACGACGTTTACACAAAATTCAAGCTGCACTTCTATCAGAACGTGTTTCAGCGCTTTGCCACCCGCGAGGCGACCCTGACCACGGTGGAGTCCTTCTGCATGGAGGGCATCATGGCCATGGGCGAGCCCACCATTGCGGAGTTCTCGCGGATGATGAAGATCTCTACCCCCAACGCGGCGTATAAGATCGGCAGCCTGATGCGCAAGGGCTACGTGGAAAAGATCCAGTCCGCCAAGGACCGGCGCGAGTACCACCTGCGCCCCACCCAGAAGTATTTCGAGTACTACAACATCAGCTATTCCTACCTGCACACCGTGGTCGAGCGTGTGCGGGAGCGCTTCCCCGCCGAGGACGTGGACAAGCTGGAACAGATGCTCACCATCATCAGCGAGGAGCTGATGCCGGAGCTGGATCTGAAATCAAAGACGGAGGACGAATAAGCGCCGTTTCACCCCGTTGGAGTAAAACGGCCGGGGCAATTGCAATCCGTGCGCCGGAATGATACAATAGGAGCCAGCGAGAACCGCCGCCGGACGTTTTTCCGGCAAGTGCAAGTGTAAGAAAGAAGGCTTTTATCATGAGCATGAATACAGTCCCTGAGCGTCTGGCTGCGCTGCGCGCCGCCATGGACGCCAATGGCGTGGACCTCTACCTCATCCCGGTGGGCGACCCGCACTCCAGCGAGTATCTGCCCGACCACTACACCTCCCTGACCTATTTCTCCGGCTTCCACGGCGAGAACTCGAACTTCGTCGTGACCAGAGACAAGAGCGCTCTGTGGGCCGACGGCCGCTATTTTGTGCAGGCCGAAAAGGAGATCGCAGGCACCGAGATCGAGCTGGAACGGATGGGCGAGCCGGGTGTGCCGACCGTGGAGCAGTATTGCGCCGATGCCCTGCCGGAAGGCGGTGTGCTGGGTCTGTGCGGCCTGACCGCTTCCTGCCAGCTGGTGCGCAGCGTACAGAAAGCGCTGGACGCCAAGCACGGCACCATCAAGACCCTGAATCTGGAAGATGAGCTGTGGACCGAGGGCCGCCCTGCCCTGCCGGAGACCCCGGCCTGGCTCCTGAGCAAGGAGTATGCGGGCTTCGCCCCCGCCGAGAAGCTGGAGCAGCTGCGGGCCAAGCTCAAGGAGCTGGGCTGCACGGCCCAGCTGGTGGGCAAGCTGGACAACCTGGCCTGGCTGCTGAACCTCCGCGCGATGGACATCCAGTGCACTCCCTACGCCATGGCCTACTGCTATGTGACCGGGGACCGTGCCGTTCTCTTCATCAACACCCGTCGTCTGGGCGCGGAGGCCGCTGCCGAGCTGAAGGAGAACGGCGTCGAGATCGCCGAATATGACGACATCCTCACCTTCCTGGCCGCAGAGACCGAGGCCCAGACCGTTCTGGCCGACCCGGCTTCCGTCAACTATGCGGTCTACGAGACCCTGCGCAACAACCCGGTCCTGACCGTCAAGGACGAGGCCGACCCCCTGCTGCCGATGAAGGGCGTCAAGAACGAGACCGAGCTGAACCACAACCGTGAGACCCATCTGCGCGATGCCGTGGCCATGGTGCGGTTCCAGAAGGAGCTGGAAGAGCGTCTGGCTGCAGGCGAGGAGCTGACGGAGCTGACCGTGGACGAGATCCTCCACAAGTACCGCTCGGCACAGGACAAGTTCATCGTGGAGAGCTTCGGCACCATTGCAGCCTACGGCGGCAACGCGGCCATGATGCACTACCACGCCACCGAGGAAGACCACGCCAAGCTCGAAAAGAAGGGCTTTTTGCTGGTGGACAGCGGCGCGACCTACATGGACGGCACCACCGACATCACCCGCACCTACCCGCTGGGCGAGCTGACCGAGGACGAAAAGCGGTTCTACACCTGGACGCTGCAGTGCCATATCGACATTGCCAAGGCCGTCTGGCTGAACTACTGCGACGGCCACATGCTGGATACCATCGCCCGTGAGCCTCTGTGGCAGCACCTCATCAATTACCGCTGCGGTACCGGCCACAGCGTCAGCTTCGTGGGCAATGTCCACGAAGGCCCCCACGCTCTGAACGGCCGCAACACCACCGTGTTCCAGCCGGGCATGATCGTCACCGACGAGCCGGGCGTCTACGAGAGCGGCGTCGTCGGCATCCGCATCGAGAACGAGCTGGAGTGCTACCACAAGGCCGACAACCAGTACGGTACCTTCCTGGCCTTCCGCCCGCTGACCTTTGTGCCCATCGCCACCTCGCCTGTGGTGCCCGGCATCCTGACCAAGGACGAGATCGAGTGGCTGAACGCCTACCACCGCGAGGTCTTCACCAAGCTCGCTCCCCGCCTGACCGAGGAGGAGCGCGACTGGCTGGCCAAGAAGTGTGCCGCCATCGGAGCGTAAATAAGGATAAAAAGACCCTCTCAGTCTCGCTGGCGCTCGCCAGCTCCCCCGATGGGGGAGCTTTGATGCAGGTTCAACTCGACATCAAAACCTCGCCCTTTGGGAGAGGTGGCATTGCACAGCAATGACGGAGAGGGTTCTTTGTTATTCCTGTTCCGGTTTGTGCTCTTTCCAGTAGGCTTTTGCCTCATCAATGGCCTTTTTGAACGGGCCGGAGGGGTAGGTACTCTCGGCGATGTCCACCAGGAATTTATACAGCTGGGGGCGCACCTCCTCATACATGCCCAGGCGGGTGTAGAGGTCTTTGTAATAGCGGAACACCTGCAGCTTGTTCTGCACCACGGTGGATACGTGGACCTGCGTGTGGCAGATGCTCTGCGGGTTCTGGACGTAGTAATAACCGGCCTTGCCGATGGAAACGAAGGTCTCGGCGTACTGGATATATCGCAGGTTGAAGACGAGGTCTTCGGCCCAGTGCATCTCGCTGACGAACTGGATGTCGTTCCGGGTCAGGAGGTCGCGGCGGTAGAGCTTGTTCCAGAGCACACTGTAAAAATAGGAGGCGGGCTTGTCCATCAGGCGGAGGGCGAAGGTGTCCTTGTCATAAACGCCTGCGGGCAGAAAGCCGTACTCCCGCATCTCCGGGGGCCGGGCGACGCTCATGACGCCCAGCTCGTCCTGGATCTTATCAAGCACCTGTTCGGGCTTGGAAGCGCCCGCCGGGATGACCATTTTGTAAGGTGCGATGACGAGGTCGGCGGTGTGCTCCTCGGCCGCGGCCACGAGAGCGGCCGTGAAGTCCGGGTCGAGATAGTCGTCGCTGTCCACGAACTGCACATACTTGCCGCCGGCCAGCTTCAGGCCCAGGTTGCGGGTGTCCGCTACGCCGGAGTTTTCCTTGTCCACCAGCACGATGCGGGGGTCTTTGGCGCGGAACTCTTCGCAGACGGGCAGGCTCTGGTCCTTGGAACCGTCGTTCAGGATGATGATCTCGATGTTGGAATAGGTCTGTGCGCAGATGCTGCCCACGCAGCGGGCCAGATGGTTCTGGGCGTTGTACACGGGCAGGATGATGCTGACAAGGGGCTGATTCATGGCGGCGTCTCCTTTTCTGATTTTATAGTAACTATACTCCCGTGCGGCGCAAAATGCAAGCGCCCGGAAGGCCGGGCAGGAGGAAGGAATTGAAAAAATGATCTTTCACATTGCGGTCTGCAGCCCGGATGCGGTGCTGCGGGGGCGGGTGCAGCGGCACTGCCTTGAATATTATGCCCGCCGGGCAGACGCCTGCATCGTGGAACAGCTGGAGGACGCGGGGGCTCTGCTCCGAAAAGAGGATGCGGGCAGCCGGTTTGAGCTGTACCTCATCGAGCTGACAGCGGCAAACCCGGCGGCAGGTCTGCAGGCGGCGGCGCAGCTGCGGCAGCGCGGGGTGCGGGCACCGCTGGCCTTTCTGGCCCACACGCCCGCCTACGCCTACGAGGCGTTCCGGGTGGATGCGATGCAGTATTTGCAGATCCCCTTCCGGCCCGAACAGCTCACCGCCCTGCTGGACCGCGCCACCGAGCCGGAGTACGGCCCCGTCATCCCGGTGACGACGGCGACCGGCCTGCGGGCCCTCCCCTTTGCGGACATCGAGTATCTGGAATGCACCCACCATGTGGTGCATTTCCACCTTGCCAGCGGCGAGGATGTGGCCTCGCTCTCGCTGCGGGTGCCCTTCTCCGAAGTGGCAAAGCCGCTGCTGGCCGACCGGCGCTTTTTGCAGCCCCACCGCTCCTATGTGGTCAACCTGGCAGCGGCATCGCAGCTGTCCGTGGGGGAGCTGTGGATGCGCAGCGGTGCCCGCGTCCCCATCCCCCGCGGCCGCGAAGCCGCCGTGAGGGCAGCCTTCCGGAAGTTTTTGGAACGATAAACGATAGAAAAGAGGTCTTGTCCAACGGGCAAGGCCTCTTTTTGTCAGAACTTCAACTCCGCCCACCGGGTCAGGAACTGGTCGCTGACGCGGCGGAGGGCGGGTTCATCGGCGGCGCTGGCGGCGTCGGCGATGCCGACGACGTAAAATCCTGCGTCGTGGGCGGTGCGGGCCGCGTAGAGGGAATCCTCGCAGACGGCGCAGCCGTGTGGGTCGGTGCCGCCGAGGCGCTGTAAGGCCGCGAAAAAGACATCCGGGCGGCTCTTGTGCAGGGGGCCCTGGGCTTCGATGTAGAACTCGAAGCAGTCGTCCACGCCCAGGCGGGTGAGCACCGTTTTGCACTGGTCGCTCCAGGTGTTGGAGCAGATGCACATCCGGGCACCCTCGGCCTTGAGGCGGGCCAGCAGCTCCCGCACACCGGGCTTGAGCTCCACGGTCTCGTACAGCTCGGCGATGACCGAGCGCATCACGCCGAAATAGTCCTCCGGCCGCAGGGGCAGCGCGTATTCGCGGATGAGGTACTGCGCCCCGTCCGCCATGCCCATGCTCAGGAGCGTGGAGCGCAGGTCGGCCCTTGGGGTGCGGCCGTAGCGGCGCAGCAGCGCCAGCGGGGCGTTCTCCCACACCGCAGTCATGCTGTCGGTCAGGGTGCCGTCCATATCAAAGATCCATTGGTTGCAGTTCATGCAGTCCTCCTCACAGTCATAATTTACTAAATTATACCACGCTTTTTGTTCCAAAAACAGGGAGAAATTTTCCAGAAAATATGGTATACTTTTTGCAGGTTTGAATCGGACGACAAGGAGGCGTATTGGATGGCGCAGAACGATACCCCCAGAAAGGCGCTGGTGCTTGCCGGCGGCGGGGCCCGCGGCAGCTATCAGGTGGGCGTCTGGCGTGCCCTGACCGAACTCGGCTGGAACCCGCAGATTATCACCGGCACCAGTGTGGGCAGCCTGAACGGCGCGATGTTCGCGCTGGACCTATACGAGACCGCACGGGATATGTGGACCAGCATCCGCAGCCAGGACGTGATGGAGCTGCCGGAGGAGACCCGGAACCTGACTGAGCTGCACCAGTTCCTGCGGGACGTGGTGCGCGCGGGCGGCATGGATGTCACCCCGCTGGAAGAGATCGTGGAGCGGGTGCTGGACGAGGACGCGCTGCGCGCCTCGCCCATCCGGTTCGGGCTCGTCACGGTGGAAAAGCGGGGTCTGAAGCCCCGTGAGCTGCCGCTGGAAGAGATCCCGAAAGGCAAGGTGAAAGATTACCTGCTGGCTTCGGCTGCCTGCTTCCCGGCGCTGCGGGCCAAACAGATCGACGGGGTGCAGTTTCTGGACGGCGGCTACCGCGACAACATGCCCACAGGGCTGGCCCAGAAAATGGGGGCCGAGGAGCTGGTCTGTGTCGATCTGGAAGGGGTGGGCATCACCCTGCCCAACCGCACCGGCCTGCCCACCACCATGGTGCGCAGCTATTGGGAGCTGGGCGATATCCTCCACTTTGATCCGGATACGGCCAGACGGAACATCGAGCTGGGTTATTACGACACCCTGCGGGCCTTCGGGCGGCTGCGCGGCTGTGCCTACGCGGTGGCAAAGAACGAGCAGACCGCACAGGATGCTGCCGCATTCCGGCAGCGGTTCGACGCTGTGCAGAAGGCGGTGAAGGCAAAGTACCCGGTGACACTGACGGCAGACCTGGCGCTCAAGCTGGCCAACATGCAGGACGCAGAGCTGGCCCCGCTGGAAGCGGCCGCCGAGGACGTGGGCGTGGACCCCACCCGGTATTACACGGTGGAGACGCTGGCAAAGGCCTTTCTGGAGACCTGTGACCGCACCCGCATCGAGGGATTTGAACCGCTGTTCGAGGGCAGCGGAAACGCGGCGCAGGCCGCATGGGCAGCGCTGCTGCCCAATACATTCCTGCAGGCGCTGGTCTTCCGCACACTGACCACGCCTGCCCCGACGGAGGTGACGGAGGAATGAAAGTCTATCAGGGATATGCCGCCTCGTCCGGCCTGGTGCTGGGGCAGGTGAGCCGTGTGGAGCGCAGGACCGAGAGCTTCGGCACAGGGCCGTTCAACCCGGACCGGGAACAGCGGCTGCTGGACCGGGCCGTCAAGACGGCACAGGCCGAGCTGGACTCGATGGCTGAGCGCAGCGGCCCCACCGAACAGGCTATCTTCCTGTTCCAGAGTATGATGCTGGAGGACGAGGGCTTCATGAACGAAGTCCGGTTCCAGATCAAGGCGGGCGTCGGCGCAGCCGAAGCCGTAGACCGGGCCGGCCGCCGCTATGCCGACCAGCTGGCCCAGATGGAAGACAACGCCTATATGCAGCTGCGCAGCGTGGACATCCTGGATGCCGCCCGCCGCGTGGTGAACATCCTGACCAACCGCCCCCGCGTCTGGCTGGCGCTGGACCACCCCGTCATCCTGGCGGCAGAGGTGCTCATGCCGAGCGACCTGTTCAGTGTGCCCGCCGGAATGATCCTGGGCATCATCACGGCAGAAGGCAACAAGCAGAGCCATGCGGCCATCATTGCGCGGGCCATGCACATCCCCGGCATCGTGCAGGTGGGCAGCGATTTTCTGAACGACTGCGACGGTCGCACGGCCATCCTGGATGCCGACAACGGCGAGTGCATCCTCGACCCGGATGCCGTCACCCGCCAGCAGGCGATGTCCCGCATCTGCGAGAAGCAGTGGGAAAACGAGGAGATGAACCGCGTCTGCGCCTTGCCGTGCCGGACGAAGGACGGCCAGCCCTTTGAGCTGCTGGCCAACTGCTTCGGGCAGGAGGACATCGAAACGGCGCGGCAGTCCGGCGCGTCCGGCGTGGGTCTGCTGCGCAGCGGTTACATGATGCTGCCGGGCCGCCCGGTGGACGAGCAGGAGCAGTATGTGTTCTATCACTCCTGCCTGGCGGCGGCAAAGGGCGGGGTGGTCACGGTGCGCACCTTTGATTTCGGCGCAGACCGCGCCATGGCCGACGCCCATAAGGGGCCGGAGTCCTCCAAGCTGGGCCTGCGGGGCATCCGCAGCAGCCTGCGCCGCCCCCATCAGTTCGAGACCCAGATCTGTGCGCTGTTCCGTGCGGCGGCAGACGGCCCGCTGCGGGTGATGTTCCCGATGGTGACCAATCTGGAAGACTGGGACGAAGCCATGAAGCTGGTGGAGCACTGCCGCCAGCACCTGCGGGAGCGGGGGGAGCGCTTCAACGAGAAGATGCCCTTCGGTGTCATGCTCAGTGTACCGTCGGCCTGCCTGACGGCGGAAGAATTCGTGGCCCACGGGTGTGAGTTCTTCGTCATTGAGACGAACGACCTCATCCAGTACACCCATGCCGTGGACCGCGACCTCTCCATCGCCGAGCGCTACTACCGCCCGGCCAGCCACGCGATGAAAAAGCTCATCGCCATGGTTGTGGAGGCAGCGGACGCAGGCCAGATCCCCGTGACCATCTGCGGTCTGGCCGTCGGCAACCCGGCCAACACCGTGCAGTACCTGAAACTCGGCCTGCGCAGCTTCTCCGTGAGCCCGCAGAGCCTCATCAGCGTGAAGCGCGCGCTGCTGGAGGCGGACAGCCGGGATTGACAAAAATCTGATCCGTGTTCCATTGTACTTGCGGTGCCCTTTCGGCGTACAAAACACCCCATGTGTTAGACAGTATCCTGTCTAACACATGGGGTGAAGTTCGCCCTGCGGCGGAAAGCTCTTTTTCAGATCGTGATTCAGCCCTCGATGAGCTCGACGGTCTTCATCCGGACCGGGGTCTTGGGCTTGTCGTTCCAGTCGGTGGCGACTGCAGCGATCTTGTCCACCACGTCCATACCGGCCACGACCTTGCCGAATGCGGCATACTGGCCGTCCAGATGGGGGGCATCCTGGTGCATGATGAAGAACTGGCTGCCGGCGCTGTTCGGGCTCATGCTGCGGGCCATGCTGATGACGCCGCGGGTGTGCTTGATCGGGTTGTTGACGCCATTGGCAGCAAACTCACCCTTGATGCTCCAGCCGGGGCCGCCGGTGCCGTTGCCCAGCGGGCAGCCGCCCTGGATCATAAAGCCGGGGATGACGCGGTGGAAGGTCAGGCCGTTGTAAAAGCCCTGACCGACCAGCTTCTTGAAATTCTCACAGGTGAGAGGGGCGGCTTCCTCATTCAGCTCAATGTCGATGACGCCGCCGTCTTCCATAGTAATGCGAACCATACTGTTCCAATGCTCCTTTATCTTGGCCCCTCAGCGGGGCATTTGCGGCAGAAGTTCTGCCAGAATCCTCTTATAGTATACCATACCTTTTGGCTTGTGCAACGGCACAGTTGCAACGTTTTTGTAAATTCGGGGGCGATTTTCATGATCTGAAACGTACCGAAAATCGCCCTGCCCGGCGCCTAGGTACCGGCAAGGGGCGGCCGCCTGCGTTTTGGACACAGCGCCTTCAATGATAAAATGTATCAAAATTGACCTGCCGATAGAACCGCTGCTGGAGCTGGTCGAAGCTCTCGCAGTTCTGGGCCAGCAGCCACATCACCTTCGTGACGACGGCTTCGATGGTCATATCGTGGGCTTCCAGGAAGCGGAACCGGTTCCGGACCCGCTTGCCGACCTCGTAAATGCCCACATCGCTGCCCTCGTAGGTGACCTGTGTGGTTAAGATCAGGATCTTGCGGGTCTTGTCGTAATCGCCCAGATTCTCTGCAAAAGCGTCCATGAGCCGCTGCGGGATGCCGCCCACGCCGAAGCTTTCCACGATGACGCAGTCGTATTGTTGAAAAATGGCCGGGATGAGCTCCGGGCCAAGGCCGGGCGTCAGCTTGAGCAGAAAGACCTTCGGGTTCAGTGCCCGGCCAAACTCCACCGGGCCGGTGGGCCAGGGCGAGGGGATATACCGCACCAGCCGGTCGCCCTGCACCAGCGCCAGCGCCGGGAAATTGACCGACGCAAAGGCATCGTAGCTGATGGTCTTGTTCTTCTTGGCGCGGGTGCCCGCGATGACATGCCCGCCGAACACCACCATCACGCCCCGGCTGCCGGGGTCCAGCGCGCAGATGACGCTGTCGCGCAGGTTTTTCTTCGCATCGGTGATCTCATTGGAGATGGGCTGCTGCGCACCGGTGAGGATGATCGGCTTGTCCGCATTCTGGATGAGGTAGGACAGCGCCGCCGCCGAATAGGCCAGCGTATCGGTGCCGTGGCAGATGATAAAGCCATCGTAGAGCGCATAATTCTCCTGCACGGCCCGCGCCATCAGCAGCCAGTGTTCGGGGCCGAGGTCTGTGCTGTCAATGCTGCACAGCGCCAGCGTCTCCGGGCAGCACAGCTCGTTCAGTTCCGGCAGATGGGCCAGCAGTTCCTCGCTGGTCAGAACGGGCCGCAGCCCCTGTGCGGTGCGCACACTGGCGATGGTGCCGCCGGTGGTGATAAAAAGCAAACGCTGCTTGGACATGTTCGGTGCCTCCCTGGGTCAAATTCAGTCGATTCAGTATAACACACTCGGCCCCGGATGAAAAGTGTGCAGTTTTGAGACCTGGTCACAGATTTTTGCGGGAAAAGGTGTATACTAGAAGAAAAACTTCAGGAGGCTTCCCATGCCCAACATCGTCATCATCGGTTCCGGCCCGGCCGGCGTGTCGGCCGCTCTGTACACGGCCCGCGCAGGGGTCGAAACGACCGTTCTCACCAAAGGGCCCGGCGCACTGGACCGCGCCGCACACATCCAGAACTACTACGGCTTTGCCGAACCCATCTCCGGTGCCGAACTGGAACGCCGGGGCATCGAAGGGGCCAGAGCGCTGGGGGTGCAGTTCGTTACCACCGAGGCCGTGGGCCTGACTTACACCGACAGACTCACCGTCGAGACGCTGGCGGGCGAGTTCCCCGCCGATGCCGTCATCCTGGCCACCGGCGCTTCCCGCGCCGCGCCGAAGATCCCCGGTCTGGCAGAGCTGGAAGGCCATGGCGTGAGCTGCTGCGCCACCTGCGACGCCTTTTTCTACCGGGGAAAGGATGTGGCGGTGCTGGGCAGCGGCGAATATGCCCTGCATGAGGTACAGGCCCTTCTGCCGTTGGTAAAGAGCGTCACCCTCCTGACCAACGGGGCCCCGCTGACGGCACAGTTCCCGCCGGAGGTGAGGGTCTGCCCCGAAACGGTGGACGCCATCCTCGGCGAACAGACCGTCACCGGTGTGCAGCTGAACGGCGGCCGACAGGTGCCCCTGTCCGGCGTGTTCGTGGCGCTGGGCGTGGCGGGCAGCACGGCGCTGGCCCGCAAGCTGGGGGCCGAAGTCGAGGGAAACCGCATCGTCGTGGATGAGAAGATGCAGACCACCCTGCCCGGCCTCTACGCCGCCGGGGACTGCACCGGCGGGCTGCTGCAGGTCGCCAAGGCTGTTTATGAGGGAGCACTTGCAGGCACCGAAGCTGCCAAAGCGGTGCGGAAAGGATAACACCATGTCCGATGTGCAAAATACTCCGGTCAACCGGAACTGTCTGGCCTGCGCTTTCCCATTCTGGGACCAGCTCACGCCGGAGGAACAGGCGCAGCTCTGCCGCTTCACCCGGCCGGTGCGCTACCGGAAAGGGGAGCGGGTCCACAGCCCGGTCGAGAACTGCGTGGGCATCCTGCTGCTGCGGGCAGGCCAGCTGCGGGCCTATCTGCTCTCGGAGGACGGGCGGGACATCACGCTCTACCGGCTGTTTCCCGGCGAAGTCTGCATTCTGTCGGCATCCTGCGTGATGGATTCCGTCAACTTTGACCTGTACATCGACGCCGAGGAGGACACCGAGGCCTACTGCATCGGCGCAGGCGTGTTCCGCCAGCTGATGCAGCAGAACGTCCATGTCCGCTGCTACGCCTACCAGATGACCGCCGAGCGCTTCTCCGACACCATGTGGACCATGCAGCAGATCCTGTTCATGAGCGCCGACCGGCGGCTGGCCATCTTCCTCACCGACGAGCTGGCCAAAACCGGCGGCACGGATGTCCGCATGACCCACGACCAGATCGCCCGCTACATGGGCTCCGCCCGCGAGGTCGTCAGCCGCCTGCTGAAATACTTTGCCGGGGAGGGCCTTGTCCGCCTTTACCGCGGCGGCGTCACCGTACTGGACAAAGAACGGCTGAAGCAGATCGCCAACGGCACATAAAACGCATCAAAAAAGGACGTCTCATCCTGCGACGAGACGTCCTTTTTTTGTCTTGCAAAATCTCAGCTCTTGCAGCCAGATTCCTCTTCCACACCGGTGAAATCGCTGGCCTCAGCGATCTTGGTGACGTCGAACTTGCCCGTCTCATCCTTGGGGGCGACGGCGGGGCCGGCCTCCACCGGATTCACGGGTGCTTCCTCGGCCACAGGCTTCTCCTCGGCCGTCTCCGGCTGTGCAGCGGGAGCCTCCGGCTCTTCAGATGCCTTTTCCTCGGATGCCTTCTCGAAGGCCGGGGGCCATGCGTCGCCCGGCTCAGCGGTCTTGGCCTCGCCTTCGGCGTAGGCTTCGGCTGCCTTGGCGGCCTCTGCGGGGTCCTTTTCAGCCTCTTCGGGGAACTCCACCTCTTCGACGTGGAGCGGGCCCTTGTCGTTCAGAATTTTGTCCAGCACCACGATGGCGGCACCGGTGGCGGCGACGGCAGCAGCCGCGCCCAGAACGCGAAACAACGTTTTCATGGTGAGATCCTCCTTGATGTGATTTCAGTGTGCGGGTTAAGAGAATGTGACGACATCGTTCAGCGGCTTTTCGGCGGGTTCGACCGAGATGGCGGTCAGCACCGGGCCTTTGCCGCGGTAGATGTTGTGAAACTTGTAATTGACCTTTGCGGTCACAGTGACCCAGGCGCGCTGCTCCAGCGCCTTGTAGCCATCGTAGGAGCAGGGGAAGCCGACGAACTGGATGTCCTGCACACAGCAGGTCATGGCAAAGCGGCCGGGCACGAAGCTGTTCTTGCCCGCGCGGTTGGTCTGACAGACCTGCGCCAGGAACTTTACGGTCTTGCCCGCGTACTTCTGGGGCTCGTCCTGGCAGTCCATATACCAGATGCCGAAATCGTCGTCGCCGATCTCCACCACCGGCTTGTTCAGGTCGAAGGGGAGGGGGTCGGGGATATCATCGTAGGCCACGCTGCCGTCGGCGAACTCATAGGCGATGTCGCACTTGCGGGATGCCTGACGCACCAGCTTGTGCAACTCCTGACGGGCGGCGTCGTTGTTGACGGCCTCGGCGCGGTTGAAGACGATCAGCTCACTGCGGGCGATCTTGTCCAGCAGCAGAGCGCGCATGGAGTTGTCGCGGGCATAGGTGAGGGCCGTGGTGCCGTCGGCCGTGGCGATGCACTGGTAGACGATCCAGTTTTCGGGCAGATTGTTGGCCAGGTCCTGCAGCAGCCACATGCCGTTGTACTCGATGACCACGCGGCCTGCATCTGCTTCCTTAGCCAGTTTGGCCAGGTTCTGGGGGTTCAGTTCTGCCTTGTCCTCCAGATTGTAGAGGGTCACGCCGGGGAAGGCGAATTTCTTCTGGTTGTATTCTTCTTCGCCCTCTTCGCAGACCAGCAGCAGGGTCTTGTCGCCGGAGTCGAAGTTGGGGTCTTCAAAGGTCTCCTGGATGAATTTGGTCTTTCCGCTTTCGAGGAAGCCCACAAACAGGTAGACCGGGATCTCATTTGCCATAAACGGTTTTCCTCCTCTGTGTTGTCCGGGCTCAGCAACCGAACAGGCCGGCAATGGCCTTCTCGTCCAGCTTAGAGCCGATGACGACCAGCTTGCCGCCGACGTCTGCACCGCGGGAACGGACTTCCCACTCGCCGGGCACATAGTCAAACTCCAGCCAGCCGTCTGCGCCGCCGTCCACGATGCCCTTGGAGCGCAGGATCATGCCGTACTTGCCGGTATCCAGCTCGGTCAGCGCATGCTCGATGTCAGCCTTTGCGATCTTCTTGGCGGTCTCGACGCCCCAGCTGGTAAAGACCTCATCGGCATCGTGGCCATCGTGATGATGGTGGTGATGACCGCAGCAGCAGTGGCCGTCCTCATCGTGATGATGTTCGTGCTCCTCCTCATCATCATGGTCGTGATGGTGGTGGCAGCAATGATCGTGATCGTGGTCATCATCCTCGTCGTCATGGTGATGATGGCAGCAGTGGTCATGGTCGTGATCATCGTCATCGTGGTCGTGATGATGCTCATGTTCGTCCTCATCGTCATCGTCATCGTCGTCGTGATGGTGATGGCCGCAGCTGCACACGCCGTTCTCATCGTAATGATGATGGTGATGCTCGTGCTCTTCTTCCTCGTCCTCGTGGGCATGCTCCTCATTGGCCTTGGCTGCCATGGCGATCAGCTCTGCCTTGAAGTCGTCCTTCGTGGACATAGCGTTCAAAATCTGCTCACCGGTCAGGGCATCCCACGCGGTGGTGACGATGGTGGCGGTGGGGTTCTTCTCGCGCAGCATAGCCACCGCTGCAGCGATCTTCTCTTCGCTGGCGGTCTGGGTGCGGCTCAGGATGATGCAGCTTGCATGGCTGATCTGGTCATCGTAGAACTCGCCGAAGTTCTTCATATACATCTTGACCTTGTTCACGTCAGCCACGGTGACAAAGCTGTTCAGCTGCACGTCCAGGTGCTCGGCCACGCCCTCGACGGCGCGGGTCACATCGGACAGCTTGCCCACGCCCGACGGCTCGATGACGATGCGGTCGGGGTGATACTGCTCCACCACCTGCTGCAAGGCGGCGCGGAAATCGCCCACCAGCGAGCAGCAGATGCAGCCGGCGTTCAGCTCGTTGATCTGGATGCCGGATTCCTTCAAAAAGCCGCCGTCGATGCCGATCTCGCCGAACTCGTTCTCGATCAGAACGACCTTCTGGCCCGCAAAGGACTCCTTGATGAGCTTTTTGATGAGGGTGGTCTTACCGGCACCAAGGAAGCCGGAGAAAATATCGATCTTGGTCATAATGCTGTTGCCTCTTTCTTTTTTCCAAAGTCCGCAAATCGGAACCTTCAAGCAATCCGAGCCGCCGAGTGCTGGCTCAAAAATCTTTACACTCCTATTATAACAAGCCTGTCAATGGGAAACCGCCCTTTTTCATGAGAAAATTGTAACATTTTTTGAAGTTCGCCCCGCGTTTTGCGGAAAAGGGCGGTTGCGCGGGGAGGTGATGCAACTTCGATTCGGAGGGGGTTATTTTTTGTGGGAGCTGTCGTAGATCACACGGATGTCATCCGGCAGCTCATCGGGGATCATGGCGGTGAGTTTTTCCTCATTTCCGTCCCGGATCGCCTGTTCGTAGTACCAGCATTTGAATTTCAGCATATCCAGAGCGCGGTTCATCCGTGCGATCTCCTCCTCCATATGTGCCTTCTGCGTTTCAAACAATTCCTTGCGTTGCGGATAGGTGGACGGCCCTTCCACACACCAATCCATGAACTGCCGGATGTCCTTGATCTCCATGCCAGCCTTTTTCAGACATTCAATGACCCGGAGCGCTTCAATCTCCGTGTCACCGAATTTTCGGATGCCGGATACTCGCTCCATATTCGGGAAAAGCCCCTGCTTGTCATAATAGCGCAGCGTAGAGATGGGCAATCCGAACATCTCCGCCACCTGTCCGATCGAATACATCAATTACCCTCCGAAAATTTTCAAAAAATATCTTGACCTAAAGTCAAGTTTATGTGCTACTATGAGAATAACACAACGAATATAAAAATGCAAGGAGTGTTTTACAATGGATAAAAAGGTGCTGATCATTTCCTCAAGTCCCCGTAAGAGTGGCAACTCCGAAACGCTGGCGGCAGCATTTGCCAAGGGCGCACGGGAGGCAGGCAATCAGGTAGAAACCGTATATCTGCGGGAAAAGCAGGTTGGCTTCTGCAAGGGCTGTCTTGCCTGCCTGAAGTTGGGGCACTGCGTCATTCAGGACGATGCCGTGGAAATTGCCGCCCAAATGCACGATGCGGATGTGCTGGTGTTCGCAACACCCGTCTACTATTACTGCGTCAGCGGTCAGCTCAAGACTATGCTGGATCGTGCCAACCCATTGTTCGATACGAATTATGCCTTTACGAAAGTCTATCTGCTTGCAACGGCGGCAGAGAACGCATCGGAGACCTTTGCGGGCACAGAGAAGGCCGTGCAGGGCTGGGTGGACTGCTTCCCTCGCTGTGCGCTGGCTGGCACAGTATTTGCAGGAGGTGTGAACGGCGCGGGTGAGATCGCCGGACATCCTGCGCTGGAGCAAGCTTATCAGATGGGCAAGGAGGTCTGAGCTATGGCAATCAAACAAACGGCAGGCAGAGAGGCTTTGGGGGAATTTGCTCCTAAATTTGCGGAATTGAATGATGATGTACTGTTCGGGCAGGTGTGGAGCAGGGAAGACAAGCTTTCCCTGCGAGACCGCAGCATTGTAACAGTGGTGGCGCTGATGGCGCAAGGGCTGACGGATTCGTCCTTTCAGTACCATCTGACAACTGCAAAGAACAACGGTGTGACCAAAACGGAAATTGCGGAGATCCTGACTCATGCGGCATTTTATGCGGGCTGGCCCAAGGCGTGGGCGGCTTTTCGTATGGCAAAGGAGGTATGGGCGGAGGACGACGACGCCGATGCAAAAGCCAAGCATCAGAATGAAATGGTCTTTCCCATCGGCGCACCCAATGACGCCTTTGCGAAATATTTTATTGGCCAAAGCTATCTCGCACCTCTTTCTACGCAGCAGGTCGGCATTTACAATGTGACCTTTGAACCCGGTTGCCGTAACAACTGGCACATTCATCACGCCAAAAGCGGCGGTGGACAGATCCTCGTCTGTGTGGCTGGTCGAGGTTACTATCAGGAATGGGGCAAACCGGCACAGGAGCTCCGCCCCGGCGATGTGGTAAATATTCCTGTGAGAGTCAAGCACTGGCACGGTGCTGCGCCGGATAGCTGGTTCTCTCATCTGGCGGTAGAGGTTCCAGGGGATGAAACCTCCAATGAATGGTTGGAAGCCGTGGACAATACAGTATATTTTAAGGCAACAGGCAAGGAGGTCTGAATATGGAAAAACTGAATCTGACACAGGAGTGGGACAAGGTGTTTCCGAAAAGCGACAAGGTGGAACACAAAAAAGTGACCTTTCACAACCGTTACGGCATCACACTGTCGGCGGATATGTACACGCCGAAGGGCACAGAGGGCAAGCTGCCCGCCATTGCCGTCAGCGGTCCGTTCGGTGCGGTAAAGGAGCAGTCCTCCGGTCTGTATGCGCAGAAAATGGCAGAGCTTGGCTTCTTGACGATTGCCTTCGATCCGTCCTACACCGGCGAGAGCGGCGGTACACCCCGCTATGTCGCTTCGCCGGACATCAACACCGAGGATTTCTGCGCTGCGGTAGACTTTCTCTCCGTGCAGGAGAATGTGGACTCCGAGCGTATCGGTATCATCGGTATCTGCGGTTGGGGCGGCATGGCGATCAACGCTGCTGCCATTGACACCCGCATCAAAGCTACCGCTGCTATGACCATGTACGATATGACCCGTGTAACTGCCAACGGATATTTTGATGCTGAGGATTCTGAGCCGGCACGCTATGAGAAGAAAAAAGCCATGAATGCACAGCGCACTGTAGATTACAAAAACGGCGCCTATGCTCTGGCAGGTGGTGTGGTCGATCCGCTGCCGGAGGACGCACCGCAGTTTGTAAAGGACTATTACGCCTACTATAAGACTCCGCGTGGCTACCATCCCCGCAGCCTGAACTCCAACGGTGGCTGGAACGCGACGTCTTCGCTGTCGTTCCTGAATATGCCGATTTTGCAATACAGCAGCGAGATCCGCTCCGCCGTACTTCTGGTACACGGAGAAAAGGCGCACTCCCGCTATTTCAGCGAAACAGTGTACAGCAAGCTGACCGGCGATAACAAGGAATTGCTCATTATCCCCGGTGCAAACCACACGGACCTTTACGATCAGATGGACATCATTCCGTTTGAAAAGCTCAACGCATTCTTTACGGAGTATTTGAGATGAAGCGGCATATTACGCTCGTCCTGTTGCTGGCGGCTGCGCTGGCCTACCTCAAAACCCAGCGCCCCATGCTGTACAACCAGATGCTGCTGAACGGTACGCTCTGGCCGCATTTGCAGGATGTCCAGAAAACGGCCTGCGCGTGATCTGGATACGCTATATACAGAAATCATTCAGGCTATTTCGCCTATTCTTGCATTGTTGAGCGAAAAAAGAGCATCTGCGATCCGTCAATACCTGAAATACCGTCTGCACTACCTGAAAGTCGCTATGGGGTGATAAAATGGCCTATCTGAAATTGATGATGGATGAAAAAGAAATCGCACACCTAAGCGAAGATGGGCAGTCTCTTTGCGCCAATGAAGGCGTTCTGCAGTATAATCTCCCTCTGAACCTTTTCATCGGTGACAAACGAAAAGTTCCATTAGTCGATGTGGTTGTTTGGGCAAAGAAGCGTATTTTCCCAAAAAATCGGATGGACTGCAAAGAGATTTTGAAATTGATGGGGCTGCCCGACTACAACGCTTGGGAAATCGTCAAGCGCACCAACGCCTGCCTGATGGAAGACCCCTATTGGCTACGATTCAGCGAAGATGAAACCTTTGAGGACACCACGCGCGGACGGGCCAGAAAAATCATGAAGGAGAATCAAAAAAGAAGCTGATGCTAATTGATATCAACCTATATCAATTAGCATGTACAACAAAGCCCACAGGTTGGATGGAATTCCAGCCTGTGGGCTTTTGCTAATTTTTCGCTTTGTTAAATATTTCCAATACCATCGTCAATCGCCACGGATGTAGCAATACCATTGGTAGATACAGATGCCGTATCAGGCAATGCAGGGATGGCCGGAACCGGGAGCGTTCCGATTGCCGGTGTATCGTGTGTTTGCTGAGGGATAAGTAGGTGTTGTCGCCGCCGCACTTGTATTGCTGTGTGCAGCACTGCTATGCGCCGTACTTCCACTGCTGTGACTACCACTACTATGACTGCCATGCCCGGAACTATGCCGACTGGAACTATGCGATCTATGCGAACTATGTGACCGATGTCCGGCCTCAGCATCCAAAGCAAAAAGAACGCTCATACCGCTTAAACCTCTCTACAGTCGTTCCACCTGAAAAAGTGGTATACTCTGTTTTGACAAAATGTGCATCTCTTGATATAGAAAACCCACCGACAGGAAATTGTCTGCCGATGGGTTTATGTTAACTTTACTTATTTTTTCGATACATTACCTCAAGCCCTTGTTTTGGGTGGTATGACCAAGAAACCGTCACATTATCAAACGTCTCTTTTTGCTTTCCGTCAATTGCTCGAGTTTCACACATTTCACCATAAAGCCAAGTGGGTAATCCCAGAGCACTATTTATAGACTGAATGCACTCATTTGCATAAGTTTGATAGGTTAGGTCATTCATAGAGTCGTTGAGTTCTTTTGTATAAGACAGATAGACCATATCATCATCTGTCGCAGATATACTGGATTGGTCTATATTTAGCGGATTAGAGTCTATTGACAAATACGAACCATCTTCTGAAATGGACAGAACTGTTATTTGCCGTTTTTCTTGTATCGGTTCACGGTATATGTCATAAAATATCGGTTCACGGTATATGTCATAAAAAGCCTGCAAATTTGGTGTTTCGTCATTCTCCCAGATGTTAAGATTCCATAGGTAATTTTTTATTTCTTGCTCCTTTTCCCCCTCAATCAGATAACACGGATTCAAAACAGGTGTACCGTCATCTGTATTTCCTTTATACTTTCCTTTCAATACTAATGATTTACCATAAAATGCGTTCTGGTAGTACTGCATCTGTCTCGGATTAACTGCGGCATACCATTTTGTTCCATCTTCTGCAAGTATAGTAAAGCATTCATAGGTTAATCTTCCATCAATAATGTTATATGGAGCATTCCATGTATACTGACTGTCAAAATCGGTCTGCCCTGAAATAGTCACCATATCATCTCGATTGTAGTCTGATGCTGCAAATACAGATAATGACATTGATAGCGCAACCATGCAAATTGCAACAAATGCCAGAATTTTCCTCGATGTATTCAAAATCGTTTGATTCTGCTGACCGTTCATTTTTTTCACCTCTTTTCTTATTTTAGCTACCGAAAACTAGATAAGTATACTGTATTCCACCGTAAATTGCATTTTCTAGTGTCACCAAGCAACAAATTTGTCCAACGTTAATTTTACTGCCTCCCGGATAGACTATATTTCCAGAAAAAGAGATTTTTTCCGCAGCATCACTTACTCTATGTAGCCTAATAAATGATATTCTTCCCGTGCTAACCCCTTCTCCATTCGAAGAAACAATATTACCCGTTCCACGTTCTGCAATACTATCTACATAATAATATTTCCGTGATTTCACGGTGCTGTTTGAACTTTGCGCAAGGCTTGTGATATTTTCACTAATTGTAGGCACGTGACCATTAGGAACAGTAATAGATGGTGCTTGTACACACCCTATCATCGAAAACACCATTATAATGACAAGTGCCATTTTCAAAATTTTTCCAAAGCGCTTCATTGTTGATTCCTCCTTTTTGAAATGTTCATGATACCGTCACTTCCAACACAAGAAATTTTGTCCTTGCGTTTTCTGTCACCTTCTGCTTCCAATTGTACGCTTTGCCTTGCTGATTGTCAACAAAACTATGCACTTTTGGATAATTTATTATCATCTTGTGTATAGTAAAGTAATTGCAGGGAGGCGAGAACATGATTTCGGACAACATCAAACGTCTAAGGGAGAATGCAGGACTTTCACAGTCTGCCCTTGCCCGAAAACTAGGAGTCACACGAGCCAGTGTCAACGCTTGGGAAATGGAACTCTCTGCACCAACGGCACAGTACCTTGTAGCCCTTGCACAGCTATTTCATACGACAACCGATGATATTTTAGGCCTTGAATCAGAAGAGCAGATTGTTCTCCGGGACATGAATGAGCAGGAGAAGCGGCTGGTTTACGACTTGGTTTCTTACATTGCAGCCCGAAAAGAAACGGTGGACTTTTCTGGTAAATCTAGCAAAAATAGTCCATCTGAAAAGAGCCATGGTACAAAAGGCTCTGCTGTCAAGAAATTTTAATATCAAGATATGAAAAAGGCTGCTGCACCGGCATTTGACCATGTGCAACAGCCTTCTATTCATTCTTAGATTACATCTGTCCCGCCGGGCAGTTATGTTTCACTGGTAATATCATACCGATAGCCGTTCAACGTGGCTTCTGCTGTGCCAGAATACTTCTTATCGTCCAAAAAATCTTGTTTTAGATTATCAAACCGGGCTGCGTTCTTTTGAATCTTCTTCATTTTTGTACCTCTGACCTCTAAAATTTTTGAAAAAATCATAGGTACAAGCCCCAAAAGCCTATATAAAACAAAAAAGACGACAAAACGTTTATCTCAACGATTTATCGTCCTTTTGGTGCGCTCGAGGGAACTCGAATCCCTGGCCCTCTGATTAAAAGAATCCAAGGCGCATCATTCGTCAAATTTCAAAAGTTCGAAGAAACGTTATTTTTATCGTATCATCGCAAAACATGCCTTTGCACACACCGCATTATTTGCATACAGTGTGATGCTTTGCAACCGTTATCCAGCTATTCAGGTGTGCAAAAAGTGTGCAAAAATGTGCAGACGGGCAAAACAAAGCCCAATGGACAAATCAACCACCGGTTTTATGGCAGGGTTTAGGACATCCGAACAGACACCGTTTGATATAGAAATGAGGTTCACTATGAACAAACTACTTTCCTGCCGCTACAATATGGACACCAACCGGGTGGAAACCCGGTTCAAAGATGGCACCACTCTTGCCATCGACTGCATCGCCGTCGAGGACGAGTACGGCAACACCCCGGCACAGCGGGCAGAGCTGGACTGGCTGCTGTGGAACAAGCCATTGGAGTATGCACAGCTTGTGCTGGGTGGAGGGATGGAGCATTATCTTTCCCTCGGCTGTGACCACGGCAGAATGGAAGATTGAGGATTCAGCAGCCGTTCGCAAAAAATTAAAGAATCATCTTTGCAAAGTCCATTGCTATTTGAACGAAAATCGAATATAATATAGATAGGAAAGCGGACGTCATTCCGCTGGTGTGGCTGACACCTAAAATCCGATCAGATGCAGGACGTAAGGGCCTGAGGTTGGCGGGCAACGATAAAACCCGAAAGAGATGCAGGACGTAGGGGCCTGAGGTTGGCGGACAACGATAAAATCAGTCGCAAGGGACATCGGACAGCACCACGGTGTTGTAGGTGTCCCTTTTATTTTGTAAAAACGCAAAGGAGCGCAGAATCAACCATGACGAAAAAAGAAGCACTGTCCATCGTTTTTGCCTGTGCGCCGTTGTACAAAGAAAATCTGGTGGATAAAAGCCTGCTGTTCATCACTACCGACAAGCATAAGAGTGTCCATTGTCTGGAGGTCACGTTCGATATCAGCAACTTTCTGCACATGACAGGCTTCAAGCTGCGTAAGCCTAGCATCAATGCCAGACACTTTTTCAATCTGTGCTACGACAAACGTCTGACCGAAGCGGATTTTGAATTTTCCGCAGATGGAACCACCGAAATGAAAATGCGTGTTCTGCCCAGCCTGATGAAAAAGAATCTCTCCGCAAAAATGCTGGGCGACTACAATATGAGCCAGCCCAAGCTGTACACCGACAAGATCGCAGGCTCCCTCAGCGCCTGCATGGGTTTTGTCCGGGATAGCGGTGAAGGACGTTTCGTTCCCAACACGGTGCTGGAGGGCGATATCCGAACCAAAGTAAAGGCCGCTGACCGAATTATTGCTACATATCGCAAAAACCGTGGTGAGAAACAGTATTCAGAGGTCGTATTCACCGCCAAGAAGGTCGAATGGGAAAAGATCGTCCTTCCCGATGAATACTGCTATCTTGTGTTGCCTGAATAATAAAAGAATGCCCGCCACCGATGGAACGGAATCTCCACGGTGAGCGGGCATTTTGCGTTTTCGTTCGATTCAGGTGAATCTATTCGGCTTGTGGTTTTCGCTTAACCCACGGTTTGGCTCCACAACAGGCTGATACCGAACCAGTCCATTGCTTCATCGCCACCGATAGCTGGTCAACGCCGCTATCCTCTATTATTAGTATAGCGCAAAAGTATATAAGTGCAAGTGGTCAAGCATCGAAGGAAATGAAATTTTCACTCAGGTCTATTATATGTACTCTATACCGAAATGTTTCATGCAAACAGCATTTTTCAATATGACCTTTATTGTCCATTTTAGTCTATTATAGTCCTCATTTTTCCATATATAATTTGAATTTTCCCTTGCACTAGCCCCAGACAAATGTTATACTTGACAAAATGGAGGAAATGTGCTATGTCTGATGAAATTTTCACTGTATTGCAAGCGGCACAATACTTAAAGGTATCAGAAAAGACCATTCGTCGTCTTATAAAAAGTAAAAAGCTTACAGCATCACGTGTAGGAAGTCGTTCTCTTCGCATACGGCAAAACGACATCGATCAATATCTTGCCAATCACACAAATCATTGTAAAGGAGTTACTACCAATGAGTGAAGAGTTAATTCAGAGAAATTTGATAGATTCTCCTGAAAAAATGGGAGATTGGAATTTTTATAACATCGGAGCAACAACCTTAAAAGCACTAAAGTCAGCAAAACTAATTCCTGATAAGGATTATGAAACATTTGAAAGCAAAAAGCCGGATGCACTAATTGTTAAAAAACCCGTAGTAATTGCTGCCATCGAATACAAAACGCCTTCTCAACTTCGTACTGAAAAGCAAATCGAGAAGGCAATTGTGCAAGAATTAGGTACGGCACAAGCTTTGCAGGCAAAAGTTTATATTATTACTGACGGAAGTAAGAGTATCTGGGTCAATCCTTTAACTGGTCACGAGATTTTGCAGGAAAACGGCAGTAAAATAACTCTCAATTTCAATAAAACTAGCTCTGAATGTATTGTTCTGATTAACAAAATTCGCGCATCCATCAATGCTTCAAATGATATGTTAAGAGCCGCGGCATCTGTTGATCCTCTTCCGCTTGCTCAGAAAGTATGGCAGGATTTATGGGCCGTTTCTGGTGCAACTCCAGAAAATTGCCTCTACACCTTTGTCGAGATTTTCATTTTCAAATATCTGAGTGATCTTGGTGTATTAAAAGGCATGTATTCGTTTTATGATTTACTTGGAAAATATTCCGGTAATAATGAAAACGATGTGCTCGAATTCTATGCTTCTGTTATCCGTATAAAAATCAAAGAGCTTTTTCCCGGAAATCCAAAAGACAAAACCACAATCATTAATGGTACTATTTTTGTATCTAAAGATGATAAAGCAGTTTCTGGATACGCTACAGTTTTTCACAAAATCCTTAAACGATTCAATGATTTTGGTACGCTTGAAAACATTGATTACGATTTTAAAAGCAAGCTCTTTGAAACGTTCTTGAAAGAATCTATCAGCAAGAAAAACTGGGGACAATATTTTACGCCGCTTAAGGTCGTTCGAGCGATTGTGAACATGGCCGATATTGAGTCTGGAATGAAAATCTGTGACCCGGCATGTGGCGTTGGTAAATTCTTGCTTGAGCCTATTTTGCACAATCTTAATCACCTATACACTATAGAAACAGATGAACACGGTGCCGAACGGCTTGTTCCTAAAATTACGCTTGTCGGCTATGATAAGGGCTTCGACAAAGATGAGCAGAAAACCATTATACTTGCAAAGGCGAATATGCTAATTTATATGTCCGAGCTAATCAGAGAGCATCCGAATCTAACTCAGCAGTTTGCGCAGTTATTTAATAGCACCTTCACTCTGCAAACCAACTCTATCCTCGGAACTCTAGCCAAGCCGGTAACAGAGGAGTACGATCTCATTCTTACAAATCCACCATATGTTATGAGTGGCAGTAGCAATCTAAAAGAAGAAATCTCGAAGGATGATGAATTAAAGAAATATTTTTCTATCAGTGCCATGGGCATCGAAGGGCTGTTCATGGAATGGATTGTCCGCGCACTCAAACCCGGAAAAAAGGCTTTTATTGTCGTGCCAGATGGAATCATGAATCGGAGTAACGATAAAAAATTACGAGATTTTATTCTTGGCCAGTGCGATATCGACGCGGTGATTTCTTTGCCATTAAACACATTCTTTACGACCAACAAAAAGACCTATATTCTCGCACTCACTAAAAAGATTCCTCTTAATGTTGGCGGAATTCCCACTCTTCCCAAGCAAATCTCTCCGGTATTCACATATCTTTGCTCAGAAATCGGCGAAACGCGGGATGTCTATCGCTTTGATATCGAGCAAAATGATTTGGAAGCGGCCTCGGATTTGTTTAATATGTTTAAGGGAGCAAAGATAAAATTCAGAACGGATGACCCACGCTGCAAAATTATAAGTATTGATAAATTTTATACCAGTGCGCATTGGGCTGTAGATCGTTGGTGGACAAGAGAAGAAAAGATTCAGCTTGGCGTGGAAGATGATGTTGAAACCATCACTCTTTCCGGCCTCGCCACTTTAATTTCTGATGTTTCATCTTCTTTAATGGAATATCGCGAGCCACTTTATGAGTTGGAGAAAAAAAAAACAATAATTTCTCGTCAAATGGTTAATATAATCGACCCTGCCGTGTTCCGTTTATCCTCCTCTGGAATCGGACTTAATCGTGTAAAATTAAATGCTCTAAACACTGACAATCCGGACGATTTTCCCGTCTATACTGCTGGTCAAGAACCTGTGGCATTCATAAAAAGACTTCCAAAAGAGCCCTTTGGTGCAAACGTGGATAACCCTGTTCTTAGCTTTGCTACAAACGGTGATGGGTCGGCCGGCCGCAATTTTGTAATTCATACGAAGCCATTTTATGTCAATACCGATCGAATCGTCGTTCAAGTACTTCGCAAGGATATCAGCCCTCAGTATGTTCGCGTTGCGCTTAATGATATGAAGGAAAAATATGGATTCAATCATGCACACAAAGCCAACTCTCACAACTTGGCTCCTGTCACCATCCAACTTCCTGTAAAAAGCAACGGATGTTACGACTTAGAGCAACAGGAAATTATGGTCGAAATTTTCAACTATCTTGAAGATATGCGAAAATCTCTTCTCCATCAAAAAGACCGTGTGGTAGAAAGCAACGTCTGTGTAGACTTGTCCTGCTACCATTTTGCCCAGAAAAAGATTTCGGATCTGTTTTCGGTTCTTCGAGGAAGCGGAAAATATACTAGAAGCTATACTCAGGAACATCCTGGCGCAGTCCCTCTCTTTTCGGGAAACACTTCTGGGGCATTTGCGTATGTCGATACCGCTGATTATAATACCCCTTGTTTGAGCTGGGTGATTGATGGCCTTGCTGGGTATCTTATGTTCCACTCATCAGAGTTTTCTGCAACAAATCATCGAGGAGTTTTGCTTCCAAAATTTTCTGACATTAACCTTCAATATGCCAAATTTATTATGGAACCTATTTTCCGAAATGCAAAGAAGGGTCGTGTTGGTGATAACGGAGAAAACGAATACTCTTCACTCCCTCCCTTTATGGTTTCTGAACTTTTGGTCCCATTCCCTGTTGATGATACTGGAAAGATAAGCCTATCCGCTCAGCAAGAAATTGCCGAACAATATATTACTGTTGAGCAATGCAAACGAGATGTTGCTGAGAAGTTAGATGCTCTGGCTCATCAAAAAATCGAGCTATAATAGCTCTGAATGCCAAAAGTGTCATACTTTTACCGCTTTACCGCAATAAAACTTGCAAAACCATCTTGACGCGCTCCGCAATCCATGATACCCTTTATCGCAAATCCCACCAATTTTGTAGAAAAGTACAGAACGGCGAGGATTTATTCCCCATGAAGATTTTTACCGCCCCGCAACACACCCGATCTATTTTGCCGCCGATTCACCCGACAAAATCATCGCTGCGCTGCATGGGCGGTATTT
>ERZ1106983.261-NODE-261-length-73260-cov-32.471990_pt1 | contig 73260 bp, 61 predicted proteins | sample MGYA00403693_ERZ1106983 | MGnify/ENA primary metagenome ERZ1106983 (study PRJEB35170, sample SAMEA104062420) | human gut metagenome | biome: human gut; feature: human-associated habitat; material: faeces | place: Denmark | collected 2012-07-13 ...
CCAGCTCCTTGAACAGAGCGAAGATGGAGGACGGGGGAGTGTCCTTGCTGCCCAGGCCGTAGCGGCCGCCGGTCAGGACGACATCGTTCATGCCGGCCTCACGCAGGGTAGCAGCAACATCCAGGTACAGAGGCTCGCCCAGGGAGCCGGGCTCCTTGGTGCGGTCCAGAACTGCGACCTTCTTTGCAGTCTTGGGCAGAACCTTCAGCAGAGCGGAAGAGACCCAGGGACGATACAGGCGGACCTTGACGATACCGACCTTCTCACCCTTGGCGTTCAGGTAATCGATGACCTCATCTGCAACGTCGCAGACAGAGCCCATAGCGATCATGACGCGGTCTGCATCGGGAGCGCCGTAGTAGTTGAACAGATCGTAGTTGGTGCCCAGCTTTGCATTGATCTTGGCCATGTACTTCTCGACGACTGCGGGCAGTGCGTCGTAGACAGAGTTGCAGGCCTCACGATGCTGGAAGAACACGTCGCCGTTCTCGTGGGAACCGCGCATCTTGGGGTGCTCAGGGTTCAGTGCCTTGGCACGGAACGCCTCAACAGCCTCCATGTTGCACATTTCCTTCAGATCAGCGTAATCCCACTTCTCGATCTTCTGGTACTCGTGAGAAGTACGGAAGCCATCGAAGAAGTTCAGGAAGGGGACCCTGCCCTCAATTGCTGCCAGATGGGCAACCGGGGACAGATCCATGACTTCCTGCACGCTGCTCTCGACCAGCATTGCGAAGCCGGTCTGGCGGCATGCCATGACGTCGCTGTGATCACCGAAGATGTTCAGGGACTGGGTAGCAACGGTACGTGCCGAAACATCGAACACGCAGGGCAGCTGCTCCGCAGCGATCTTGTACATGTTGGGGATCATCAGCAGCAGGCCCTGAGAAGCGGTGAAGGTGGTGGTAACAGCACCTGCACCCAGAGAGCCGTGCACAGCGCCGGCAGCGCCGGCCTCAGACTCCATCTCGACGACCTTGACCTGGTTGCCGAAGATGTTCTTCTGGCCAGCTGCGGACCACTGGTCCACAGAGTCAGCCATCGGAGAAGACGGGGTAATGGGGTAGATGGCAGCCACGTCCGTGTAGGCATATGCTACATGAGCGGCAGCGGTATTGCCATCCATGGTTTGCTTTGCTCTAGGCATTTTTCTTCCTCCATTGTTCAGAATTTGGTACCTTTTGCGCGGGGCAATAAGCGCCCCGGCGGGGCCGGAGAACCCCAAAAGGCACTATTGCTCGTATACTATAATAACAAATTCCGCTTCTAAAGTAAACGCAAACCCACTGGCAAAACGCAACAAAATTTCACGATTTTTTTTGTTGGTTTTTTACGCTTGTGTCTTTGGTGGGATTCATTCTTGCAGAATTTTAAGTTTTTGGCTAAGGGAGCGATTTTTTCTTAACTTTTCCTTAATTTTGAATTGACAATCGTACAGGAAATGCCGTAAACTGGAACCAGTGATTTATCCGGGCCGGAGCAGGCTCCGGCTCGTTCAGAAAGGACACAGAAACGATGGACGCAGCACATTTTGAGAAGAAACTGACCAGCGAGGTGCTCTTCGAGGGCCGGGTCATCACCCTGACCAGGGACACCGCCCTGCTGGAGAACGGGAAGACCGCCACCCGCGAAGTGGTGCACCACCACGGCGGGGCCTGCATCGTGCCTTACTTTGAGGACGGCACCATCTGCATGGTGCGCCAGTTCCGCTATGCCATGCAGCAGGAGCTGTGGGAGCTGCCCGCCGGCAAGCTGGAAGCGGGCGAAGACCCCTTTGAAGCCGCCAGGCGCGAACTGGAAGAGGAGTGCGGCCTGACCGCCGAGCACTACACCTCGCTGGGCGAATTTTACCCCACCGTGGGCTACGACACCGAGGTCATCTACACCTGGGTGGCCACCGGCCTGAAGGAGACCCACATGCACCTGGACGCCGACGAGTTCCTGACGCCCGACCGTGTGCCGCTGCAGAAAGCCTATGAGATGGTCATGAGCGGCGAGATCAAGGACGGCAAGACCGTGGCAGGCGTGCTCAAGCTGAAGGCCCTGCTGGATGAGGGCAGACTGTGATCCTCTATCAGGATGCGGCCCTTGTGGTCGTGAACAAACCGGCCGGCCTGTCCAGTGAGGCCGGCCTGCCCGCCCGGCTGCGGGAGCTGTGGGGGCAGCCGGACGCCTATGTGGGCATCGTGCACCGGCTGGACACCGGTGTGTCCGGCCTGATGGTCTGTGCCAGGACTCCGAAGGCCGCCGCCGCGCTGACACGGCAGATCACCCAGAGCCAGGAAGCCTACGCCGTGCTGGACGGCCGGGCTGCACCCGCCCAAAATACGCTGCCCGCACCGGTCTTCACCAAGCAGTACCGGGCCGTCCTTTCCGGGGCACCGGACGAAACGCTGCCGGAACACGGCATCCTGCGGGACTATCTGTTCAAGGACAGCCGGAAAGGCCGGGTCTTCCCGGTCAGCCGCCCGCGCAAAGGGGTGCGGGAAGCCGTGCTCGAATACCGCATCACCGCCTCGAACGGAACCCTGAGCCTTGCGGACATCACCCTCCACACCGGGCGGACCCATCAGATCCGGGTGCAGTTCGCCTCCCGGCGGCATCCGCTCTGGGGCGACGGCAAATACGGCAGCCATTTCAAGGGAACCATTGCACTGCAGAGCGCACGGCTCTGTTTTCTGCACCCGGAGACCGGGGAGCCGATGGAGTTCGCATTGGAAAAGCCGGACACGGCACCATGGAACGTTTAGCATCCTCCTTCGGCAGATTGGTCCACTCTATTTTTTCGCCTTCGGCTTGAACACAGCCGGGCCTTGTTGTCTAGGGAACGAAGCTATGGAACAACAAACGTACAAAACAGACGCCGCGATCTATGATGTGTTGGAGCGGGAGATCATCGACCTGACCATCCGCCCCGGAAGCTCGCTGAGCGAGAACCCGCTCTGCACCCGGTTCGGGGCACCGCGGTCGCTCATCCGGGTCGTTTTGCAGAAATTGCAGGAAAACGGGCTGGTGAAGATCGTGCCCTACAAGGGCACCACCGTCACCCGGCTGAACCGTGAGATCGTGGAGGAGCTGATCTACGAGCGCACCGCCGTGGAGGCCCGTGTGCTGCGGGATTTTTCGCCCCGGTGCACCCCGGAACAGCGGGCGCTCATCCGGAAGCGGGCTGCCGCTTACGAGGCTCTGGCCCACGCCGAGCACCCGGACTTCAACCGTCTGTACGAGGCCGACCGCCTGCTCCACGAGACCTGGTTTGCCGCCATGGGGAAGATGTACCTCTGGCGGACGTTGCAGAACGCCCACGCCGACTACAGCCGGTTCCGGATGCTGGACACCATCACCAGCGGTGGGCTGGCCGAGGTCATTGCAGACCACACCAACCTCATCGACGCCATCGAGCGCTGCGACATGGCCGCATTTGAGCCGCTGGTGGAGCGGCACCTCTACGGCGGCATCCGGCGGCTTGGCTCCAAGCTTACCGAGGAATATGCCGACTATTTTGAACCGGAACCATAAAACTTGCGCTTCAACCACAAAGGACCCGCGCCGCAGGGCATTCACTCTGCGGCGCGGGTCCTTTTTCTGTGGGGTCGGAGAAAACGCCTGGCCCTGGGGGAAGGGCCGTTGGCATGGTTACAGTTTGTTGGCGCGGTTCAGCACAAAGCTGCGGGTCTCATTCGGGGCAAAGTACGGCGTATACTGGATGCCGATCTGCTCCCAGTTGCTCGGAACGACCGCATAGATCTTAATGCAGCCCGTCTCCTTCGGTTTCAGATTATCCCTCACACCGTAGCTCTTCAGGCCGGTCTCGTCCGTCAGATAACCGATCTCCGCATGGCCGATCTTGCCGCTGTCCGACGTCATCTTGAAATCGCTCTTGCCCAGCGTCTCATACTGGTTGTTATAGATCGCCTTCAGCACATCGGCCAGTTCGGTCTCCGTGGTATTTCCCATCTTGACCGTCTGTTCCGACTGATTTTCCAGCCCGATGCACACGGTGATGAACGTTTTTCCTGCATAGTTCCCGACCATGCCCGAAATCGGATCCAGGCGATAGCCCAGCAGCTTTACGTTCACTCCATTGATCTGTGTGGACTCACCCACACCGTACACGGTGTCTTTCGATCCTCCGCCCGATGGGGAGCATCCTGCGAAGATGCCGGATGCAGTCACAGCTAGCGCAGCAGCACCTGCACACTTCAGAAAAACGCGGCGGCTCATATTGGTTGCCATATTCGGTACCTCCTTATGAATGGTCTGGTATTGCAACATTTCCGACCATTGTTGGAAATATTGTTCTCTGCCCTGAGCATATCAAATCTCCGGAGGTTTTGCAAGCGGAATCTGCGCCAAAAACCAGCCGGGCTGCGTTTCTTTGTACGAAATTTCAGTAAAGAAACTTTGCCATTTTCTCAAAGCCGCAGAAATTGCGCACGAACCGGCAAAAAACACAGCAGCTCTTCCAAAGTCCCCCTGCATTTCTTGGCCACTGTGCCGAAAATGCAGGGAGCCGTGCTGCGGCGCATGTACGAAAGATTTTTTACGAATACAAGGCTCAGTGAAAACGTTTCCGTCAAAGGACGCCGGTGAGGAAGATCTCCAGACCGATGCCGATGAGGATGACGCCGCCCAGGATGGACGCCTTGCCGGCCAGCTTGGTGCCGAATTGTTTGCCGATGTGCAGACCGGCCATGCAGAGGACGAAGGTGACTGCGGCGATGATGACCGCTGCCGCCAGCGCCATCGTCCAGTCGTACTCCGAGATGGTGAAGCCGACGGAAAGGGCGTCGATGCTGGTGGCCACCCCCTGCACGAAGAGGGCACCGGCGCTCAGCTCAATGGCCTCCTCGGTCTCTTCGCCCCTGATGCCTTCCAACAGCATCTTGCCGCCAATGTACGCCAGCAGGATGAGGGCGATCCAGGGGATGAACATCTCAAAGGACGAGAACAGCTCGACGATGGTGTGGACACAGACCCAGCCCGTCATGGGCATGACCGCCTGAAACACACCGAAAGTGCCTGCGATGATGCACATTCTCCTGACGGACATTTTGGGGTCGTGCAGGCCGTTCGCCATCGAGACCGAGAACGCATCCATGGCAAGGCCCACGCCCAGCAATCCACTGTTGAAGAAAAACAAGAAATTCCATTCCATACAAACATGCCTCCTAAATCTGACCGGAATCTGGTGCGGCAAAAACAAAACCCGGAATCGGCGCACGTACACGTCCGATTCCGGGTCATTTTCTACATCCGGACTCCATGTGTTGGGCGTGGTACTCGCACCAAAACACATGAGTCTCGCAAATGAAAGCAAGCCAGACCGCGATCGGCGGCCATTGTGTTGACTTGCTGCGCCGTCTGCAAACAGCGCCTGCTACTCCCCCATGGGATTTGTTATTGTTTGGTTATTTTATCACACGTTCCGGGCGAAGTCCAGACTAACTTTCCCTCTCAGGCCGAAGCCTTCCGGGCTTCGTGCTCAATTTTCAGGGTCTGCTTCGGGGGTCTCCGCAGCCGAAGCCTCGTCGGCAGCTTCCATCGCGGCCAGCTGCTCGGCGGTGGGTTCATCGCCCTCCTCGGCCTCGATGGCTGCGGTCTGGGCCTCGTCGTCGTGGTCGGTACGGGCCAGGACCATGACCTTGTCGCTCTCGCCCAGGCGCATAACGCGGACGCCGGAGCCATAGCGGCTCTGCACCGGGATGGAGTCGGCATGGAAGCGGATGATGATGCCCTCCTGACTGCTCAGCAGGATATCGTCCACATCATCGACGATCTTGACAGCTGCAACCTTATCCTTGGACGCATCGTAGTTGCGGATGCCCTTGCCGCCGCGGGCCGTGATGCGGTAGGTGTCGATCTCGGAGCGGCGGCCCTTGCCGTTTTCGGTCACGGTCAGGACCGTCGCGCCCTCGCGGCAGATGCAGACGCCGACGACCTCGTCGCCCTCAGCCAGCTTGATGGCGCGGACGCCGTGGCCGCTGCGGCCCATCGGGCGGGCATCCTCCTCGTTGAAGCGGATGGCCTGGCCGTTGCGGGTAGCGACGATGAGCATATCGTGGCCGGTGGTCAGGCGGGTCCAGGCCAGCGCATCGCCCTCGTTCAGGGCAATGCCGATCAGGCCGGAACGGCGGATGTTGGCGTACTGTTCCAGCGGGGTGCGCTTGATGAGGCCCTGCTTGGTGACCATCGTCACAAAGCCGCCCTCCTGTTCTGCGTCCTTGCTCTGGCAGATCATGTTCGTGACCTTTTCGCCTTCCGCCAGCTGCAGCAGGTTCACGATGTTGGTGCCCTTGCTGGTGCGGCTGCCCTCGGCGATGGTGTAGCCCTTGATGCGGAACAGACGGCCCCGGTCGGTGACGAACAGGACATAATCGTGGGTGGAACCGACGAACATCTCCTGCACGATGTCTTCTTCCTTGCGGGTCATGCCGGAAATGCCGCGGCCGCCGCGCTTCTGGGCCTGATAGGTGGCCTTGAGCTGGCGCTTGATATAACCGGCCTCGGTCAGGGTATAGACGCACTGCTCCTCGGCAATGAGGTCTTCGATATCCACTTCGCCGTTCACGGTCTCGATCTCGGTGCGACGCTCGTCACCGAAGCGCTTCTTCATCTCCAGCAGCTCGTTCTTGACGATCTCCAGCACACGGGCGTCATTGGACAGAATGTCCTCCCAATCCCGGATCTTAGCCTGCAAAGCACCCAGCTCTTCCTCGATCTTCAGGATCTCCAGACCGGCCAGACGGCCCAGCTGCAATTTCACGATGGCGTCGGCCTGCGGGTCATCAAAGCCGAAGCGCTCCATGATGGCGGTCTTGGCCTCGCTCATGCCGCCCTTGCAGGCGCGGATGGTGGCGATCAGCTCGTCCACGATGTCGGTGGCCTTCTTCAGACCTTCGAGGATGTGGGCGCGCTCCCGTGCCTTCTTCAGGTCATACTGGGTCCGGCGGCGGACGACCTCATCCTGGAACTCGACGTACTTCTGGATCATCTGCTTCAGGGTCAGGACCTTCGGCACCTTGTGGTCGATGGCCAGCATGATGACGCCCACGGTATCCTGCAGCTGGGTGTACTGGTACAGCTGGTTCAGGACGACCTGGGGGTTGGCGTCCTTGCGCACGTCGATGACAATGCGCATTCCCTTGCGGTTGGTCTCATCGTTCAGGTCGCTGATGCCCTCGATCCGCTTGTCCTTGACGAGGTCTGCAATATTCTCGATGAGACGCGCCTTATTGACCATGTACGGGATCTCCGTCACGATGATCTGGGCGCGGCCGTTCTTCTTTTCCTCGATGGTGGCGCGGCCGCGCAGGGTGATTTTGCCGCGGCCGGTGGCGTAGGCAGCACGGATGCCGCTGCGGCCCATGATGATGCCGGCGGTGGGGAAGTCGGGGCCTTTGATATGCTCCATCAGGCCGGGCAGGTCGATGTCCGGGTCTTCGATATACGCCACACAGCCGTCGATGACCTCGCTCAGGTTGTGGGGCGGGATGTTGGTGGCCATGCCGACCGCGATGCCCTGGCTGCCGTTGACCAGCAGGTTCGGGAAGCGGCAGGGCAGGACGCTGGGTTCCTTCTTCGTCTCATCGAAGTTGGGGTCCCAGTTGATGGTATCCTTGTCGATATCGGTCAGCATCTCGACAGCCATCCGGCTCATGCGGGCCTCGGTGTAACGGTAAGCAGCCGGGGGGTCGCCATCCACGGAACCGAAGTTGCCCTGGCCGTCCACCAGCGGATAGCGCAGCGAGAAATCCTGCGCCAGACGGACCATGGCATCGTAGACCGATGCGTCGCCGTGGGGGTGATAGGAGCCCAGCACCGCACCGACGGTATCCGCCGACTTGCGGTAGGGATGGCTGGGGTCGTTGCCGCGCTCGTGCATGGTGTACAGAATGCGGCGGTGGACCGGCTTCAGACCGTCGCGCACATCGGGCAGCGCACGGGACACGATGACCGACATGGAGTAGTCCAGGAACGCCGTCTCGATCTCTTTCTTGACGTCGCGGATGATCTTTTTGGTACCGCTGCCCGGTATCATCACAAAATCTTCTTCCATTTTTTCCTCCGTAGGATCAACCCTCTCAGTCAATGCCCTGCGGCATTGACAGCTCTCCCAAAGGGCGAGCTTTTTTGCGTGAGAAGGGAACGTTTATCTTTTGCCGATAAGCTCCCCCTTAGGGGGAGCTGGCGCGTCAGCGCCTGAGAGGGATATCAAACATCCAGCTTTGCATACTGTGCATTCGCCTCGATGAAGCGGCGGCGGGGCTCGACCTGGTCGCCCATCAGGATGGTGAAGGCTTCATCGGCCTTTTCGGCATCCTCGATGGTGATCTGCACGATGACGCGGTTGTCGGGGTTCATGGTGGTCTCCCAGAGCTGTTCCGGATTCATCTCACCAAGGCCCTTATAGCGGTTGACCTTTGCGCCCGGCATTTCCTGCGAGAGCACGGCCATCTCGGCGTCGTTGTAGGCATACTTGATGGTGCTGCCCTTCTGCACCTTGAACAGGGGCGGCTGGGCAACGTAGACATGGCCCTGCTCGATGAGGGGGCGCATATAGCGGAAGAAGAAGGTCAGCATCAGGGTGCAGATGTGCGAACCATCGACATCGGCATCGGCCATGATGAAGACTTTGTCATACCGCAGCTTGGAGATATCAAATTCCTCGCCGATGCCGCAGCCCAGCGCCAGCACGACCGGCATCAGCTTATCGTTGCCGTAGATGCGGTCGGCACGGGCCTTTTCGACGTTCAGCATCTTGCCCCAGAGGGGAAGGATGGCCTGGATGGCCGAGTCCCGGCCCATCTTGGCCGAGCCGCCTGCAGAGTCGCCCTCGACGATGAAGATCTCGGTGCGGGAGGGGTCTTTCTCGCGGCAGTCGGCCAGCTTGCCGGGCATCCGGCTGGTCTCCAGCGCACTCTTGCGGCGGACCAGTTCGCGAGCCTTTTTGGCAGCGGCGCGGGCGCGGGCGGCCTGGGTGGCCTTTTCGAAAATGGCCTTGGCCACGCCGGGGTTCTCCTCAAAGAACTCCATCAGCTTGGTGTAGACCATGTTGGAGACGAGGGTGCGGATCTCGGTGTTGCCGAGCTTCGCCTTGGTCTGGCCCTCGAACTCGGCCTCCTGCAATTTGACCGAGATGACGCAGATGAGGCCCTCGCGGACATCGGAGCCGGACAGGTTCTCATCCTTGTCCTTCAGCAGGCCGTGGCTGCGGCCGTAGTCGTTGAAGACACGGGTCAGGCTGGTGCGGAAGCCCTCTTCGTGGGTGCCGCCGTCCGGGGTGTTGACGTTGTTCGCAAAACTCAGCACCAGCTCGTTGTAGCTGGAGTTGTACTGCAATGCGATCTCGGCCATGCCGCGGTCGGTCTGCCCCTTGAGATAAATGACGTTGGGATGCAGAACTTCAAGGTTCCGCTTCTCGTTCAGGTAGGTGACGAAGCTCTTGATGCCGCCCTCGTAGCACATGACCTCGGTGCGGTAGCAGGGGTCTCCCTCCTGGCCGTCCTCCAGAACGGGGGTGTACAGCTCGCGCTCATCGGTCAGGGTGATCTTGACACCGGCGTTCAGGAAGCTCTCCTCACGCAGACGCTTTTCCAGCGTCTCGAAGTTGTAGACGGTGGTATCCTTGAACATCTCCGGGTCCGGCTTGAAGGTGACGCGGGTGCCGGTGACGCCCGGCTCCACGGTGCCGATGCACTTCAGGGGGCCGTCCGGGTCGCCGCGGCGGAAGGTCTGCTCATATTCGTGGCCGTCGCGGCGGACGTTGACGGTCAGCCACTCGGAGCAGGCGTTGACGACCGATGCGCCGACGCCGTGCAGGCCGCCGGCCACCTTGTAGCCGGAGTTCTCGCCGCCGAACTTGCCGCCGGCGTGGAGGATGGTATAGACGACGGTGACAGCGGGCAGGCCGGTATCCGCCTGGATATCCACGGGGATGCCGCGGCCGTTGTCGGTGACCTGGATGATGTTGTCCTTCAGGATCTTGACTTCGATGTGGTCGCAGTAACCGGCCAGAGCCTCGTCGATGGCGTTGTCCACGATCTCGTAGACCAGATGATGCAGGCCCCGCTCGCCGGTCGAGCCGATATACATGCCGGGGCGCTTGCGCACAGCCTCCAGGCCCTTCAGGACCTGGATCTCGCTGGCGTTATACTCGTGGTCCGTTGCGGTTTCCGCGTTGGTGCTGGTGATGATTTCCTCTGCCATATCCTTTCTCCCTTTATCGTTAGATTTGAATGGCCTGCTTTTCCGGCATTGCGCTGCAATGCCGGCTCCCCAAAGCGGGAGCCTCCGGCAGGCCGGATTCGTTGATTTCATTTTGCCTTCGGCTTATTTTCACAGCCGGGCCGTTCAGAACGGCGCTTCCGTTCTCTTTTTCATCGCGGTGCTGGACAGCTCCGAAAGATACACGGTATCCACCGGTGCATCGGCCAGCACATAGCACTGGGGCAGTTCTTCCGAAAGGCTGACCACTGCGCCGTTCTTCTGCGCGTAGTTCAAAAACTCCCGCCCGCGGGGGGAGATGGTGGTCGTCTCCAGATTGAAGATGCCGATGACGTCCCGGTCGTTCAGGACATAGTCGCGCCCCAGATGAATATACATTTCGTATTATCTCCAGTTTCAGCACTGTGATTGTGAGAGCGCCAATTACAGTTTGGTCAGCACCCCGCCGTTCATGCGGTAGACCTCGCCGTCCGTCTTGAGGAAGGCGGTATCGTCGCAACTGGTGACGAAGGTCTGCTTTTCCCGCATCCGGGTCAGCAGATACTGCTTGCGGCCGTCGTCCAGTTCGCTGAGCACATCGTCCAGCAGGAGCACCGGGTGTTCGCCGGTGATGGACGCTGCGGCAGCGGCTTCGGCCATTTTCAGGCTCAGCACCACGCTGCGCTGCTGTCCCTGACTGGCGAACACTTTGGCGGGCTGACCATCCAGAAGAAGTTCCAGGTCCTCCCGGTGGGGGCCGCAAAGGCTCTGCCCGGCCCGCAGTTCCTCGTTCTGCCGGGCCCGTAGCAGAGCGGCCAGACCACCCGGCTCGAACTGGGCCGCATAGCGCAGCTTCATCCGCTCCGCGCCGTGGGAAAGCTCGGCGTAGTTGGCGCAGGCGAGGGGGCCCAGCTGTTCCAGGTAGGCCCGCCGCCGCCGCTGGATGGCCTCGCCCTGCGCGGCAAGCTCGGTGTTGAGCACTTCCAGCAGGGCCGTCTTTTCGGCGTAGGGCCGTTCCGGCGTGGTGCTGGAATGGCGAAGCAGCGCATTTTTCTGCTGCAATGCCCGGACATAGCGGCGGTAGATGGTTAAATAGCCGGGGTAGAGCTGGCACAAGGCAGCATCCAGAAATTTCCGGCGGCCCTCCGGGGCACCTTTGACAAGGCTCAGGTGTCCGGGGTCGAAGACGACGGCCGGAAAGCTGCCCGCCAATGCCGCCGCTCGCTTGGGCGGGGCACCGTTCACGGCGGCGTACCGCCCCGGCCGGGCAGAATCCGGCATCCCGATGGTCATCCGGACGCGGTTCGGCGTGTCCGGTTCCTGCTCTTCCTGCTGTGCCCGGAGGGTGGACGCTTCCAGCACGGCGAAGGGTTCGCCCCGCCGCACCAGTTCGGCGTCCTTGCCGCCCCGGAAGCTCTTTCCGCCGGTCAGCAGCCAGATGGCTTCCAGCAGGTTGGTCTTGCCCTGGCCGTTGTTGCCGCAGATGACGGTCAGCTCCCGGCCCGGCGTCAGGCTGGCCGAGGCGATGTTGCGATAATTTTGAACTTCCAGTGAGAGCAGACGCATGGTTTACTGTCCCTGGCCGATGGTCACGCTCTGGCCGTCCAGTTCGACGACATCTCCGGCGCGGCACTTTTTGCCCCGCATGGTGCAGACTTCGCCGTTCACTTTGACGGCACCGTTCTGCACCAGCTCCTTGGCTTCGCCGCCGGTCTCGCACAGGCCCGCATATTTCAGCAGAGCATCCAGCTTGATAAATTCCGTATGGATGAGAATTTTTTGCATATTACGCCTCTCAATCGTTCTTGAAACGGACGGGCAGGACGAGGTACAGGAAGTCGTTCCCCTCGGCGGGCAGGACCTTGACCGGGCTCAGCGGGCCGCTGATCTCCAGCCGGACCTGCTCGGTGCGGGCATTCCGCAGCGCATCCAGCAGATAGCGGTTGTTGAAGCCGATCTCCACATCGTCGCCTTCGCATTTGGCGTTGAATTCGTCCACAACGCGGCCCAGATTGGTCTGGCAGCGGACCACGACTTTACCCTCTGTAAAACTGATGCGGAGGGGATTTTTTAGACGCTCTGTAATAATCAGGGACGCGCGTTCGATGGTCTCGATAAATTCCTTGGTGTCCAGCGTCACACGGGTGCGGCTGCCGTCCGGTATGACATTGTGATAGTTGAGGAATTCGCCCTCGATGAGGCGGCTCATGATGGTGTAACCGGCGGTCATGAAGACGACATACCGGCGGTTGGCGCAGATGTGGACGGCTTCCTCGTCGTCGTTGGCCAGCAGGTGAGAGACCTCGTTCATGGTCTTGCTGGGCACGATGATCCGGATGTCCTTCACGGCCTTGACCGGGCGCTCGACGATGGCCAGACGGTAGCCGTCCAGGGCCACCACGGTCAGCTTATCGGGCAGGATCTCGAATAATTCACCGGTATGCGCAGGTTTTTTCTCATCCTGACTGACGGCATAGAGGGTGCGGTCGATCATATCGCGCAGTACGCCGGTCGGGATGTTCAGGGTCTCCTCGGCGCCGGTGTTGGGAAGCTCCGGGAAATCGGTGGCCGACATGGACTGGATCTCGAACTGGGCCACACCGCTCTGGATGGTGGTCTTGCCATTTTCGGCAGACTGGATCGTGATCTGACCGGAGGGCATCCGGCTGACCATGCTGCTGAGCAGCTTGGCATTCAGCACGATCTCGCCGGGCTCTTTGACATTGGCTTCGATGGTGGTCACGATGCCCATTTCGAGGTCGTAGCCGGTCAAAGTCAGTTGAAAACCTTCGGCTTTCAGCAGGATGCCTTCGAGTACGGGGATGGTGGAGCGGAGGGTGACGGCTTTGGAAACGCCGTCGATGGCTGCGCTCAGCAGGGTCTTATCGCAGATGATGTTCAATCTATCGTCTCTCCTTATTTTGGATTCGTGTGTTCAGGAAGTTTTCCGTATGGAATGGCTGCAAAACCGCCTTCTGTATATTGAACTTGTTGTAGTAACCGTAGTAGGGGGTGGGGAAGATGTTGAAAAGTCGGAAAGTATCTGGTTTCATGCGGGGCAGGGGTTTTCCACGGGGTTGTGAATGCGTCGTGGAAGAAGTGTTGAATCGTGTGGTCGGCGGTTTCTTTCCACATCCGATGTGGATTGTGGGTGTTAAATGTTGAAAACTCTGTGGAAAGAGTGGAAAGATCCGCCCCTTTGCCACAACATCTTGTTCCAGTTTTCCCCGGAACGCCCCTTTTTCTCCCATATTTGGTGGTTTACCGCCTGAAATAGTATGACTTTTTGCAGCGTTCTTCGGGTTTAGGCCTTGACGTTTTTGATGATGTCGCTGACCGTCTCGCGCAGGTGCTGGTCGTTCTTCATGTCCCGCTCCATGGTCTTGAGGGAGTAGACGATGGTGGAGTGGTCCCGGCCGGAGAACTCGCGGCCGATCTCCTCCATGCTCATGCCGGTGACTTCACGCAGGATGTAGATGGCGACGCGGCGGGCGGAGGCGACGTTGGCGTTCCGCTTGGTGCCGCGGATGTCGGCGGGGGAAACGTTGAAGGTGCGGGACACCTCGCCCACGATCTTCTCGATGGTCACGGGCACCGGCTGGGTCTCGTTCAGGATGTCCTTGATGGCATTCTGCGCCACGCTGATGACGGGCTGGATGCCCTCCAGCATGTAGTAGGCGTTGAGCTTTTTCACTGCGCCTTCCAGCTGGCGGATGTTGTTCTTCAGGTGGTTGGCGATGAACTCCGCCACATCTTCGGGCAGGTCAAGGTGGAGCAGTTCGGCCTTGCGCTTGACGATGGCCACGCGGGTCTCGAAATCCGGCGGCTGGACATCGGCGGTCAGGCCCCACTCAAAGCGGGTGCGCAGGCGCTCTTCCAGGCTCTTGATCTCCTTGGCCGGGCGATCGGATGCGATGACGATCTGCTTGTGGGCGTCGTGCAGGGAGTTGAAGGTGTGGAAGAACTCTTCCTGGGTGGACTCCTTGCCTGCAATGAACTGGATATCGTCCACCAGCAGCAGGTCGGCCACGCGGTACTTCATCCGGAAGTCCTCGGTGCTGCCCGCGCGGATGGCGGCGATCAGCTCGTTGGTGAACTGCTCACAGGTCACGTACATGATGACGAAATCGGGGTGGGTGCGCTTGATCTCGGTCTGGATGGCCGTCAGCAGATGGGTCTTGCCCAGACCGGAGCCGCCGTAGATGAACAGCGGGTTGTAGGCGCCGGAAGGGTTGGCCGCGACCGCCTGCGCAGCAGCAAACGCAAACTGGTTGGACGGGCCCTTGATGAAGTTTTCGAAGGTGAACTCGTAGTTGCCCTGCGGGGAAGCGGGGTTCGCCTCGTACTGCTGCGCCAGCACGACCTCGTGCGGCGGGGTGCTGGGCACCACGAGGGTGATGTCCACATCAAAGCCCAGCACGGTCTTGAAGGCTTCCTTGAGCAGGCCGAGGTAGCGGTCCGTCACGATCTTGCAGATGAAGTCGTTCCGCACCGAGAGGGTGATGTGGCTTGAGTCCTCGAAGCTGATGGGCTCCAGGCCATCGATATAGAGATTATAGGTCGGCTCGGCCATCTGCGTTTTGCAGTACGCCTGCGCGGCCTCTAAAACGTCCTTGAAAGAATCCATAAAACATCCACTCCATTGAAGTTTTCAACAATGCTGCTGATACCAGGTTAGTATACCACAAAAATCTCCCTGCGTCTACATTCTATAATGTAATTTATAATACATAAGAAAAGACGCACCTGCGTCCGTCTGCAAGGCTTGTGTTCAACACTCAAATCAGCCACAAGATATGGTAGAAGAAAAGTTTTCCACGGGGAATGAGTGAAAAAGTTGAAAGATTTTTCACACCCGGTTTTGAAAAAAGTTTGCTGGAAAGCGAAAAAAATGCTTGACAGAAGGGGATAGTGTGCGATATACTGTTGAATTGCAAGCCTGTCCCCATTTTGGGACCAGAATAGACCCCATCACCGGGGACGAGTTTTTACGGAGGATACAACCATGAAGAGAACTTTTCAGCCCAAGAAGCGTCAGCGCAAGGAAGTTCATGGCTTTCTGACCCGCATGAGCACCAAGAACGGCCGCAAGGTCATCAATGCTCGCCGTGCAAAGGGCCGCAAGAGCCTGACCGTCTGATCCAGCTGCGTTGAGCAATGGGTCCGGCGCAGAATTGAACATGCGCACAAAAGGCCGCTGATATCGAATTGGCGGTCTTCTTTTTTATTTTCGCGCGGTTTGACTAAAAAATATTCCGAAGATTTGGCACAAAAAACGTCCGGACAGGCTTTTCATGTCGGCGTTTTTTTGCTATACTGATTTTGAACTTTGCCTTTTGGGCAGAGTACCCGATTTTACCAGAAAAGGAGGCGCCGAAGGAGTGCGCTATCGTCCCATCCGCCGCAACAGCGAATATGGCCGCGTATATGCCCGCGGCAAGTCCTATGTGAACCCGGCGCTGGTGCTGTACGTCCTCAAGACCCGCGGCAAAAAGACCCGCGTGGGCCTGACGGCCACCAAAAAGATCGGCCATGCCGTGCAGCGCAACCGCGCCCGCCGCGTGATGAAGGCGGCCATCGACGAGCATCTGGACTACAACATCGGCGGCTACGACCTCGTGTTTGTGGCGCGGGGCATCACCCCGCACCTCAAGAGCTGGCAGCTCAGCGAAGTGGTGGCCAAACTCTTTGCACAGGCCGGTCTGCCGGACAAGGCCAAACAGCCGGGAGCCAAGCCCCCGGCCACCGTTCCGCCGGCTCAAAAGCCGGCCCCGCAGGAATGAGCCTTTCGCAGGGATGCCGGAACGCGCTCTGCGCACCCATCCGATTTTACCAGCGCTTCATCAGCCCCGGCCTTGGGCGCAGCTGCCGCTTTTCGCCCTCGTGCAGCCAGTACACGCTGGAGGCCATCCAGACCCATGGCTGCCTGAAAGGGCTGCTGCTGGGCGCGGCCCGCATCGCCCGGTGCAATCCGCTGGGCCGCTGGGGGTACGACCCCGTCCCCCCGAAGGGAAGGTGGGTCAGCCCGGAGCGGAAGCTCTCGGCCGCACGGCTCTTCCGGGCCAGACGGAGCCATCGCTCCTGAAAAACCGTCGCGCTTTTTCAGCCAGCACGGCCTGGCGAGCAAAGCGAAACGGAGAGGTTTGCTTCTTGTGACGCACCGAACTGTGGGCGGTGTGTCCTTCTCATAAAAAATTTATCGTCCCGCGCCACAGGCGGGGCAGAATGGACGAAGATATGAATCCTTTATACATCCTCGGCTGGCCTCTCGGCTATGTAATGGAGTGGATCTACAAGCTGATCCCGAACTATGGCTGGGACATCATCCTGTTCACCCTGCTGATCACGCTCGTCAAGATCCCGCTGCAGATCAACCAGCAGAAGAGCATGGCCCGGATGTCCGCCTACCAGCCTCTGGTCGCCGACATCCAGAAGAAGTACCGCGACAAGCCCGACAAGCAGCAGGAAGAGCTGATGAAGCTGCAGGAGCAGGGCTACAAGCCCACCGCAGGCTGTATGCCCATGCTGGTCAACTTCCTGGTCATGTTCGGCGTCATCGAGGTCGTGTACCGCCCGCTGCAGCGCATCTTCCACATCGGTGCCGATGCTCTGACCGCTGCCGGTGAGGCCCTGACGACCCTTGGCATCAGCTTCACCACCGTGACCCGCGACACCAACATCATCGCGCAGGTCATTGCGGGCGAGAGCACCGTCACCAGCTGCTTCACTCCGGATCAGGTCAGCACCATCACCGAGTTCGGCCAGCACATGGATTTCTTCGGCATCGACCTGACCCGTGTGCCCCAGTACAGCCTGGCCGCAGAGAACCTGCCTCTGCTGATCTTCCCCGTCCTGGCTATTGTGACCATGTTCATCTCCACCCACATCAGCATGAAGGCCTCCGGCCAGCAGATGCAGGGCAGCATGAAGCTGACCATGTATATGATGCCGCTGATGTATCTGTTCTTCTGCTTCACGGTCCCCTGCGCATTCTCCCTGTACTATGTCGTCTCCAACATCCTCATGACCGTGCAGAGCATCATCATGAAGAAGATCTACGACCCCGAAAAGGTGAAGGCTGAAGTTCTGGCGGAGATGGCAGCCCGCAAAAAGGAGCAGAAGCGCGGTGTGAAGAGCACCACCATCAAGGTCACCGACGAGAAGACCGGCAAGACGGTCGAGAAGAACATCTCCGCCAGCGAGATGAACAAGCGCCGCCTGGAGTATGCCCGCCAGCTGGACGCAGAGCGCTACAAGGACGAGCGCACCGTTCCGCTGAGTGAGCTGAACAAGAAAGAGGAGGAATAACGGTTATGATCCGTACTCAGGAAGCAACCGGCAAGACGGTTGATGAAGCCCGCGCAAAGGCCTGCGCCCTGCTGGGTGTGCAGGCTGAGGATATGAATGTGAGCTACGAAGTGCTGGAAATGCCGCAGAAGACGGGATTCCTGGGCCTGAAACTGACCCCCGCCAAGGTGCGGGTCAGCGTGGAAGAGCCCGATGCACCCAAGGCTCCGGAGGCACCCGCCGCCGCAGAAGCACCGGCAGCTGCTCCCGTAGAGGAGAAGGTGGAAGCGCCTGCCGCACCCGCTGCGGAGGAAGCTGCTCCGGCCGAGGAACCCAAGGCCGAGGAAGCTGCACCGGTTGCAGAGGCTGTTCCCGCAGAGGAAGCCGAAGAGGTGGAAGTGCCCATCAACATCGAAGAGAACAGCAAGGTCAAGGCCGCTGTGGAATATTTGCAGGAAGTCATCACCCGGATGGGCGTCAATGACGTGACCTTCAGCGCCGTGCAGAAGGGCGAAGCCACCATCATCCGTCTGGATGGCGAGAAGCTGGGTGCCCTCATCGGCCGCCGCGGCGAGACCATGGAGAGCCTGTCCTATTTGGCAAGCCTGGTGGCCAACCGTCTGGAAGGCGATTACATCAAGCTGGGTCTGGATGTGGCCGGTTACCGCGACAAGCGTGAGAGCGACCTGACCGCTCTGGCGCAGCGCATCGGTGCCAAGGTCCGCAAGACCGGCCGCAGCTTTGCCATGGAGCCGATGAACCCCTACGAGCGCCGCATCATCCACTCTGCCATCGGCAAGATGGAGGGCGTCCGCAGCGAGAGCAAGGGCGAAGGCCGTGACCGCCGTGTGGTCATCTACTCCACGGCACCCGATGCCCAGACCGACAACACCTACGGCGAGCGCCGCCCGCGCGGCAACGGCCGCCGGAACGGTGGAAACCGGAATGGCGGCTATCGCGGGAACCGGAATGGCGACCGCAATGGCAGCAATCGCGGCGGCTACCGCAGCGGACCCCGCCCGGCAGGCAGCCGCGGCGGCCGCGGCTCCAGTGTGCCGGAGCGCACCTATGCGCCCCGCGACGCGGAGGATGCAGCACCCGTAGCACCCAAGCGCACCGAGCGCGTGGATGATTTCGCCGATTTCAGCTTCGGCAAGATCGAGATCTGATCGCTGAGTTTTGAACCATGCTGCCCCTTTCTGGTGGAAAACTGCCGGGGAGGGGCAGCTTTTGTTTTGCACACAGACCGCCTGCGAAGAAAAACTTCCCTTTTTCGTCGGTTCGTGGTACAATAAATTTTGATTCAAACCAGCGGGAGGGGACACAGATGCAGGATTCGACCATTGCAGCCATTGCAACAGCACCGGGGGCGGGCGGCATTGCCGTGGTGCGCCTTTCGGGGCCGGAGAGCTACGCCGTGGCGGCGCGGGTGTTCCGCCCCGCGAACCCGGACCGGACCGTGGCCGGGGCCAAGGGCTACACCGCCCTGTTCGGAACGTTTCTGGAAGGGGAGGACGCCTTCGATGAGGGGGTCGCCCTCTTTTTCCGGGCACCCCACAGCTACACCGGCGAGGACGTGGTGGAGCTGAGCTGCCACGGCGGCAGCGCTGTGGCCCGGCGGCTGGTGGAAAGCTGCATCGAGGCCGGGGCTGCACCTGCTGCGCCGGGCGAGTACACCCGCCGCGCCTTCCTGAACGGCAAGCTCAGCCTGACCCAGGCCGAGGCCGTCATGGATCTGGTGTCTGCGGATGGCAGACAGGGCGCCGCGCTGGCCAATGCTTCGCTGGGCGGGGCACTGGCCAGAAAGATCGCCGCCGAAAAAGAGGCCCTGACCAGCTTGCAGGCCCATCTGGCCGCGTGGGTGGATTTCCCGGAGGAAGATGTGCCGGAGCTGGACGAGACCCATCTGCAAACTGTGCTGGGCAGCGTGAAGGACGAACTGGATGTCCTCATCCGGAACTACGATGCCGGGGCTGTTCTGCGCGAAGGCGTGGATTGCGCCATCGTGGGCCGCCCCAATGCGGGAAAATCCACCCTGCTGAACCTGCTGGCCGGGTTCGACCGGGCCATCGTGACCCCGGTGGCGGGCACGACCCGCGACGTGGTGGAACAGGCCGTTCGGCTGGGCGACATCCGGCTGAACCTCTTCGACACCGCCGGACTGCGGGATACCGAAGACGTCATCGAGGCCGAGGGCATCCGCCGCAGCTGGAAGAAGCTGGACGAGGCCGGGCTAGTGCTGGCCGTCTTTGACGGTTCGGAGCCGCTGACGCGGGAGGACCTTGCGCTGGCCCGGAAGTGTGCGGGCCGCCCAGCCATTGCCCTCATCAACAAGGAGGACAAGCCGACCCGGTTCGACGCGGAAGTCATCGCGCCCTATTTCGCGATGGTGCTGCCGGTCTGCTGCCAGGAGGAGGGGGCACGGAAGCTCATCGCCTCGGCGGTGGCGCGGCTGCTGGGCACGAACCAGATCGACCCCCACGCTGCCAGCCTTTCGGGGCAGCGGCAGCTTGCCGCCGCCACCCGTGCGCGGGAAGCGGTCGCCGGTGCGCTGGAGGCCGCAGCGGGCGGGTTCGGGCTGGATGCCGTATCGGTCTGCGTGGACGATGCACTGGATGCCCTGTGTGACCTGACCGGCGAAAATGCGTCGGAATCAGTCATCAACGAAGTATTTGAACGATTTTGTGTGGGAAAGTAAAAATGAACCATTTAGGAGATTATGACGTCATTGTGATCGGCGCAGGCCATGCGGGCATTGAAGCGGCCCATGCGGCTGCGACGCTGGGCGCGAAGACGGCGGTGTTCACCATGAGCCTGGATGCCATCGGCAATATGCCCTGCAATCCCAGCATTGGTGGAACTGCAAAAGGAACGCTGGTACGTGAATTGGATGCTCTTGGCGGCGTGATGGGCCTGGCGGCGGACGCCACCTATCTGCAGAGCCGGATGCTGAACAAGGGCAAGGGCCCGGCGGTCCATGCGCTGCGCGTCCAGACCGACCGCAAGCGCTACCACGAATATATGAAACATGCGCTGGAATTGACGCCGGGTCTGGCCATCCATCAGGCGGAGGTCGTCTCCATCGAGGTGGAGGACGGCCATGTGAAGGGGGTTGTGACCCAGCTGAACGGCGAGTATGGGGCCAAATGTGTGGTCATCGCCACGGGCACCAACCTCGGCGGCAAGATCTTTGTGGGCGATGCGTGGTATGCCTCCGGCCCGGACGGAATGCACGCCGCCAATGCCCTGACCGAGAGCCTGAAGGCGGCGGGCCTGCCGCTGCGTCGGTTCAAGACCGGCACCCCGGCCCGTGTCCACCGGCGCAGCATCGATTTCTCTCAGCTGGAATGCCAGCCCGGCGACCCGGACCATGAGCTGCAGCCCTTCAGCTTCCTGACCGATGCGCCCATGCACAACAAGGTGGAATGCTGGATCGCCTACACCAACCCGGAGACGCACCGGATCATTCTGGACAACATCCAGCGCAGCCCGCTCTACGGCGGCATGATCGAGGGCGTTGGCCCACGCTACTGCCCCTCCATCGAGGATAAGGTCGTCCGCTTTGCAGGGAAGGACCGCCACCCCATCTTTGTGGAGCCCTGCGGCGAGAACACCGAGGAGATGTATTTACAGGGTGCTTCCAGCAGCCTGCCGGAAGATGTGCAAAACGCCTTCTACCGGAGCATCAAAGGGTTTGAGAACATCGAGATCATGCGTCCGGCCTACGCCATCGAATACGACTGTGTGGACCCCACCAGTCTGGAAGCAACGCTGGAGAGCAAGAACGTCCGCGGTCTGTACGGTGCGGGGCAGTTCAATGGCACCTCCGGTTACGAGGAAGCGGCTGCGCAGGGGCTGCTGGCCGGCCTGAACGCCGCCCGCAACGCACTGGGCAAAGAACAGCTCATCCTGCCGCGCCATACGAGCTACCTCGGTACGCTGGTGGATGACCTTGTGACCAAGGGCGTCATGGACCCTTACCGCATGATGACCAGCCGCAGCGAATACCGGCTGACCCTGCGGCAGGACAACGCCGACCAGCGCCTGACCCCCATCGGCCGGGACTATGGGTTGGTGCAGGATGACCGCTGGGCCAGATACCAGCACACACAGGCCATTCTGGACGCGGAGCGCCGCCGCCTGCACGAAACGCATCTGCGCACCGCCGACCTGCGGGCCGCGATGGAAGCGGCGGGTCTGGCCCCGGCAGCGGAGGGCGGCATCGCCGAAGAGCTGCTGCGCCGCCCGGAGATCTCCTATCCGCTCCTCGCGGGCGTCATCGGCTGGGGGGAGGAGATCACCCCCATGCTAGCCGAGCGGCTGGAGACGGAGATCAAGTATGCGGGCTACATTGCCCGGCAGGATCGGATGATCCGCGACGTGGCCCGCCATGAAAAGACGCTCATCCCGGAGGGTTTCGCCTATGAGGCCCTGACCGGACTGACGCTGGAAGCCCGCGAGAAGTTGGCGCGCATCCGCCCGAAGAATCTGGGGCAGGCGGGGCGCATCCCCGGCGTGTCGCCCTCGGATGTGGCGCAGCTCAGCATCGCGCTGGCCGCAGGCCCCCGGAAAGATTGAGAGAAAATGCCAAGGCCTCTTCTCCTAAAAGGAGAGACCACCATGCGCCGACCTACGTAAAGCTCACCGGGGAATGACCCGTCCGAACACGCGAAACACCTGAAAAGAAAAGGAACAAACAATGATCGACAAAAACAGACTGGAAGAAAAGTGTTCCACGTGGAACATTGCGCTGACCGGGACCCAGCTCGACCAGCTGGACGCCTTTGCAGAGATTTTGGTGGAGTATAACCAGAAGGTCAACCTGACCGCCATCACCGACCCGGAGGGCATCGAGGACAAGCACTTCCTCGACAGCCTGCTCTTTGCCGCGCAGCCGGAAGTGGCAGGGAAGATGGTGGACGTCGGCGCAGGGGCAGGCTTCCCCGGCATCGTGACCAAGATCTACAAACCGGAACTGGAACTGACCCTGATGGAGCCGACCGGCAAGCGGGTGGAGTTTTTGAAATATGCCTGCGGCCAGCTGGGCCTGACCGGGGTGGAGTTCGCCAAGGAACGCGCTGAGGAAGCAGCCCGCAAGAGCTGGCGGGAACAGTTCGACCTCGCTTCGGCCCGCGCGGTGGCGGCTCTGCCGATACTGGCCGAATACTGCCTGCCGCTGGTCAAGGTCGGCGGCAGCTTTCTGGCAATGAAGGGCGCTTCCGGTGAGGAGGAACTCGCGGCAGCCCGCGGTGCCATCCGGAAGCTGGGCGGCGCGTATCAGGAGACCCGCACCCTGCATCTGCCCGGCGGCGACACCCGCACCCTCATCCTCTGCAAAAAGATTTCGCAAACTCCGACAGCGTACCCCAGAAATGGTGGAAAAATCGCAAAATCGCCGCTGAAATAACGAAATATCGAAATAAAATTGAAGCACCCTGCCGAACGAAACTTCTGGCAGGGTGTTTTGTTTTCTGGTACACTGGGGATGGAACGAGGCTTGTTTTCCACCTTTTCCTGAGAAATTGTTGAAAACAAGCGCATACTTTGGTGAAAGGGGTATTCTTATGTTTGAACGTAGAAGATCCGCTGGAAAGATCGTGCAGCTCCCGGTGGAAGACATCCATCCCTCGCCGTATCAGGCGCGCACGACCTTCAATGAGCAGGAGCTTGCGGGGCTGGCCCAGAGCATCCGGGAAAACGGTCTGTTGCAGCCCATCACGGTGCGGAAGACCGACAGCGGCTATGAACTGGTTGCGGGGGAGCGGCGGCTCCGCGCCTGCAAGCTGGCGAAGATGGGGACCATCCCATCCATCGTCTGCAATTTCACCGACCAGCGCACCGCCGCGCTTGGCCTGCTCGAAAATTTGCAGCGGGCAGACCTGAACCCATTTGAGCAGGCGCAGGGCCTGCGGGACGTGATGGTCCTGTGGGACTGCACGCAGGCCGAAGCAGCGAAACGGCTGGGGATGGCACAGCCGACTCTGGCCAACAAACTCCGCCTTTTGCAGCTGACAGGGGACCAGCGGCAGTTCATTCTGGACAACGGCCTGACCGAGCGCCACGCGCGGGCAGTCCTCCGCCTGCCGGAGAACCGCCGCAGCGAAGCCCTCATCATGATCGCCAAGCGGAAGATGAACGCCCGCGCGACCGACCTTTACATCGACCAGCTGCTGAATGAGACATCGCAGGGCAAGCACCGCATTTCGATGGTCAAGGATGTGCGCATCTTTGTGAACACCATTGACCACGCCATCCGCCTGATGACCGACAACGGTGTGCCCGCCACCGCCCACCGTGAGGAGCGGGACGGCTACATTGAGTACACCGTCCGCATTCCCACCGCTGCGGCTCAGAAATAGGGGAGGGAATGTTCCATGTGGAACATCCGGAGCCGAAAAAAACAACAGCAAAACGCGCCGGGAAGCGAAAGAATTTGAAAAAATCGAACGGAGGAAGCAAAATCTGCGAATGCGGGGCCGTTTTCGCGTAAAATTATAAAGAATCGGGTTCAAAAAGCCGCGCTGATGTGCTATACTAAAGAACAAAGGGGCCCGCAGACGGGAAAACGGCGGCCCGACCTCGAATGTTCCATGTGGAACAAAAAGTTTTCCTGAGAGGAAGAAAACGCGCGTGGCAAAAATAGTTGCAGTTGCAAACCAAAAAGGCGGCGTGGGCAAAACGACCACGGCCGTCAATCTGTCGTCCTGTGTTGCGGCGCTGGGCAAAAAGGTGCTCATCGTGGATCTGGACCCGCAGGGCAACACCACCACCGGCTACGGCATCCCCAAGCGGAGCGTTGAGCTGGGGACGTATGAGATGCTCATCGGCGAGGCGAGCGCCCGGCAGGCCATCCGGAACACCGAGTTCCGCACCGACGTCATCGGCTCCAACACCCGGCTGGCGGGCGCGAGCCTGGAAATGATCGACCTGCCCGGCCGCGAGAGCCGCCTGCGCAAGGCGCTGGCCGAGGTGCAGAAGGACTATGACTTCATCTTCATCGACTGCCCGCCCAGCCTGGACCTGCTGACGCTGAACGGCCTGTGCGCCTGCGACAGTGTGCTGATCCCGATCCAGTGCGAGTATTATGCACTGGAAGGTCTGTCTGAGCTTATCAGTACCCTGAAGACCATCCGCAAGAAGTACAACCCCTATCTGGACATTGAGGGCGTGGTCTTCACGATGTTCTCCGGCCGCCTGAACCTGACCATGCAGGTCGTGGAGCAGGTCAAAAAGTACTTCGGGGCCAAGGTCTACAAGACCACCATCCCGCGCACCATCCGCATTTCGGAGGCGCCCAGCTACGGCCAGCCCATCAATTTCTACGAGCCGAAGGGCAAGGGCAGCGAGGCCTACATGGACCTTGCCATTGAGTTCGTGAAGAACAACCGCCCGCATGAGCCTGCCAAACGGCGCGGCAAGGGCAGCAGTGCACCCGTCGAACCGAAAAATGCGCTGGAAGAAGTAAAGCAGGGGGAAGTATAAGGAGATGGCAAAGAAAAGAGGGGGCCTCGGCCGAGGGCTGGAAAGTCTGTTCGAGGACGTTTCGCCCAGCTTTGAGCCCGACAATGCAAAGATCGAGACCCTGCCGTTGCGGGAGATCGAGCCTGACCCCGACCAGCCCCGCAAGACCTTTGATGACGAGACACTGGCCGAGCTGGCCTCCAGCATCGCTGAACACGGCCTCATCCAGCCCATCGCGGTGCGGCCCAAGGTGTCCGGCGGCTACCTCATCGTGGCAGGCGAGCGCCGCTGGCGGGCCTGCCGGATGGCGGGCCTGACCGAAGCACCGGTCGTCGTGAAGGACGTCACCGACGAGCAGGCCATGGAGATCGCGCTGGTGGAGAACCTGCAGCGCGAAGACCTGGACCCGGTGGAAGAGGCCATGGGCATCCGTGAGCTGATGACCCGCTGCGACCTGACCCAGGAGCAGGCCGCCCGGAAGCTGGGCAAGAGCCGCAGTGCGCTGGCCAACAGCCTGCGCCTGCTGAACCTGCCGGAAAACGTGCTGGAGCTGCTCAAGAGCGGCTTTCTCAACACCGGCCACGCCAAGGTTATCCTGGGCCTGCCCACGCCGGAGCTGCAGGAGCAGGCCGCGCAGATGATCGCCGACCATGAACTGAACGTCCGACAGGCCGAAGTGCTCTGCAAAAAGCTGGCACGGCCCGCCAAAGGCCCCGCCGAACCGGCCCCCATCGACACGTTGCCGGTGGAGGTGGAGGAGAGCCTAAAGGAAGTGCTGGGCAGCGAAGTCAACGTCGCATATCATGGCGGCAAGGGCAGGCTGACGGTGCATTTCTATTCGGACGAACAGCTCCGGGCCTTTGCAAATCTGCTGGGCCAGTATCAACAATCATGCGATTGAGGGCGGGCTCCCGCCTTTGAACGGCACGGGGACGATGCGCCCCCGCGCGAATGAAATAGAGTAAGGAGAGTAAATCATGCTTGATATCAAATTTGTCCGTGAGAACCCGGACGCGGTCAAGGAAAACATCAAGAAGAAGTTCCAGGACGCCAAGCTCCCCCTCGTGGACGAGGTCGTTGAGAAGGACGCCAAGTACCGTGAGTGCCTGAAGGAGGTCGAATCCCTCAAGGCTGCCCGCAACAAACTGAGCAAGGCCAACGGCCCGCTGTTCGGCCAGCTGAAGAAGTGCACCGACGAGGCACAGAAGGCTGAGCTGCAAAAGCAGATCGACGCCAACAACGCCGCCGTCAAGGCCGACGCAGACAAGATGGCGGAACTGGAAGCCGAGGAGGCAACGCTCGCCGCCCGCATCCAGGAGATCATGTACACCATCCCCCAGATGATCGACCCCAGCGTGCCCATCGGCCCCGATGACACCTACAACGTCGAGGCACAGCGCTTCGGTGAGCCCGTCGTGCCCGATTTCCCCATCCCGTACCACACCGAGATCATGGAGAGCTTCGACGGCATTGATATGGACGCCGCAGGCCGCGTGGCCGGCAATGGCTTTTACTATCTGCTGGGCAACATCGCCCGCCTGCACGAGGCCGTTCTGGCCTATGCGCGTGACTTCATGATCGACAAGGGCTTCACCTATGTCATCCCGCCCTTCATGATGCACGGCAACGTAGTGCAGGGCGTGATGTCCTTCCCGGAGATGGACGCCATGATGTACAAGATCGAGGGTGAGGACCTGTACCTGATCGGCACCAGCGAGCACACCATGATCGGCCGCTTCATCGACCAGACCCTCGACGAGGCAACGCTGCCCCTGACCCTGACCTCTTACAGCCCCTGCTTCCGCAAGGAGAAGGGCGCCCACGGCATCGAGGAGCGCGGCATCTACCGCATCCACCAGTTCGAGAAGCAGGAGATGATCGTCGTCTGCCGCCCCGAAGAGAGCGCCGACTGGTATGAGAAGCTGTGGAAGAACTCTGTGGAGCTGTTCCGCAACATGGAGATCCCCGTCCGTCAGCTGAACTGCTGCTCCGGCGACCTGGCAGACCTGAAGGTCAAGAGCTGCGACATCGAGGCCTGGAGCCCCCGCCAGCAGAAATACTTCGAGGTCTGCTCCTGCTCCAACCTGGGCGATGCACAGGCCCGCCGCCTGCACATCCGCGTCAAGGGTAAGGACGGCAAGACCTATCTGGCCCACACTCTGAACAACACCTGCGTGGCACCTCCGCGTATGCTGATCGCCTTCCTGGAGAACCACCTGCAGGCCGACGGCTCGGTCACCATCCCCAAGGTCCTGCAGCCCTACATGGGCGGCCTGGAAGTCATGGTCCCGACCCACAAGAAGGGCTGAGAGCTGACCACACAGTTTTCCACAGCAATGCAATAAGATGTTGAAAACACCCCGCTTTACCGTTTGCTGACGCAGACGATCGAGCGGGGTGTTTGTTGTTGATGGGGGACGATTTCTTCACGGCAGTCTCGCCTCGTAGACATTCCTGGTACGCTGGGACCCGCGGGCTAAGCAACAGCCCATAGGGCGGATTGCTTACGGTGCTTTGCACCGCCGCCCGGTTCGATTCCCGTGCGGGCAAAAAATAAAAGCGTTCAAGCCTTTGCTTGAACGCTTTTATGACCCGTACGGGAATCGAACCCATGTTACAGCCGTGAAAGGGCCGTGTCTTAACCGCTTGACCAACGGGCCTTATAAATACAGAGCTTCGCTAAAACCTCCGACATTCATCATCCACTATTGCGGACGACCGTCCCCCTTATCTTAGCGAAACTCTGTAACTTGGTAGCGGCAACTGGATTTGAACCGGTGACACTTCGGGTATGAACCGAATGCTCTAGCCAACTGAGCTATGCCGCCATATTTTGTTTGCGCACTTGAACGGTGCTTTATTATTATATCCAGAACTCGCCTGTTTGTCAACAATTATTTCTAAAAAAATCAAATTTTTTTCAGATCTCCGGTACAGCCCGAAAAAACGAGCGGCTGCACTGCCGCAGCCGCTCGAACATGGGGCGTTTTCCGTGCCGTCACTCCCGGTACTTTTCCATCATCTCTTTGAACAGGATGGCCGGGGACGGCGGAGTGTAGGTGATGGCGTTGGCACCGGCGGCGATGGTGGCCGAGATGCTCTCGCCGGTCTTGCCGCCGCTGGCGATGATGGGGACATCTGGGAACGCATCGCGGATCTTCTTCACGATGCGGGGCGTGTCGGTGCTGCACGCCACATTCAGGATGGATGCACCGGAATCGAGGCGGGCACGGATGTCGGTGTCCGCCTTGGTCACGGTGATGATGACCGGGATGTCCACCACCCGCGAGACGGCCAGCAGATTCAGGTCGGAAATAGGGGAGTTGAGCACGACGCCCATGGCCCCCTGGCTCTCGACGTCGCGGGCCAGGTTCAGGGTGCGCACACCGTGGGTGGTGCCGCCGCCCACGCCGCAGAACACCGGGATGTAAGAGGCCTTGATGATGGCGTCACTGATGGCCTGTTGAGGCGTGAACGGATAGACGGCGAAGACGGCGTCGGCATCGCAGTTGCGGATGATGGCGAGGTCGGTGGTGAAGACGAAGCTCTTCAGCCGCCGCCCGTTGATGACGATACCGCTGGCCTGATAGACCTCCTGCGGCATTTTCAGGATGTTGTGGCGCAGGCGGCTCTCGACGTTGGGGGATGCTTTCTTTTCAGCTGCCATAGGGGGATACCTCCAGATGATTCCAGTGTGATTCAAATTTGAATCAAATTATAAGAAAGAAGGCCCCGGAATGCAATGAACTGCCCGTAAACTTTATGAAAACAAAGATCACCCTCTCCGGGCAAATTCCAGAATGTCCATCGGCACGGCGGCCAGTGCATCGGCTCCGGCTGCGGTAAGCTCCGCTTCGCCCCGGAAGCCCCAGAGCGCGCCCATGGCGGGCAGACCGGCGTTGTGGCCGGTCAGGATATCCACATCGCTGTCGCCCACGAAAAGGGTGCTGGCGGCCTCTGCACCGAGGTCCTGCATCAGGGCATAGACGCCGGTGGGGTCAGGCTTGGTGGGCACATTCGGGCGGTTGCCCCGGACAAGCTCGAACCGACCGGTGCCAAAGTAGTGCGCGATGATCTTCCCGCAGAGCGGGTCTGCCTTGTTGGAAAAGACGGCGGTCTGGATGCCTTCGGCCTTCAGGGCGTCCAGAAGCTCCGGGATGCCGGGATAGGGAGCCGTCTTGTCTTCCTTGTGGGCATCGTACCGGGCCGTGAACTCGGCCAGCGTCGCGGCCAGCCGTTCGGGCGACCGGGCATCGGCGGGCGAAAAGCGCTCCACCAGCTTCGGGATGCCGTTTCCTACCATGTGCTTGAACTGCTCCACCGTAAAGGTGGGCCAGCCGTGCTGAGCGCAGACCCAGTTGCCTGCATCGGCCAGGTCGTCGATGGTGTTCAGAAGGGTACCGTCCAGATCAAAAAGGATCGTTTTTATCATAAGATTCGACTTCTTTCCAAAAATTCAAAACATTTCTGTGCGTCCCGCCACGGGATGCTGCGCACCGTCAGCCGGACAAAACCGGGGAAGGCGACGGTCAGATCGGTGCGGTCTGCATTGACGGCCCAGGGCGACTGCCGGGCCGTCAGGCAGATATCCGGATGGAAGACGCAGATGCTGTGCAGATAGATGCCCCGCTGCCGCCGCAGGGTCAGACGCCCCTCCCGCAGCCAGACCCCTTCCCGCCGGTAGCCCATCGCGCCGCCCGCCAGCCCCGCCGCAAAGAAAAGGGTGGGGAACAGCAGGGTCACGGTCAGGCCGGGCAGGGTGGAGCGGGAGATGAGGGTGAGCAGGGCGCAGAGGGCAAAGGGGGCTCCGGCGGGAGCAAAAAAGATGAGACTGCGCTGTTCTGTCCGGGCCAGAAGGTCCGGCGGCATCCGAAATTCGGGCAGAAGCTCCCGGAAAAGCGCTTCCTCCCCGGAACGGTAAACGAAGAGCGGCAGCTCCGGCGAGCAGCTGCCCGCCGTCACGAACACCGGCCAGCGCCGCATCAGCCGGGCAAAGGGGGAAAGGCGGACGTCGGCAAAGCTGATCTGGTCGCTCTTCACCCGGCACTCGAACCGGTCCAGCCAGCCGCCGCGGCTGCCGATCTGGGTGCTGGTGTGCCAGACCTCGTAGTGCACCGTCTGCACAAAACTGCGCAGCAGGCTCAGCCCCAGCAGAAAGCCGGAGAAGGCCAGCAGCCAGGCCGCACCGGCGGGCAGCCACCGCGCCGCCAGCCCGGCCAGAAAGTTGATCTGCGCAAAGGCCAGCTCATAGCGGTCCGGGCCCTGCTGCGTCTGCCGGATGGCCAGCAGAAAGAGCGCCAGCGTGGAAAGGCTGTTGGCCCCCAGCAGCCCCAGCGCAGCCCGCTCGCCGCCTTTGGGCCGGTGCAGGCTGGGGGCCTCGATGGGGAGCAGCTGGTCGGCCAGATGCTGCGCATCGGCCCGGCGGAGGCAGAGGGTCAGGGTGCGCTGTTTCGGTTCGCCCACAGGATAGAGCGTCACCCGGCTGGCCCCGGCCAGCCGGTAATAAAACGGCCGTTCGATGGTCAGGGCTGCCAGCGAAGCGCCCCGCACCGTCCGGTCGAACCGGAACAGGAGTTTCCAGTGGAGGCAGAAGGTGCCGCTTTCATCCAAAGACCAGCTGCTCGCGTGGAGGATGACCCAGCTCAGCGCACAGACCAGCAGAAAGAGGATGAGATCCTGCCGGAGCGCTGCCCGCAGCGCCGCCCAGTTGCGCTCAAACAGCACACGGAGGAGCGGCACCAGATAGAGCACCAGCGTTTTGCGGAGGACCCGCAGGGCGGCAAAGGGGTGCAGACGATGTTCGGTCATGGGGCGTCCTCCGCAAGGGCACAGGCCAGCGCCGCCGCCTGCGCGGCGGGCACGGCTGGCACCAGCACCCGTGCGCCGGGAGCCGAGATGACCAGCACCGTGGCTCCGGCCAGCCGCAGCAGCGGCGAGCGGAACTGCTGGACGCCGGTCACGGCCCGGCGGGGCACCACCCGCCGCACCGGAAAGGTGATGCCGGCATAGATGGTCAGGGTGTGTTCCCCCAGCACAGCAGCATAGCTGCAGGCCCGCGCCCGCAGCAGGGCCGTGAGCATGGCCCAGAGCAGGCAGAAGACCGCCCCGGCGGGGATGCTCTGCCAGAAGGCGAACGGCGCAAGGAACAGCCCGGCGGCTGCCGCCCAGATGCAGAGCACCGCCCGGCCTTTGGGCGGGATGACCAGCGCCGTGCGGCGCAGCTCCCGCTCGGTCATTTGCCGCTGAGCCCCCACGCCTCGGTCAACAGGTGGAGGGTGTCATCCTGTGTCAGGAGCAGGATGCGGTCCCACGGCAGCAGGGTGGTGTTGCCGTGGGGGATGATGAGCTCGGTGTCGCGGGTGATGCTGACCAGGATGGCATCGCCGGGGATGGGGATATCCATGATGGCCTTGCCCGCGTAGAGGAAGTTCTCCGGCAGCAGGATCTCGTTCAGGCTGGCCGTGCCGCCGCCCAGCGAGAGCAGCTGGCGGATGGTGTCGGTCTCAATCTCCCGCTCCAGGATGTGGCTCAGGTTGTCGGTGCCGCAGACCACGGTGTCCACGCCGAGGGTGTGGAGCAGTTCCCGGTTCTTGGGGTTGGAGGCACGGGCCACGGTGCGGTCGACGCCGAACTCCCGCTTCGCGATCTGGCAGGCGATGAGGTTGTCCTCATCCGAGCCGGTCACGGCCACAAAGGCGTCGCAGCTGGCCGCGTCGGCGCTGCGCAGGGTATCCATATTGATGGAATCGCCGCAGATGACCGGGATGTCCAGCTGGTCGGCCAGCATCCGGCACTGCGCTTCCACCGGTTCGATGATGACGACGGAATGGTGGTTGGCCAGCAGGCTCTGGGCCAGATACCGCCCCACGCGCCCGCCGCCAGCAATACAAACTTTCATACAAAACCTCGATATTACTTAAAGTTTATCTTTTTGCCGCCGCAAAGCGGCCGGAGAGGCCTTACTTTGCCAGTGCCCGGAACACGGCCTGTTCTGTGAGGATGGTGGGGCAGATGGTCTCCAGCCCGTAGACCTTGTGGTAGAGCACTTGCAGATGCGGGTCAGAGACGCGGCAGATGACCTTTTCGCGCTGGAAGATGCTTTTGGCGATCTGTGCCGCCATCAGGTTCACCGAGTCGTCCTCGCTGACGGCAGCCACGGCGTCGCAGTTCTCAATGCCGCCCTGCTTGAGGACGTCGGGGTCGGTGGGGTCGCCCACCAGAGCCGTGCCGCCAAAGTTGTAATCGTCGAAGCTGTCCAGCCGCTTGAGCTGCTCAGAGTCCTTCTCGATCAGGGAGATGTCGTGGCCGATGTGTTCCAGGTCGCGCACCAGGGCGGCACCCACCTGGTCGCAGCCGATGACAAGAATGTTCATGGATGATACCTCGCTGTTTTCAGAACGCAGAAGATCCTGCGTCAAAATGGTTCCACAAAGGGGAAATGGAGCTGCCCCCAGTATAGCATATTTCCCGGCACAGATAAATAGAGAAGCTGTCACTGGGGCGGAACTGTAAAAATTTGAAAATTTCCGTGCGGAAGACCGCATAGTATGGTATACTGAACGGAGAGTCTGAAATCGACAAACGATCAGCGCATCGTTTTGCGCTGCACAGGAGGAACCAAATGTTTTTTGAAATATTGAAAGCCATCCTGATGGGCATCGTGGAGGGCATCACCGAGTGGCTGCCCATCTCGTCCACCGGCCATATGATCCTGGTGGAACAGCTCATCCATTTCAATGCCAGCGAAGAGTTCATGTCTATGTTCCGCGTGGTCATCCAGCTGGGTGCCATCCTTGCGGTGGTGGTGCTGTTCTGGAACAAGCTCTGGCCCTTCGGCATCCGGCACGGCCGGGTGGCGTCCAAGCCGGAAGTCTGGCAGCTCTGGTTCAAGGTGGTGGCTGCCACCCTGCCCGTGCTGGTCATCAGCCCGCTGGACGACTGGTTCGAGGCACACTTCTACAATTACATCACCGTGGCCGCCATGCTGATCCTGTACGGCGTCCTCTTCATTGTAGTGGAGAACCGCCGCACCGCGCCCCATGTGGCCAAGCTGGAACAGATCACCTACCGGGAAGCCTTCCTCATCGGTGTGTGGCAGATGCTGGCCATCATCCCCGGCACCTCCCGCTCCGGTGCCACCATCGTGGGCGGCCTGCTGCTGGGCCTCTCCCGCGCCTGCGTGGCCGAGTTCACCTTCTATCTGGCCATCCCGGTCATGGCAGGTGCTTCGCTGCTGAAGGTGGTCAAGTTCGCCCTTTCCGGCGCAGCCATCACCGGGTCGGAGGTCGCCGTCCTCGTCACGGGCTGCGTCGTGGCTTTCGTGGTCAGCCTGGCCGCGATCCGCTTCCTGATGGATTACGTCAAGCGCCACAACTTCAAGTTCTTCGGCCTGTACCGCATCGTTCTGGGCGTCATCGTCCTGGCCGTTGCTGCGGTCAGCGCCATTGTATAAAGAAATTCTGCCCCGTATCTGTGCAGTGCGCCTGCCAGCTGCGGGGCGTTTTGCGTCCACCGAATTGCACCCATCCACCGGCTGTGCTATACTGAGAACATAAGAGAGATCCCGGCGGCGGGGAAGCGCCGCAGGATTCAGCCAAAATAAAAGGAGATTGCAATGGAAGGATCGACTGTTTACTTTACGGATTTCCGCTGTCCGGTGGGCACCAGCCTGACGGAAAAGCTGCGCCGCCTGTGCCTTACGGCGGGCATCAAAACCATCGACATGGACGGCAGGTTCGTTGCCATCAAGATGCACTTTGGCGAGCTGGGCAACCTGGCGTTCCTCCGCCCCAACTACGCCAAGGTGGTGGCAGACCTGTGCCGGGAGCAGGGCGGTCTGCCCTTCCTGACCGACTGCAACACGCTGTATCCGGGCAGCCGCAAGAATGCGCTGGAGCATCTGGCCTGTGCGCAGGAGAACGGCTTCTGGCCTATGACCACCGGCTGTCAGATCCTCATCGGCGACGGCCTGCGCGGCACCGATGAAGTCGAGGTGCCGGTGCCCAACGGCGAATACTGCAAGACGGCCAAGATCGGCCGCGCCATCATGGATGCGGACGTCTTCATCAGCCTGACCCACTTCAAGGGCCACGAGTCCACCGGCTTCGGCGGTACCATCAAGAACATCGGCATGGGCTGCGGCTCCCGCGCGGGCAAGATGGAGCAGCACGCTTCCGGCCACCCGGCCGTGCAGGAGAGCCTGTGCCGCGGCTGCCACCGCTGCGCCAAGGAGTGCGGCTCCGACGCCATTGTATACAATGAGCAGAACAAGGCTGTCATCGACCAGGACAAGTGCAAGGGCTGCGGCCGCTGCATCGGTGCCTGCAACTTCGACGCCATCTATTCCCAGTGCGACAGCGCCAACGAGATGCTGGACCGCAAGATGGCCGAATACGCCGCCGCAGTCTGCTATGACCGCCCGACCTTCCACATCAGCCTTGTGCAGGACATCAGCCCCAACTGCGACTGCCACGGCGAGAACGATGCGCCCATCCTGCCGGATATCGGCATGTTCGCCTCGTTTGACCCAGTGGCGCTGGACCAGGCCTGCGCGGATGCCTGCCTTGCCGCTGCGCCGCTGCCCAACAGCCAGCTGGGCCAGAACCTTGCAAAGCCGGGCTGGAACTGCCACCACGACAACTTCAAGGACTCCAACCCGAACATCGAATGGAAGGCAACGCTGGAACAGGCCGAAAAGATCGGCATGGGCACCCGCCGGTACACCCTGAAAAAAGTCTGAGATAACGCAAACGAGCCACGGCGTTTCTCGGTGGCTCGTTCTGTTTGCTGGACTTAGTATTCGCTGGATGCCGGGACGAGGGCATCGATGACGTCCTGCAGGGCCTGCCAGTTCTCTTCCGAGCAGTCGGGCAGCTTTTTGGCATTCAGGCCGGCATCCTCGATGCGGCCGGTCATGCTGGACGTGTCGGTCAGCAGGGCGTTGGCGTCCTCCTTGATGAGGGGCCAGGCGTCTGCAAAGCTGTCCTGCTCATCGGTGGAGAGGCTGTCGTACCACTCGGTATAGGCGTCTTCGATGACATCGGTGGTCTGCATGGCCAGATTGCCGTTCTCGGCCCAGCTCAGCAGGGAATCCGCCGCGATGACCGACTTCAGCGAGCAGCCCGAAACGCCGGGACCCCAGCCCAGGCAGGGCGCAAAGGCATCCTGCGTGGAGGCGGGGGAGAAGATGGAGTTGTCGCTCTCATCCAGATTCGGGGTCAGCTTGCCGGTGTTGGCTTGCGTCGTGGAAGAAGGGATGCTCTCGCTGGACGCAGCGGAGCTGGACGACGAAGCGGTCTCGCCGCCGTTGGTTCCGGACGAAGTGCTGCATCCGGCCAGCAGGCAGGCGAGCAGGGCTGCACACACCAGCAGGGAAAGGATACGGTTGCGGATCATAGCGTGTTCCTCCTTTTATCGGTTCCCGGTCAAAGCCGGGGGGAGTCTCTGGGTACAGTTCTAGTATACTGTTCCGCTGCGCGGTTGTCAATTGTCGTGTGCAGGACGAATTTCAACCCGCCCTGTGCAAATTGTACAAACTTTGACAGTAATTTTTGCCTTCGGGTAGGATTGACAATTTTTGCGCTGTCTCGTATAATTCATTCGTAAAATAAAATAGGCTGGCCGGTGTGCCGTGCCGGAAAGGAGGACAAACAAGTGCAGAAATTCCTGCAAAAGCTCGAAGGAGTCTCGCAGGCGCTTCTGGACCCGCTGTCTTATCTGACGGCGGCGGGCCTGCTGCTGGTGGTGGGGGCGCTGCTCACCAGCAGCCCGCTGCGCCAGCTGCTCCCGGTGCTGAACTGGACCCCGATCCGCCTTGCGGGCGGGCTGCTGTACAACAGCATGATGGTGATCGTCAACAACCTCAGCATCTTCCTCTGCGTGGGCATTGCCGCTGCGCGCACCCGCACCGAAAAGCAGGAGGCCGCACTGCTGGCCCTCATGGCCTATCTCGTCTTCCTGACGGCCAACCACACGACGCTGGAGATCCTGGGCCGCCTGGCCGAGGCCGACGGCCTGACCGGCCTTGCCGCCACGGGTCAGACGAGCATCCTGGGCATCCAGGTCATGGACACCGGTGTGACGGGCGGCATCCTGCTGGGCTTTGCCGCCGCGAAGATCTTTGACTGCACCTGCGAAACGCAGTTCACCGGGCTTGTCACGCAGGTGTATTCGGGTCTGCGGTGGTCGTTCCTGTGCATCGCGGCTTTTGCGGCGGCGTTCGGGATGGCGGTCTGCTTTGTCTGGCCGCCCCTGCAGGAGGGCATCCGCGCCATGACGGGTTGGATCGCAGCTTCGGGCCATGCGGGCATTTTTCTGTATGGCTTCCTCGAACGGCTGCTCATCCCCACCGGCCTGCACCATCTCATCTATATGCCGTTCCAGTTCTCGGCGCTGGGCGGTTCCATGACGGTGGGTTCGGTGACCTACACGGGAGCCTATATGGTCACGATGGCGGAATACTCCTACGGCCTGCCCCTGACCGATGACATCGTCTGGATGTACACCGGCTTCACCAAAACGTTCGGCTATCTGGGCATCGCGGCGGCGTTCATCCTCACTGCCAAAAAGGAGCGCCGGAAGCGCACGGCTGCGGCCGTCCTGCCGCTGGCGGTCACAGCATCGCTGGCGTCCATCACCGAACCGGTCGATTTCCTGTTCTGCTTCGTCTCGCCCGTGCTGTGGGTGCTCCATGCGGCCCTTGCAGGCGGCTTCATGGTCCTGCTGAATGCGCTGCAGGTCCGGGCGTTCACCTCCAACCTGCTGGGTTCGCTGGTGTTCAACCTGAGCGCCGCCCCGCAGCAGATGCATCGCGTCCCGCTGCTCTACCTGCTGGGCGTTCTGGAGATCCTGACCTATGCGGTGGTCTTTTCGGCCATCATCCGTGTGTTCGACCTGCCCACGCCCGGCCGGGCACCGGAGCGGGAAACAGCCGCGCGGCAGATCGACCCGGAAGGCATCCGGCGGCTTTTGGCGGCGCTGGGCGGGCCGGGGAACATCTGCACGGTGGACAACTGCTTCACCCGGCTGCGCATCACCGTGAAAGATCCCGACCGGCTGGATACGGCGGCGCTGCTGGCCATGCCCCATAAAGGGCTGGTGCAGGACGGCCCTTATTTGCAGCTGGTCTGCGGCTTGCAGGCAGCACAGGTGCGCCGGGCCGTGGACCGGGAGCTGGAACAGTGTGCGGCGGTCTGAGTTGCTTTTTGGAAATGCAAGGGATATAATTGGAACGAACCTCTCCGTCATCGCTGCGCGATGCCACCTCCCCTGATAGGGGAGGCATTGGCAGTCGGATGAAACTTGCTGGATACGCCAGAGGCTCCCCTATTAGGGGAGCTGGCGGGCCGAAGGCTCGGCTGAGAGGTTGAGAATAAAATAAACAGAAGGAGAACCCAAGATGCAGAAGTTTGAACTAGAGGGTCTGTTTGATTTTTTGAACAAAGGCGTCAGCGCCTTTCACTCTGCCGCAGCAGCAGCGGCCATTCTGGAGGCCAACGGCTATGAGGAGCGCCCCGAAAGCGCAGCCTGGGAGCTGGTGCCCGGCGGAAAATACTACACCACCCGCAACGGTTCGGCAGTGCTGGCCTGGCGGATGCCCAAAGGGGAGCTGACCGGCTGGCATGTCACGGCCAGCCACAGCGATTCCCCCACCTGGAAGATCAAGGAGCTGGACGGCGGCAAGGACGCTGTGTTTGCCCGCGCCGAGACCGAGGGCTACGGCGGCATGATCATGCCCACCTGGCTGGACCGTCCCCTGAGCGTGGCGGGCCGCATCCTTGTCCGGACGGAGAACGGCGTGAAGAGCATTCTCGTCCATCCGGACCGTGCGCTGGCCTGCATCCCGAACCTTTGCATTCACTTTGACCACGAGGTCAACAAGGGGAAGAACTACAACCCGCAGGTCGATCTGCAGCCCATCTTCGGTGCGGCGGGCACCACCCTGCGGCAGGTGCTGGCTGAGGAGGCCGGCGTCCGGGCCGAAGACATCCTCGACAGCGACCTCATGCTCTGCACCTGTGAGCAGGCCGTGCGCGTAGGCCTGAAGGGCGAGTATTTCATGTCCGGCCGCATCGACGACCTGGAGTGTGCCTACACCACTCTGTGGGGCTTTTTGCAGGGCCGCGGCGAAGAGGAAGGCCGCGGCGACATCTGGGTCATGTTCGACAACGAAGAGGTCGGTTCTTCCAGCCGTCAGGGCGCACAGGGCACCCTCATGGCCGATGTGCTGGCCCGCATCGAAGAAAAGCTGGGCGTCACTCGTGAGCAGAGCATCCGTGCCTGCACCAACAGCCTGCTGCTGAGCGCCGACAACGGCCACGCCACCCATCCCAACCACCCCGAAAAGAGCGACCCGGCCCATCCGGCCACGCTGGGCGGCGGCGTCCTGCTGAAATCCAACGCCCGCCAGACCTACACCACCAGCGGCCTGACCGGTGCGGCCTTCAGCGCCATCTGCCAGAAGGCCGGTGTGCCGGTGCAGTTCGCGTCCAACCGCGCCGATGTTCCCGGCGGCTCCACGCTGGGCAACCTGCTGGGCCACCAGATCTTGATCCCGATGGTGGACATCGGTCTGGCCCAGCTGGCGATGCACTCTTCCATGGAGACCGCCAGCTGCATCGACGCCGAGTACATGGCCAAGGCCGTGGCCGAATTCTATAACACCCCCATCTCTCAGCCGAAGGATGGCGAGTGGAAGCTGGGCCTGTGAGCCCGGTCGTCGGGCGGTTTGCCCCCAGCCCCAGCGGGCGGCTGCATCTGGGCAACCTTGCGTGCAGCCTGCTGGCCTGGCTGAGCGCCAGACATGCGGGCGGGCGCATCGTCCTCCGCATCGAGGATCTGGACGCAGAGCGCTGCCCCCGGAAATACGCAGACCTGCTGGAAGAAGACCTGGCCTGGCTGGGCCTCGTCTGGGACGAGGGCGGGAGCCGGGGCGGCCCCCACGGCCCCTATTACCAGAGCGAATGCGCAGAGATCTACACCCGCGCGTATCAGATGCTCGAAGCGCAGGGGCTGGTCTACCCCTGCTTCTGCTCCCGCGCACAGCTCCATGCGGCCAGTGCGCCCCACACCTCGGACGGCAATGTCGTCTATCCCGGCACCTGCCGGGATCTGACGCCTGCCCAGATCGCGGAAAAGCGCCGGGTCAAGGCACCGGCCTACCGGCTCAGAGTGCCCGATGAGGTCATCACCTTCCGGGATGGCTGCATGGGCCTCCACAGCGAGAACCTGCTGCGGGACTGCGGCGACTTCTACCTTCGCCGGGCAGACGGCGTCTTCGCCTACCAGCTGGCCGTCGTCGTGGACGATGCCCGGATGGGCGTCACCGAAGTCGTGCGCGGGGCAGACCTGCTCTCCTCCACGGCGCGGCAGCTCTATCTGTACCGTCTGCTGGGCCTGACGGCCCCGCAGTTTGCCCACTGCCCGCTGTTGCTGGCCCCGGATGGGCGGCGGCTGTCCAAGCGGGACGGCGACCAGAGTCTGGAGAACCTCCGGGCAAAATACACCGCCGAAGAGATCGTGGGAAAACTGGCCTACGCCTACGGCTTGCAGGAAGAACCTGCCCCCCGCACACCGGAGAGCCTCGTGGCAGACTTTTCATGGGAAAAAGTCCCCCGGCACGACATCTGCCTGCCGGAAGGATTGTTTTAAGCAGCAAAAAAAGCACCTGCGCCGCAGGTGCTTTTTTTGCTGTATGAAGCTCAGGGATTCTGCAAGATGCGGTACTCGCTCCGCTCCAGCGAGGAGGCGGCGCTGTCCACTACCATGGCCAGCAGGATGCCCATGACCACATCGATGCAGCTGTGCTGTTTGAGCAGCACGGTGGAGGCGATGATGGACAGGCACAGCACCGCAGACGCCGGGCGCATCCAGCGGCGGCGTGGCTCCTCAAAGATGCGGCTGCGGTAGTAGGCCATCATCAGAGTGACCGAGTTGAAGACATGGATGGACGGGCAGACATTGGTGGCAGTGTCGGTGGAGTAGAGCTGACGGACGATCCGGGCGAAGATGTCCGAACCGTAGACGCGGTAGGGGCGGAGGTCCAGCCCGTTGGGGAGGATGACATAGACCGCCAGCGCGATGGTCATGCCCGCAAAGAGCGGCAGACAGAGCCGCCAGAAGTCCGCGCGCGGGGCCTTCCACAGAAGATAGAACAGGGTGAACGGGATCCAGATGAACCACGCCAGATAGGGGATGACGGCATACTTGCAGAAGGGGATGAGGTCATCCAGATGGCAGTGGACCCAGACTTCCGGCACGGTGATGTTGACTTCGAGCCAGTGGAACACCGAGAGATAAAACACAAGATAGAACGCCATGAACCAGATGGGATGGCGGGAAAACCAGTTTCGCATGGAACACACTTCCTTTGTTTGGAGTTGGAAGGCAGAGCCTTCTTAAAGTTCTTAGCAGCGTCTCATTATACGCCGGTCATCGCGCAAAAACAAGCCCTAAACAGGACAACTTCTCTAAAATATCTGTGAAAAATTTGTGCGACATGGGAAATTCGAGGGGGGAGAACGGCTCCGGAACCGCCCTCTCTGAAAGGAATACGATCCAGAAACGGATTTTCCTGCAAAAGGGTACAAAAAAACCAGCCGCTTGCGCGGCTGGCGTTCGGGGAATCCGTCAGTTCCAAGGGGTCGCGGTCACTTCGTAGTCGTCATAGGCGGCATCCTTGTAGTGCAGGATGTTGTATGTGGCAGTTCCACCGGCAGGGATGCTCAGCAAAAGAGTCGGCGCATCGACCGAGACGAGCTGGCCGTTCTTTTTCAGGAAGAGAGAGACCTTCACTTTTGTGGCGTAACGGCTGGTGTTGTTCACCGCACCGGAGAAGGTATTATAATCGACTTTGGAGTTCTTGGTCTCAGTCGGCTTCAGGATGAGCAGATCGCTGGTCCGCACGACCTGTTCCGGGGTCAGATAATCCGTGGAAGAGGTCAGTGAGCAGCCCGTGGGGTGAAAACCAGTGTAGCTTTTTGTGTACATGAAGCAGACGGTATCGCCGGGTGCGATGACCGGAGAAAATGTGAAGTCCGTTCGTTTCTCCCCGGCAGCACTGGTCAGAGTCAGGCCCAGACGCACCTTGACGCTGTAGGCCGTATTAGGGTTGGTGATGGTGAATCGGTAGTTTGCAGTGTAGGTGCTTTCCTGCGCACCCGGCTGGACCACCGAGGTCATCGAGACCGAGGGCTGCAGCCGGGCGGAGTTGGTGCCGTTTGCGTCATCGGGTTCGGTGCCGGAGTTGGTGCTGCCCGAAGAAGAGCCGTTGCTGCCTTCGCTGCCGCCCGGAACATCGGGCGTCGGGCCGCAGCCGGTCAGCAGGCAGCAGAACAGTGCCAGCGTGAGCAAAAGTGCGGTCAGAGAATGTTTCATCAGAGCGCCTCCTTTTCATCCAATCGTTTCCTGCTTTCTATTCTACACGTTTTCGGGCAGGAAAGCAATCCGGAAGCGCAGGCTCAGATGACTTTCTTTTCCAGCCAGCTCCCCTTGAAGAAGCGGATGGCAAAGAAGAGGGAGCGGAACAGCCAGTCCAGGAACATGCCGCCCCAGATGCTGAGCAGATTGCCCTGATGCAGGCCCAGGACCATCAGGTAGCAGAAGCCCACCCGGAACACCCACATGGAGAAGACGCTGACCGTCATCGTGAAGGTGGCGTCGCCGGCGGCGCGGAGAATGTTGGGCAGGGTGAAGCTGGACGGCCAGATGAACAGCGAGATGATGTTGAACCAGACCATCACCTGCAGCGCCATGGCGTTGGACTCCGGGGAGAGATTGAACCAGGACAGGGTGATGCGGTTCAGGAAGAAGAAGGCCGACAGGTTCATGATCCAGGCGCCTGCATAGGCCACCAGCAGGAAGCGGCGAGCGTAGTGTTTGGCCTGCTCTTTTTCGCCTGCACCCAGGCACTGGCCGATGACGGTGAGCACCGCCATGCCGACCGCGTTGGCCGGAACATTCAGGAAGGTGGTGATGTTGCCCGCCACGGCGTTGGCCGCAATGGCCGAGGTGCCGAGGGTGGACGTCAGGCTGGAGACCGACAGTTTGCCGATCTGGAACATGCCGTTCTCGATGCCGGCCGGGATGCCCACCCGCAGGATGCGGCGGATGAGGGGCAGGTCGGGCTTCAGGTCGGTCAGGTGCTCGATGCGGAGCAGGCAGCCGGGCTTTTCCAGCAGGTAGATGACGGCAAAGCAGGCGATCATCCGGGAGACAAGGCTGGCCAGCGCGGCACCCATGACGCCCATCTTAAAGTAGAAGATGAGCACGGCGTTGCCGCCGATGTTCACCACGTTCATCACCAGACTGGACAGCATGCTGATCTTGCTGTTGCCCTGTGCGCGGAAGAGCGCCGCTCCGGCGTTGTACACACCGATGAAGGGGTAGCTCAGCGCCGAGAGCAGGAAATACGTCTCGGCGTAGCGCATGACGTCGGCGTCAATGGAGCCGAAGATGCCCCGCAGGATGCCGTGCCGCCCCACCGCTACCACGGCGGCAACCACGACGCTGAGCGAGATCATGATGAACAGGATCTGGGCGGCGGCGGCCTTGGCGTTCTTCGGCTCCCGGTGGCCGATGTACTGGCTGGCAACGACGGCGCCGCCGGTGGCAAGCGCGCTGAGCAGCTGGATCATCAGCACGTTGAACGAGTCCACCAGGCTGACGCCCGACACGGCCGCTTCGCCGACCGAGGAGACCATCAGGGTATCGGCCAGACCGATGGTCACGCTGAGCGCCTGCTCGGCGATCAGCGGCAGCAGCAGGGCAATGAGCTGTTTGCGGGTAAACAGCGGCTTGGTTGTTGTGGTTGTCATAGTTCCTCCTCTTGCTCTGGGATGTCATAGAACTAAGCATAACGCGGAATCGCAGGAAAATCAAGATGTTGTATCCAAGAATCTCGCAAAATTTTAAGAAACAAAGTGCCGTCGGTTCCCTTTACCCCTGCGGTGGGATGTGATAGAATGAAACCGGACTTCTGTGTGCAGCACAGAAGAAGGTAAATGAATGAACGATTCCATAGAGAGAGGAAAGATTATGCCAAAGGCAGCCCATAAAGTCGTGGTCATCGGGCATCGCAACCCGGACACCGACTCCATCTGCTCCGCCATTGCGTATGCGGAGTTGAAAAACAAGACCAGCGACCTTGTCTGCGAGGCGCGCCGCGCGGGCCGGATGAACCAGGAGACCGAGTTCGTCCTGAAAAAGTTCGGCGTGACCCCGCCCCGCATGTGTACTGACGTCAACCCGAAGATCCGGGATGTGGATTACCGCGAGATGCCCGGCATCCCCGGTGCCACCAGCCTGCGCCGTGCGTGGGAGATCATGCGCGACCAGAAGATCGACACCCTGCCCATCACCAGCGCAGAAAACGATCTGGAGGGCATCATCACGGTCAAGGACATCGCGACCGCCAACATGGACGTCTTCGACACCGGCGTTCTGGCCAAGAGCCAGACCAGCTTCCGGAACATCCTCGAAACGCTGGGCGGCACCATGGTGGTGGGCGACGAGAACGCTGTCTGCACCACCGGCCACATCAAGATCGGCACCGCTACTCCCGAAATGCTGGAAAGCAGTGTGGAAAAGGGCGACATCGTCATCCTGACCAACCGGTACGAGAGCCAGCTGTGCGCCATTGAGAAGGAGGCCTCCCTCCTCATCATCTGCAACGGCTCCAAGGTGGGCCACACCATCCAGCGCATTGCCGACGAAATGGGCGTCGCCATCATGACGACCCCCTACGATACCTACGCGGCCGGCAAGCTCATCAGCCAGTGCGCCCCCATCTCCTATTATATGACCCGCGAAGACATCCTGAAGTTCACCCTCGTCACGCCGGTGGCGGATGTCATGCGCGTCATGGCCAAGGTGCGCCACCGCTATTTCCCCATCCTCGATGAAGAGGGCAAATACTGCGGCATGGTCAGCCGCCGCAACATCATCGCCCTGCGCAAGCGCCGCATCATCCTGGTGGACCACAACGAGGCCACCCAGGCCGTGGAGGGCTTTGACCAGGCGGAGATCCTGGAGATCATCGACCACCACCGCATCGGCAGTCTGGAGACCAGCGGCCCGGTCTACTTCCGCAATCAGCCGGTGGGCTGCACTGCCACCATCATCACCCAGATGTACGACGAGAACGGCGTGGAGATCCCGGCCCAGACCGCCGGTCTGCTGCTGGCGGCCATCCTGTCGGATACGCTGGTCTTCCGCAGCCCCACCTGCACCCCGGTGGATGTGGCGGCGGCCAAGCGTCTGGCCCAGATCGCCGGTGTGGACATCGACGAGTTTTCCACCGAAATGTTCGAAGCCGGTGAAAAACTGGACGGCAAGACCCCCGAAGAGGTCTTTTTGCAGGACTTCAAGGTCTTCATGTGCGGCGATATCCGCTTTGGCGTGGCGCAGGGCAGCTACATGACCCGCAAGAACCTGCTGGCCGCCGAAAAATTGCTCAAACCCTACCTCGAAGAGGCCCGCAACAAGCAGAATGTGGAGGATATCTATATGCTGCTGACCGATGTGCCCAAGGAGGAGAGCGTCGTCATCTGCGAAGGCCGCTATGCCGCCGAGGTGCTGTCGGACGGTTTTGAGACCCAGCCCGCCGCAGACGGCAGCTGGACCCTGCCCGGCGTTGTCAGCCGCAAAAAGCAGTTCATCCCCGCCATGATGAGCGCATATCAGGAACTGTAAAGCCCCGAACAAACACGAAGCCCCCCGGAAGCCTGCATTCCGGGGGGCATTGTGTTAAGTGGGAGTTCAGCCTGCGATGCCTTTTCCATTTCTTTATAAGAAGCATAACACAAAATCGTGGTGAAATTGTGTAAATTCGGGATGAATTTTCACGGCCTGCGGCGGCTCGTGTGCGGATCGTTCCGGAAGATGCGCTCGGCCACCGGTTGAGAGGGCCTGTTTTTTGTGGTACAATAGAGGCGGAAATTTGCGAAAGAAAGGATCTTTTGATGCAGCTGTTTGAACTGGTCTCCCCGCGTCTGTTCCGCCCGCTGGCGGGGCCGAACCGGGCGTTTTATGCCGAGCTGCTCCTGCTGCTGTGGGAGGAGTGCCGCCACACGGCGGATTACAGCATCTCCCGCGCCGAAGCCGTCTCCCGCGCGGAGGATTACTTTGCGGCGCTGGCAAAGCCGCTGGCGCTGGACGCCGACGATGCCGGAGACGAGGCCGAGCAGCCCACCCGCGACCCGCATCTGCTGGCGCTGGGCTTTCTGCTGCGGCTGCGGCGCACCGGCTGGCTGGAAGAGCAGCCCGGCAGCTATGAAGAGGAACCTTCGCTGGCCTTTGTGCCGGAGGTGACGCCTCTGCTGGAAGCGCTGGAAGAGATCCTGAACCCGCGCGTCGTCACCTATACCGGCAAGCTGTACAAGGCCTGGCAGCTGCTGCGGGGCATCGGGGAGGAGAAGAGCCCCTACGAGAACGTCCTGCGGGAGGTCGCGTCCGACCTCGAAGCGCTGAACAAGTCGCTCCGTGCGCTCAATGCCTCCATCGGCCACTACATCGACCGGCTCACCCGCAACCGCACCCCGCAGGAGGTGCTGGAGCTGTTCGACCAGTACGAGGAAAAGGTCGTTGCGGCAGCGTACCACCGGTTCAAGACCAGCGACAACCTGTTCAACTACCGCGCCTACCTCGAAGAGGGGCTGGACGACTGCGAGGCAAACTATCTGCCGCAGCTGGCGCTGGATTATGCCCGCGTGGAGCGCTGTGCGCCGAGCGAGGCCGCCCCGGCGGTGCGGACCCTCATCCAGAAGCAGCGGGATGCGCTGGAAGAGATGAGCGGCCTGATGAAGCAGATCGACGCCAGCCACATCCGCTACCGCAAACGGGCCGTGCAGCGGGCGCAGTTTCTGCTGCTGAGCGACCGCTCGGCGCAGGGCAGCGTCACGGCACTGCTCCGCCGCTATGCCGAGGAGATCAAGACGCCGGACCAGCTGTTCGAACCGGATGACGGCCCGGTGGCAAAGCGTCTGCACCTTTACCCGGTGCAGGTCTTCGGCGAAAAGCCGCTCTACCCGCCCGCCGCGCCCCGCAGCGAGGTGCCGCTCAGGCCGGTGGAGACCGGAACGCTGGACCCGGAACAGCTGCAAAAGGAGCAGCAGCTCCTGCTGGAATATGCCCGGATGGCCGTGACCGAAGAGAACGTGGCCCTGCTGGCGCAGCAGGCCCTTGCCGCCCGCAGGCAGGTGGCGGCGTCCACGCTGGCCGACGAATATCCCAGCGACTTTGCCCGCATCATCGGCCTGCACACCTACTCGCAGTCGCCGCGGCGGGACTATGACATCGAACGGACCGGGAAGTGGGTCGAGCGGGGCGGCTTCCGGTTCGAAGAATTTATCCTGATGCCCCGCAAGGAGGAACCCCATGGCCGAAACGAATAAACTGCTGGAAGAGACCGCAAACTATCTGCTCAGCCACTGCTTTCTGCTGGGCGGCGTGGAGGACCAGCGGTCGAAGTATCTCTATGTGCAGGACCACCTGAACGAGGTGCGGGCCGTGTTCGCGCCGCTGGGCTATGCGGTCCTGCTCTACCCGGCCCCGCTGCAGGCGGCGGCACTCGTCAACGAGCACGAGGGCAGCCAGGCCCGGCTGCTGAAATACGAGAGCATCCTGCTGCTGGTGCTGCGCCTGCTCTACCTGCAAAAGCGGGAGAGCCTCTCGGCCAGTGCAGACCAGGTTCTGGTCACGGTGGAAGAAGTGCAGGCCGAACTGCAAAAAATGAACCTGCCCCGGCGGCTGGACCAGCTCACGCTGGAAAAGCTGCTGCGCACCCTGCGCCGGTACAATCTGGCCCGGCCCGTGGGCCGTCTGACCGGGCTGGACAGCCGCATCGAGGTCTTCCCGACCGTGCTGCTGGCGCTGCCGGATGCCGACCTCGCCGATGCCGCTGCCGAGAGCAGCCGCACCCGGAACGAGCTGGCCCTGTACGAACGCCCGGAGGGCGAATCCAGTGCGGAGGATGAAGAATGATCGAATTAAAACGCCTGAAACTCATCAACTGGCACAACTTTGAGAACGTCACCTTCAACTGTGCCCGCCTGACCTATATGATCGGCGTCAACGCCGTGGGCAAGACCACCATTCTGGACGCCATCCGCTACTGCCTGACCACCAACCGAAATTTCAATGCCCTGGGCAATAAAAAGAGCGGCCGCACCCTGCAAGGCTCCGTCCACGCCAAGCAGCGCGGCGAGAACGCCTACCGCCGCCCCGGCCGGACGGTGGCCTATATCGGTGCTGAGTTCTGGGACAGCGCCAAGCGGACGCCCTTCGTCATCGCGGTGCGCGTCGAGTCCGAGGGGCCCATGCAGGAGCTTCACCCCGGCGACCAGACCTGGTACATCTCCGAGGACGGCATCACGCTGGAAAAGCTGCCCTTCCTCGACCCGCGCACCGGGGCCCCCAGTGCCAGAGAGGATTTCAAGCCCGCCGTGGGCCGGCTCTCCTATACCCGCAGCCCCAGCGAGGCGCGGGACCGCATCTGCCGTGCGCTGGGCATCGGCCGCGCATCCAGCCCGCTGGGCAAAAAGTTCAATGAGGTGTTCCAGATGGGCACCAGCATGGACGAGATCCCGAACTTCCGGGAATTTCTGTATCAATACATCCTGCCCCAGCCGGAATTGGATCTGGACGCGCTGCAGGGCGACCGGGTGGAGCTGGAAAACCTCCACGCCGTGCTGGCCGAGGCGCAGACCCGCGCCGCCGCGCTGGAACAGATCGTGGAATACGGCCGGGAAGCCGCATCCAGAGAGACAGACGCCCTGGTCAACCGGGGCGCGGCCCTGCTGGCCCGCGCCGAGGCCGACGCCGGAGAAGACGCCGTCTGGCAGGGGCATCTCGACGCCGGACGCCGCCAGCTGGCCGAGCGGAACGCCGCCTATGAAGCGGCCAAGAACGCCGAGGCCGAAGCCCGCCGGGCCTATCTGGCCGCCCATGGGGCAGCTTCGGCCAGCGGCGAGGGCCGTGCGCTGGACGCCATGACCGAGGAACTGGCCCGCAGGAAGACCGCACTGGATGCCGCCGCCCGGAAGGTGGCGGCGCTGGAACAGACAGCGGATGCCGTCACGAACCTGCTGACGGTGCTGGCCCGCAGCGGCTTCGGGGTCGAAAAAGCGCTCTGGCCGGTCGCTCTGACCGCGGAACAGCTGCCCGCGCTGACCGAAACGCTGGACCGGCTCGAAAAGCCGCTGGAAGAGCAGTATTTTGCCGCACGGCAGAACGCCGCCGACCTGGCCCGCGCGCAGGAAGAAAAGCGCGCTGAGCTGGACGCGGTTTCGGGCGGCAAGTGGGTCTACCCCCACGGCGATGCCGCCACCAGAGTCCGCGATGCCGTCAACGCCGAGCTGAAGAGCCGAGGCATGACGCCGGACGCAAAGATCTTCTGTGAGCTGCTGAACGTGGCCGACGAGAGCTGGCAGGACTGCGTGGAAGCCTGCCTCGGCGACCGCCGGTTCGATATCCTCGTCCCGCCCAACCACTACGCCGCCGCCAAGAGCGCCTTTGTGGCGCTGGGCGAAACGGTCGGGCCCATCAGTCTGCTGGATACGCCGGGCATCCGCACTGCCAACCGCCGCGCGGAGACCCGCCCGGCTGACAGCCTTGCCGCTCAGGTGGAGAGCGAGAACCCGCTGGCCGCACAGTATGCGGACACCATCCTCCGCCGCATCGTCTGCTGCGAGACGCCGGACACGCTGGAACACTTCCCGGACAGCGCTACCCGCGACCTGCTGCGCCACCATCCGTTCCGGCTGGAACGCCTGCGCCGGCCCCAGCGGTACATCGGTCTGGACGCCCGCCGCGCCCGCGCCGGTGCGCTGGAAGAGGAGCTGACGGCTCTCGGTGAACGCCGCCGCGAGGCCGTGCAGGCCGAACGGTCGCTGAAGACGGCCTACGACCAGTACCAGAACATCCTGCGCGGCCGCGCACTGGAAACGCTGGCCGGGCTGTGGGAGGGCCGGGACGCCCTTGCTGCCGCCAAGGCCGACTATGCGGCACAGGCCCAGAAGCTGGCCGACTGCCGGGAGAACCCGCTGCTGCAGGAGCTGTATCGGGAAGAGGAGACCCGCGAAGCTGCCTGGGAAGCGGCCCGCAAGGCAGTGGAACAGGCAGGCGGCGATATCCGCGTCTGTGAAAAGCAGCTGGCTTCCTGCGCGGCAGAGCAGGGCCGGGCCGTGGCTGCAGCGCAGCAGAGCGCCGGGGCGGCCCAGACCTTCTTTGAAAAATATCCGCTGCTGGAGCCGCTGGCGCAGGAGCGCAAAAAGGGCCTCATGACCGGGGGCCGCACAGCCCGCGCCGCTGCCCAGACGGCCGAAAAAGCGCAGACCAAACTGGACGACACCCTGCAAAGCTACCTCACCGCCACGCTGGAACCGGCCCAGAAGGCGTACAACGAGCGGTACGTTTGCGATTATCCGCTGGGCCTTGCGGGCATCGAGCAGTACCGCGCCCAGCACGAGAGCCTCGTCCGCATCGACCTGGAGCGCTACGCCGCCCGCCTGGACCAGGCCCAGCGCGACTGCAAGGACCGCTTCCGGAAAGACATCCTCTTCCGGATGAAAGATGACATCTTCAACGCCCGCCGTCAGTTCCGGGAGCTGAACAAGGTGATGGAGCAGCTGACCTACGGCGAAGAGGTCTACCGCTTCGAGCTGGAACCCAGCCGCGACCCGCAGCTGGCCGCGTTCTATCAGGTCATCGTGGACAAGGGCAACCAGCAGATGACCGACACCGACTCGCTGGACAACCTCGCCGCCACGGCCGACCCCGTTTACGAGCGGCAGGTGGATGAGCTGATGGAAAAGATCATGGCCGACGTGGACGAGAACACCCGCGCCCGGCAGGAGGGCCGCAGCACCTCCGGTGCCACCCTGTCCGACTATGTGGATTACCGCACCTATCTGGACTACGACATCAAGGTCACGAACACGGTCTCCGGCCAGCAGGCGTATCTGTCCCGTGTCAGCCGCGATTCCTCCGGCGGCGAGAATCAGGCCCCGTTCTATGTGGCCATCTGCGCTTCGCTGCTGCAAATTTATCAGAAGAGCGAGAACAGCATCCGGCTGGTCCTGCTGGACGAGGCTTTCAGCAAGATGACCAGCGACCGCATCCGCCCCATGATGGAGCTGTTCCGCCGCCTGCAATTGCAGGTCCTGCTCATCTCCACCGTCGAGAAGAGCACGGCCATCCAGCCCTATTGCGACATCACCTATTCTATTGTGCGCCATGGCGACGCCAACGCCATTGCGCCGTTTTACCGGCTGACAGCCCCGCAGCCCGCGCCGGAGAAGGAGACTGAACCATGAGCGATACCCTTGCAAAATTCTGGCTGTTTGCCACCCACTGGACCAAGCTCGACACCTTTGACAACGAGGACGAGCTGAACGACGAACTGGAGCTGCTCCAGCGCCAGAGCCTGCCCACCAAGGTCCGCACGATGAAAAACAAAGAGGGGAAGGAAGAACTTGTCCTCTACGTCAAGCAGGCTGACCGCGATTATGCCCGCTACTGCACCGGCTGGCGCCCCGGCGGGATGATGTGAAAATGAAAAAACATGAGGTCGTATATGAAAGAAACTGCAAAAGAAGCGTTTGAACGCTGCCTTCAGAATGTCTCTCTGGAAGAAAAGCCCGATGCAGCGTGGGTGGCGCAGCAATACGCTGTGGAACGGGCGGGAGCACTTGCCATCAAAGAGGCTGCGCCGTTTTCGGAAGAGCGGGGGCAGATCACACGGCAATGCTACGAGATGGTAGACCGCCTGATCCAGGCTCGCAGCCGCCAGAAGGGCCAGAGCGTGGCGGCTTATGGGGCGGGCGAGAGCTTCGTGGACTTGCTGGACCAGCTCATCCGGTATCTGCACACAAAAAAGCCGGAGATCAACTTCTTTGAAGCGGGCGTGGGCACCGGGTATATCCTCCGGGCTGTGCATCAGTTCGGAGGGGTACATGTGAGCGGATGCGATGTGTGTCTGGATCGCCAGCTTTTGGGGGAACTTTCTTCCTGCTGCATTGAAAAGACCCTGTATGCTGCGCTGGGAGAGCTGAAGGACGGCAGCGTGGACCTGTTTTACTGGAACGATGTGATGGAACATCTCCCGGAAGATGAAATGGAGGAGACCCTTCGGCAGATCGCGAAAAAACTTTCACCGGAGGGGCTTTTGGTGACCGTGACTCCCAGCAGAGGAATGGGACCCCACGACATCACCAAGCTGGCAGCGCCAAAGGAACTGGAAGCCAAAGGGCTGCACCTGCGGGAATATTGCTACTACGAAGTGGTGGAGCAAAACCAGCGGGCCGGGCTGCGGCCCCGAATCTATGCGGTGCGGAACGGCGATACATGCTGTCTGGATTTTGAGCAGGGCGAGGCCCGCAGCCTGGCCCATGCTGCGGCAGAAAAGCGGTGCTTCCGTCTGTGTAAGAATATTCCAGTCATTGGAGGAAAGTCCATCCGGAAGCGGATGATGTGTCGCTTTGGGTGGAAGGCTATCGTCATCTGCGGAAAATGATCGAAGGAGAATTTATGCCAAAGCATCCCATCCAATTGTCCGATCACTTTACCTGTTCCCGGCTGATCCGGTTCGTGCTGCCCTGCATCGGCACCATGCTGTTCACCTCCATCTACGGCATCGTGGACGGCCTGTGCGTCTCGAACTTCGTGGGCAAAACGGCCTTTGCGGCGGTCAACCTCATCATGCCTCTACCCATGCTCATCGGCAGCATCGGCTTTATGCTGGGCACCGGCGGCAGCGCCATCGTGGGCATCACGCTGGGCGAGGGCGATGGAAAAAAGGCGGACGAATTATTCAGCCTCTTCCTCAGTTCGGCCCTTGCAGCGGGCATCGTGTTCAGCGCCGTTGGTCTGGTCATCATTGAGCCGGTGGCGGAGCTGCTGGGCGCAAAGGGAGAGATGCTGGACTATGCGCTGCGGTATGGCCGCATCCTGCTGGTCAGCCTGCCGACCTTTATCTTGCAGAACATGTTCCAGAGCTTCTTCGTCACGGCCGAAAAGCCCCACCTGGGCTTTGCTTTCACCGTGGGCGCGGGCTGCACCAACATGGTGCTGGACGTCATGCTTGTGGGGGTGCTCCGCTGGGGCGTTGAGGGTGCCGCGGTCGCGACCTTCCTCAGCCAGATCGTCGGCGGCCTGCTGCCGGTGTTCTATTTCCTGGACCGGAACAACACCAGCCGCCTGCACCTGAGCCGGACGAAGTTCCATGGCCGCGTCCTGCGGAATGCCTGCATCAACGGCTCGTCGGAGCTGATGACCAACCTCTCCATGTCGCTGGTCAACATCCTCTACAATTACCAGCTCCTCCGCTTTGCGGGCGAGGACGGCGTGGCGGCTTACGGCGTCATCATGTATGCGGCCTTCCTCTTTGTGGCCGTCTTCGTGGGCTATGCCGTCGGCAGCGCCCCCATCGTCAGCTACCACTACGGCGCCCGCAATCACCGGGAGGTCCACAACCTTTATTCCATGAGCTTCCGCCTCATCGGCGTGGTGGCCGTCGTCATGACCATCGGTTCGATGTTCCTCATCCCGCATGTGGCCCGCATCTTTGTGGGCTACGATGCCGGGCTGCTAATACTGACCACCCACGCCTTCCGGCTCTATGCGCTGAGCTTCCTCATCATGGGCTTCAACGTCTATGCGTCGTCCTTCTTTACCGCGCTGGGCGACGGTGTGACGAGCGCCCTCATCTCCTTCCTGCGAACTCTGTTGTTTCAGGTGGCGGCGGTCTTCGTACTGCCGGCGCTCATGGGGATGGATGGCATCTGGCTGGCCGTCACGGCCGCCGAGCTTGCTGCGCTGGGGGTGAGCGTGTATATGTTCGTGACAAAAGATCGGAAATTCCATTACCGTCATGTGTGACGCGCTAGGACAACGAAAGCCGCCGGGGCCCCGGCGGCTTTCGTTGTCATTCAAATGTATACTCGACGAACTCGCAGTTCCGGATGCCGAAGGCGGCATACTCCTCGTTGGTCATATCGTAAAAGTAAGACCGCACCACGCGGGCGATGCCATTGTGGGCGACCAGCAGATAGGTCTTGCTCTCGTCGGCCCGCAGCTCATCCAGCAGGTCGTAGATGCGCTGGGCCAATTGCAGCATACTCTCGCCGCCGGAGTAGCGGTCGGCGAAGTGGGTCTTGGAGACTTTGAACTCGGCCCCATCGCGGGGCGTCCCCTCGTAGCGGCCAAAGCACTGCTCCCGCAGGCGGGGTTCCGGGCGGGCCGGGATGCCGGTGGCCTCGGCGATGGCCAGAGCGGTGTCGGCAGCGCGGGACAGGGGAGAATACAGGATCTCGTCAATGTGGACTCCGCTGTCCCGGACATGGGCCCCCAGCGCAGCGGCCTGCGCCCGGCCGCGGGCGGTCAGCGGGCTGTCGGTCATGCCGCAGATCTTGTTTTCAACGTTCCAGACGGTCTCGCCGTGGCGGGTAAAATATAAGTTGTGCATAGAGGCTCCTTCAGAGTTTGATGAGGGTATGGTGGTCGAGCCGGACGGTGTCGCCCTCGTCGATGCCAAGGCGGGTCAGCGCAGCGTCCGGGTAGGCGATGACCCGGCGTTCACCGGTCTCGTCCTCCAATAAGACATCGCAGCAGACGAGCTGCCCTTCCGGCAGCTCCTCGCAGCCGTACAGCTGCTCGTCGATGCGCAAAACGCGGTATGTCATACGATCTTCCTCGAAAAATACAGTGTTCTCGTTTTACAGATGATTCTCCCGGCAGGGGAGAACGTGGTATTCTTATTATAAAGCCCCGATGCGCTGCCGTCAACTTGACAGCCCGGCGCCGGGGCTGATACAATAGGACAAAATGGTTCCACACGACGCCAAAAGGAGAGAAGAGCTTGAACATTACAGAATTGCGCTATCTGGTCGCCATCATGCAGTGGGGGTCGGTGAGCGCTGCGGCAAAGCAGCTGTATGCGGCCCAGCCCAACATCAGCAAGGCGCTGAAAAATCTGGAAGAGGAGTATCACATCCGCATCTTTGAGCGCTCCTCCACCGGCATGATCCCCACCGAGCAGGGGCGGCGGTTCATCGAGCAGGCCGAGCGGGTGCTGGAAGATGTGGACCGCCTGAGCCGGAGCGTCGAGGAAGAGCAGGAGCGCTGCGCGGAGCTGCGGGTGATGCTGCCCCATGCGACCTATGCGTCCTATGCGGCGGTGGATTATCTGGAACAGGCGGTGCATCTGGAGCGGGTGCACATCCACATCCGGGAGGGCGGCTCGATGGAGGCGCTGGATTTCGTGCTGCGGCGGGGCTATCACCTGGCGCTGCTGCGCTATGCGGTGGAGGACGATGAGCACTACACCCACTACTGCGCCCGGCGGGGGCTGAAGATGGAGCCGGTGATGGACTTTGAGTATCAGCTGCTCACCAACCGGGACGGCCCGCTGGCCCGGCACGAGGTGCGCGACCTGACCGAACTGAACCAGTATATGGAGATCCTGCACGACGACTTTCAGCTGCCCGGTGAGGAGGGCGGCGACGGTGTGCGCTGGCATGTGAACCAAGCCCGGCGCATCCATGTGTATGAGCGGTGCAGCCAGTTTTCGATCTTGCAGCGGCTCCCGTCCGCGTATATGTGGGCGTCGCCCATGCCCCGCAAGGCGCTGGAACAGTATCATCTGGTGCTGAAAAAATGCCCGGCCCAGCGCCAGCAGATGCGGGATGTCCTGGTCTATCCGGACAAGGGCGGCCTGCGGGCGGAGGAGCAGGCATTTGTCGATCTGCTCCACAAACAGGCGGCCCAGACCGTGAAATGAGCAGCCGCCGGCAAAGAAGCGGCTAAAGTTTTGGCTCCGGAATCGACAAAAATAGAGAAATGTGGCAAAGAAACGAAACCGGATTTTCGGTTTCGTTTCTTTTTTGCTGGTTTTTCGACAAAAAACAGACTGGACAACGGTAAAAATTCTTAGCGGGTATATCGGATGCGATATACCCCTATGCTGGAAAAATATTGTGCAGATGATGAAAAATATGTTACCATGAGGCCAGAGATCGGGAGCTGCCCGGCGGTGGAATGGGGCCGCGGACAGCACCGAAAAAAGGAGGTTTCTGGTATGATCAGTTTCTTGCTCTGTCTGGCGCTCTTGATCGTGGGCTACTTCGTCTACGGTAAGATCGTGGACAACACCTTCGGCCCGGACGACCGCGAAACTCCGGCTGTGCGCATCAACGATGGCGTGGACTATGTCGTGATGCCGCAGTGGAAATTGTTCCTCGTCCAGCTGCTGAACATCGCGGGCCTCGGCCCCATCTTCGGCGCCATGCAGGGCGCTCTGTGGGGGCCGGTGGTCTTCCTGTGGATCACCTTCGGCACGATCTTTGCAGGCGGTGTCCATGACTACTTCTCCGGCATGATGAGCGAGCGCAACGACGGCGCTTCCATCGCCGAGATCACCGGCAAATACCTTGGCCCGGTGATGCAGAACGTGATGCGCGTCTTCTCCGTGGTCCTGCTCATCATGGTGGGCACGGTGTTTGCGGTCGGCCCTGCGGGCCTGATCGTGGAGCTGTGCAGCCAGAGCGGTGCATCCGGCGTGTTCACTTCGCTGCTGTTCTGGCTCATCCTCATCCTGGTGTATTACTTCATCGCGACCTTTATCTCCATTGACGCGGTCATCGGCAAGATCTACCCCATCTTCGGCATCTGCCTCATCATCATGGCCATCGGCGTCATCTTCGGTATCTTCACCAACCCTGCCTATACCATCCCGGAGATCTGGGATCACTTCGGCAGCATGCACCCGTCGGGCACCCCGATCTGGAGCTTCATGTTCATCACGGTCGCCTGCGGCGCTATTTCCGGTTTCCACTCCACCCAGTCGCCTCTGATGGCGCGCTGCATGAAGAGTGAGAAGCAGGGCCACTTCGTCTTCTACGGTGCCATGGTCTGTGAGGGCGTCATCGCTCTGATCTGGGCCGCAGCCGGCTGCTCTCTGTACGAAGTCACCGGCGGCCTGAACACCGGTCTGGCACAGGCGCTGGCCATGGGCCAGTCCAAGGCCATCTACGATGTCTGCTCCAAGACCATGGGCGGCGTGGGCATTGCGCTGGCCATGGTGGGCGTCGTCGTCTGCCCCATCACTTCTGGTGATACCGCCTTCCGTTCCGCGCGGCTGACGCTGGCCGACTGGTTCAAGATCGACCAGGACGGCTACGCGAACCGCCTGAAGCTCTGCATCCCCGTTCTGGGCGTGGGTGCGTTCCTGGGCATCGGCAACGCGCTGGGCTTCATCAACTACACAGTCATCTGGCGTTACTTCAGCTGGACCAACCAGACGCTGGCTATGATCGTTCTGTGGGCCGCTTCCATGTACCTCTTCAAGGAAAAGAAGAACTACTGGATCACCGCTGTGCCTGCAACGTTCATGAGCGCTGTGTCCTGCACCTACTTCGTGCTGGCTCCGGAGTGCCTGGGCGGCCTGCTGAACAGCAAGACTGCGGAAGGCGCGACCATCTACAATACGGCGGTCGCATATCCCGTGGGTATCGTCTTTGCCGCTGCGATGCTGGCCCTGTTTATCCATGCCACCAAAAGGGCTGGTGTCGGGAAAGCCGCATGATCCGATGCGATCCTGAGTTCCTCTTCTAATATTTGCCCATTCACAGAAGACCGGCCGCCGGGAAGTCCCCGGACGGCCGGTCTTCGTTTGCAACGGGAGAAACCCGGCCGAATAACACGAAAAAGCACTGAAAATCGCGCAAAAATTGCAGGCGTGGTCAAACTGCACAAAAAACAGGCGGAAAGTTTGGGAGCTGCAACTTTCGTCGGTCAAAATCGCACAGAGAACGTTTTCGGAAAAGGAAATTTGCCGAGGAAACGCTAAAAATCTTTGCCAAAAGAAACGCCTGAAACCCCACCATATACTTTTTGATATGAGGGCTATGCAGGAAAGATATTATTCGAGTTATGAAAAATGTGTTAACATGAAGCCAGACATGGACCACGCACGGCAGAATGGGGCCGTGGGCGTGGATCTGAAAAAGGAGGTTTCTGGTATGATTAGTTTCTTACTCTGTCTGGCGCTCCTGATCGTAGGCTATTTTGTCTATGGCAAGATCGTGGACAACACGTTTGGACCGGACGACCGTGAAACTCCCGCTGTGCGCATCAACGATGGCGTTGACTACGTCGTGATGCCGCAGTGGAAGCTGTTCCTCGTCCAGCTGCTGAACATTGCGGGCCTCGGCCCCATCTTTGGTGCACTGCAGGGTGCTCTGTGGGGCCCTGTGGTGTTCCTGTGGATCACCTTCGGCACCATCTTTGCAGGCGGCGTCCACGACTACTTCTCCGGTATGATGAGCGAGCGCAACGAAGGCGCTTCCATCGCAGAAGTTACCGGCAAGTATCTGGGACCTGTGATGCAGAACATCATGCGTGTGTTCTCTGTCGTGCTGCTGATCATGGTCGGCACGGTGTTCGCAGTCGGCCCTGCTGGCCTGATCGTGACCCTGTGCAAGAACAGCGGGATGAGCGGTGTGCTCACCACCACCCTGTTCTGGCTGATCATCATTCTGGTCTATTACTTCATCGCGACCTTTATCTCCATTGATGCCATCATCGGCAAGATCTACCCGGTCTTCGGCATCTGCCTGATCATCATGGCAGTGGGCGTTGTCTTTGGCATCTTCACCAACCCCGCCTACACCATCCCCGAACTGTGGGATCACTTCGGCAGCATGCACCCGTCGGGCACCCCGATCTGGAGCTTCATGTTCATCACGGTCGCCTGCGGCGCTATTTCCGGTTTCCACTCCACCCAGTCGCCTCTGATGGCGCGCTGCATGAAGAGTGAGAAGCAGGGCCACTTCGTCTTCTACGGCGCAATGGTCTGCGAAGGCATCATCGCTCTGATCTGGGCTGCTGCCGGCTGCTCTCTGTACGAAGTCACCGGTGGTCTGAACACCGGTCTGGCCGCTGCTCTGGCCGAAGGTCAGTCCGCCGCCATCTATGACGTCTGCTCCAAGACCATGGGCGGTATCGGCATTGCCCTGGCAATGATCGGCGTCGTCATCTGCCCCATCACCTCTGGTGATACCGCGTTCCGTTCCGCTCGTCTGACTCTGGCCGACTGGCTGAAGCTGGACCAGGACAGCTACGCGAACCGCCTGAAGCTCTGCATCCCCGTTCTGGGTGTCGGCGCCTTCCTGGGCATCGGCAATGCGCTGGGCTTCATCAACTACACCGTGATCTGGCGTTACTTCAGCTGGACCAACCAGACGCTGGCCATGATCGTCCTGTGGGCTGCTTCCATGTACCTGTTCAAGGAGAAGAAGAACTACTGGATCACCGCTGTGCCCGCTACCTTCATGAGCGCCGTGTCCTGCACCTACTTCGTGCTGGCTCCGGAGTGCCTGGGCGGCCTGCTGAACAGCAAGACTGCTGAGGGTGCCACCATCTACAATACGGCGGTCGCATACCCTGTGGGTATCGTCTTCGCCGTTGCAATGCTGGCCCTGTTTATCCACGCTACCAAGAAGCACACGGAGAAGAAAGCCGCATAACCCATTCAAGGCGGCATAACCCCCTGTGATCTCAAGACCGGCCGCTGCCCACACCAGCGGCCGGTCTTGCTTTTGGCTAAGAGTGGAAAAGACTCTTGCATTTTGCGAAAGACAGTGGGACAATGGGTACAAACAAAACGCAAAAGAGGGATACACTATGCTGTTCAAACCTGCACAACTGGGTCTGGCAAAACTCGGCGCTGCCGAGCTGGAAGCAGACAAAAAAGCCTGCAAAAAGATCGGCCCCTGCGGCGTCGGCAAAAAGGCGCTGTACCTCAACAGCTTTTACATCGACCGCTGCTATTATCTGCCTTACGGCAGCATCACCCGCGCGTTCAAGCGGGTCGCCATGAGCCAGGGCGGCTTTACCGGCAAAGGGATGTTCGCCTCCATGGCCTATCTGGTGGTGGAGTACGACGGCGGCAAGCAGAAGCAGTGCAACTTCAAGGATGAGCGGGACGTGGACGCCCTGCTGGACGTTCTGGCCAAAGAGCAGCCGCAGATCAAGCGGCTGAGCGCGGCAGGTGAGCAGACCGTGCAGAAGAAGGAGGCCGAAAAGGCCGCCCGCAAGCTGCCGGAGCTGACGAAAGACGCCGAGCACAGCCTGACGGTGCTGCGCCGGGCAAAAGAGTATCTGGAAGCTAAGCCAGAGATCTCGGATGAGCTGAGCGCCGCCGAGCGCCGCAAGCGCGCCCAGCTGCAGAGCAAGCCGGTGTACCGCTATGTCGCATTGGCCATCTTCCTGTTCGGCCTTGTGGCCGCAGCCTACGGCCTCTATGCCATCACGAACCATGTGGGCAATTACGGCATCTACTTTGCGCTGTTCGGCTTTGCGGCCATCTTCCTCTTTTCCAGCTACAACATGCTGCCCACCGCCCGCAACAACCACAGCGCCATCATGAAGCGGGCCGACCGGGCCGAGCAGGCCGCAGCGGACTATGTGAAGCGCTACCCGAACGGTGCGTTCCCGGTGCCGAGCTATTACGCACACCCGACCGTCCTCAAGCAGATGATGGACGCCATCGAAGAGGGCCGCGCCGTCACCGTGCCGGAGGCGCTGGAGGCTGTCAAGGCCCGCCTGAAGGCGCTGAACGCCGACGTTCAGGTCGAGCAGGAGGAATACGACGAAGTCGTCCTCATCAAGGCGATGTTCCTGAACCACCAATACGCATAAGAGAACCAACGAAAGCTCCTCGTTTCCGGGGAGCTTTTGTTGTGCCAAACTTCTTGCACTGCGCAGAAGGTCGGTTTATAATGAGGACAGAGAGCAGGTTTGAAAACACGAGGAGGTCTTGATATGAAGGATATGGTCACGCTGGGCAGCACCGGCATCACGGTGAACAAGAACGGCTTTGGTGCCCTGCCCATCCAGCGCATCGCCCAGGAGGACGCCGTCCATCTGGCCCGCAAGGCTTACAAGGCGGGCATCCGCTTCTTTGATACCGCCCGCGCCTACACCGACAGCGAGGTCAAGCTGGGCGAGGCGTTCGACGGCATCCGCAGCGATGTCTACATTGCCACCAAGACGGCGGCGGAAACCGCAGAGGATTTCTGGAAGGATCTGCATACCTCCCTGAAGAACCTGCGCACCGACTACATTGACATCTACCAGTTCCACAACCCGGCCTTCTGCCCCCGGCCCGGAGACGCCTCCGGCCTGTACGATGCCGCACTGGAAGCGAAGGCCAAGGGCCTGATTCGGCACATCGGCATCACCAACCACCGCCTGACCGTGGCGAAGGAAGCCATTGAAAGCGGTCTGTACGAGACGCTGCAGTTCCCGTTCAGCTACATCTCCGGCCCGCAGGAACTGGAACTTGTGGAACTCTGCAAGGAGAAAAAGATGGGCTTCATCGCGATGAAGGGCCTGTCCGGCGGCCTCATCACCAACAGCGCCGCCGCCTATGCCTTCGAGGCCCAGTACGACGGCGTCCTGCCCATCTGGGGCGTCCAGCGGGAGACTGAGCTGGACGAGTTCCTCTCTTACATCAACGACCCGCCCCGGATGAACGATGAACTGCGGGCCGTCATCGAGAAGGACCGCGCTGAACTGTGCGGCGATTTCTGCCGGGGCTGCGGCTACTGTATGCCCTGCCCGGTGGGCATCGAGATCAACGACTGCGCCCGCATGAGCCTGCTCCTGCGCCGGTCGCCTGCGGCGGCCCATCTGAGCCCGGAGGGCCAGGCCAAGATGAAGAAGATCGAGGACTGCCTGCACTGCAACCAGTGCCGGAAAAAGTGCCCCTATGGTCTGGATACGCCCGCGCTGCTGGCCCGCAACTACGAGGACTATAAGCGGGTGCTGGCGGGAGAAGTAAAGGTGCAATGAAACAAAAAAGGCAGATGCCGCATCGAACGGCATCTGCCTTTTCTTATGTCTGAACGGTTTACAGCGACGCAGGGACCGGCTCCCGGAAGATCTTCATGGCCTGCTTGTAGCAGTGGACAAAGTAGACGATCTCCGCCAGAGCGGTCAGTGTCCAGGAGCAGGGGTAGAGCAGATAAAGCGAAGGGATGGTGTGGAAGTGGGCAAAGATGGTGTACACCCAGATGACGCGGAAGACGCAGGAACCCAGGATGACGATGACGGTGGGCACGACGGTCTTGCCCAGGCCGCGGGAGGCGGCGATGGTGCAATCCATAAAGGCCGAGATGCAGTAGGCCAGACCCATGACGCCCACACGCTTCATGCCGGCGTCGATGACGGCCGGCTCGGTGGTGAAGAGGGCCAGGAACTCGCGGCCGAACACGAACAGGCTGCCGCCCAGCAACAGGCCCACACCAAAGGAATAGCCCAGCGCGATGAAGTAGCTCTTCTTCACGCGGTCTGGCTTGCCTGCGCCGTAGTTCTGGCTCATGAAGCTGGCACAGGCCATGTAGAAGGCGGCCATGCAGTCGTAGATGAGGTTGTCGGCGTTGGCGGCGGCGGAGTTGCCCTTGACCATGAGGGAGTCGAAGGAGTTGACGCCTGCCTGGATGAAGAGGTTGGCGATGGCGAAGACGGCGTTCTGGAACCCGGCGGGCAGACCCAGCGCCAGAATGCTTCGGGTCATGGCCGGGTCGAGCCGGGCTTCCCGGAAATGCAGGGCGTAGCAGTCCTGCACCTGAGTCAGCGCGTGGAGGATGAGCGCGGCGGAAACGCATTGCGAAATGGCGCTGGCCAGCGCCACGCCCACGACATCCAGCTTGCAGACGATGACGAAGAAGAGGTTGAGCAGGATGTTCAGCACACCCGCGATGCTCAGGAAGTACAGCGGCTTTTTGGTGTCGCCGATGGCGCTGAAGATGGCGTTGCCAAAGTTGTAGAGCGCCAGTGCGGGCATACCGAGGAAGTAGACCCGTAGGTAGAGGATGGCACCGGGCAGCAGGTCTTCCTTGGTGTTCAGCAGCCGCAGCAGGGCGGGGGAGCCCAGCAGACCCACGAACAGCAGCACCACACCGGCGATGAGGCTGACCACCAGCGCCGAGTGAACGGTGCGGCGGACGTCATCGGTGTGCCTGGCTCCATAGAAGCGGGCCACCAGCACGTTGATGCCGTTGCTCAGGCCGATGAGAAAACCGGTGAACAGAGTGACGAAGATGCTCGTGGAGCCCACTGCACCCAGCGCCGTGGAGCCGGCGAACCGGCCCACGACCGCGACGTCCGACATGTTGAACAGCACCTGCAGCAGGTTGGACAGTGCCAGCGGCAGGCTGACCAGAAGGATCTGCTTGGCCAGAGGGCCTTCCGTCAGCGATTTGGTGTTTGACTTCATAACTTGATGATTCCTTTTCCTGATCCGAAACTGTGCCCGCGCACACCGGGGCACAAGCTCTATTATAAGGCACGGCGGCGCTTTTGCAAGATGGAAAACCCAAAAAGCAGAGGTGAATTTTTTACGCGCCGCCCGATGATTTTTCAGAAGGATGCTTCGGATGCGGAAATTGGGCCGACAAGGGCGAAGATTTCTATTTGCAATTTCTGTCCGGCTGTGCTATACTACCTTATACTGAATCCATTCAGAAGATGTGCGATCGTAGCTCAGCTGGATAGAGCGTTCGGCTCCGACCCGGAAGGCCAGAGGTTCGAATCCTCCCGGTCGCACCAAGGACTGCTGCACAGGTTTTGTGCAGCAGTCCTTTTTATTTATTTTGTCGAATCCATCTTGCAAAAGCGGCACAGTGCCTTATAATAGAGGCTGTGCCCCGGTGTGCGCGGGTACGGTTAGGATGTATAGGATAAAGGGAAAAAAGAGTATGAGTTCTCAAACGAATACGCTGACGGAAGGCCCTCTGGCCAAACAGATCTTTCTGGTCAGTCTGCCGCTGGCGCTTTCCAACCTGCTGCAGGTGCTGTTCAATATGTCGGACGTGGCGGTGGTGGGGCGCTTTGCCGGTTCCACGGCGCTGGGCGCTGTGGGCTCCACCAGCACGCTGGTGACCCTGTTCACCGGCTTTCTCATCGGCCTGAGCAACGGCATCAACGTGCTGGTGGCGCGTTTTTACGGCGCGCGCCACCCCAAGGACGTGGAAAAGACCGTCCACTCGGCAGCCATCATCAGCGCCATTGCCGGTGTGGCGTTGCTGCTCATCGGCCTGCTGGGCTCTCCCGCCATGCTGCGGCTGCTGAACACCAAGGAGGATCTGCTGCCCGGCGCGATCTTGTATCTGCGGGTGTATTTTCTGGGTATGCCGGCGCTGGCGCTGTACAACTTCGGCAACGCGGTGTTCAGCTCCATCGGCGACACCAAAAAGCCGCTGATGTATCTGTCCATTGCCGGTGCGCTGAACATTCTGCTGAACCTGTTCTTTGTCATCGTGTGCGATCTGAGCGTGGTGGGCGTGGCGCTGGCCAGTGCCATCAGCCAGTGCGTTTCCGCATTTCTGATCCTACGGGCGCTGACCCGGGTGCAGGACTGCTACGCGCTGGACCCGCACAAATTGCAGCTGGACCCGGTGCAGGCCAAGAGCATCCTTGCGCTGGGTGTGCCCGCCGGGCTGCAGAACGCTATTTTTGCCATTGCCAACCTGTTCATTCAGGCAGGTGTCAACTCCTTTGACTCTTTGATGGTCAAGGGCAACAGCGCTGCTGCCAATGCGGACGGCCTGATTTATGATTGCATGGCGGCCTTCTACATGGCCTGCGCCAGCTTTATGAGCCAGAACTACGGCGCGGGACGGCCTGACCGGGTGAAGAAGAGCTACTTCATCAGTCTGGGCTACTCCTTCGGCGTGGGGCTTGTGCTGGGCGCGGCGCTGTTCTTCTGCGGGCCGGCCTTCCTTGCGCTGTTCACCACCGAAGCCGCCGTTATCGACGCCGGCATGAAGCGGGTGGCTGTGATGGCCTTTGCCTACTGCGTCTCCGCCTTTATGGACTGCACCATCGCCGCCTCCCGCGGGCTGGGCAAGACGGTGGTGCCCACCGTCATCGTGGTGCTGGGCTCCTGCGTGTTCCGGGTGATCTGGGTGTACACCATCTTTGCCCACTTCCACACCATCCCGGCGCTGTACCTGCTGTATCCGTGCAGCTGGATACTGACCGCGCTGGCAGAGATCGCCTATTTCGCCAAGTGCTACAAGCGTGCAATGGCCATCTTCCGCAAACCCGCGGCGGTGTAAGAGAGCGATTTGGAATGCGCGCCGCGTTCGCTTTGCGCATATTCAGCGGAAGAATGATTTTTAATTTCGGGATACCGGAGCGTCTGCGGACGCTCCGGTATCCCTTTTTTCACGGGAGGGGACATAAAGGCAAACTGCATTTGCCGCGCTTGTTTCCTGCGGAAGCAGTCGCGCTGCGGGCAAGCTTTTTGTAGTTTTCAGCGGACTGAGCTGAAGCTCTTGATTGTATTGCCTGCAAAAATATGCTACAATAAAAACACCGCCCAAGGGCGGTGAACTGGTGCTGATTGCATAAAGGTGGTCTAGCTTCCTCCGGCAAGCTTCCGGGGGCTGTGAAACCTTATTGTTTTGTTCCCCCGGACGCAAACGCGAAAGGGGGGATGCTGCATGACGATGGACAACGTCTTTCAACTGTTCATCCTGATCGGAGGGACAGTCGGGGTCACGTTTACGATCTCATGGGCGATCTTTCAGGAGATCCACAACAATAAGAAATGACCGCCCCTGTCTACCAAACCGTGGCGGTCATTCTTATGATTAACTGAACCGGTTGGGAGCTGGCCATTGCAGTCAGCACCTTTTCCATTTCAAGTATACCCAGTTTCGGCAGGGATGTCAAGGGCACTTTGCACGACACTGTGTCGTTTCTGAACAGGGCGCAAACTCTCGCTCCTGCACGCAAAAGGGCTGCTGCACGGTTTGTGCAGCAGCCCTTTGTTTATGCTTTTGTCAGGGGTCAGAGCGCAGCTCAGATCTCCTTCTTCAGGGTCTCGCCCATGATGTAGCCGTAGGTCAGAGCAGCGTCGAAGCCCATGCCGTACTGCTTGGCGTCCTTCTCCTCGATGGAGCCGCAGACGTCACCGGCAGCGTACAGGCCGGGGATGGCCTTCTTGTCCTCGGTCAGGACGTGGCAATCGGTGTCGATGGCCAGACCTGCGGTGGTCAGGTAGAAGGTGGGGTCCACGCGGATGGCCCACAGACCGTCGCGGGTCTCAATGTAGGGGCAGTTGCGGCGGCCGAACTCATCGGGCTCGCCAGCCAGAGCGGCGGCGTTGTTTGCCTCGATGGCGTCTGCCAGATTGGGCAGGTTCAGCTCCTCGGAAGCCTTTTCCACGCTGTCGTAGTGCACAGCCTCGCCCTTCTCGAACATGGCAACGTAGCCGTTGAAGCCGTAGGCCTCGCTGTCGCGCAGCTTGACGGCAGAGGACTCGTCGAACACATAGTAGAAGGTATCGCCGTTGTCCTTGTTCAGCTTTGCCTTGGCCATGGTGTAGTGGTTATCGGAGACGATGTTGCCGATGTTGTCGCCCTTGATGTTGACCATGATGCCGGGGGCAGACTGGTGGATGAAGGCCAGCTCGAACTTGCTCTTGTAGCTGGACAGGAAGGCGGGCAGAGCGCGGTTCTCGCACTCCACATAGCCGCCGGCGTCGATACCCATCTGGATGCCCTCGCCGGTCATGCTGGAAGCGCAGTTGAAGAAGAAGTCGGCGTAGTCGGGGCTGTACTTCTTCAGCATTTCGGGGTTCTTGGCAAAGCCGCCGGAAGCAAGGCAGACCGCCTTGCCACGCAGGGTGTAGCTTGCGCCGTTCTCGCCCTTGGCGTGGAAGCCCACAACACGGCCGCTCTCGTCCTTGATCAGGTCGGTGACGCTGGTGGAGTAGATGATCTTGCCCTTCTCGTACTTCTCCACGCGCTGTGCCATGAACATCATGGCATAGCCTGCGCCGCCCTCGTAGCAGCCGGGTGCCAGATACGGGGTGGAAGCGCCGTACTGGGTAGCGCTTTCGTAGTTGCCCATGGTGTTGAAGCCGATGCCGATGCCTGCCATCCAGTCCACCAGATCGCCGGCGACGGTGTACTGCTTGGTCATGTAGGGCATTTCACCGTTGAAGAACTCGGTGCGGTGGTACTTCTCCATGCTCTGCCAGAAGTTCATCATGCCCTCCAGCGTGCCCATGGCAGAGCTGCGGAAGCTGCCGTCCACATCGTAGTTGTACTGCAGCTTGGAACCTGCGGTGGCAACGCCGCCGTAGGTCATGGACATGGAGCCGCCGGGGATATCGCGCTTCTCCACCAGAATGACGCTGTAGCCGGCCTCCAGCAGGCGGCAGGCGCAGGTCAGGCCGGAGGTGCCGGCACCCATGATGACGACATCAGCCTCTTCCTCGATGACCTCGTTGGAAGCTGCGATGGTGACTTCCTTGGAGAAGTCGTCCACGTTATAGCCAGCCAGCTCGATGGCCTCCTTCACGGCTGCCTTGACAGCCATAGAGGTGATGGAGGAGCCGCGCAGGTTGGGCACGTTGACGCTCTGGTGCTCTACGATAGCGGCAGGGATGCGGGAGCAGGCGTAGTTGCCGATGCCGATGGTCTCCTCGTGAGACAGCACCTCACAGGCAGTGATCTTGCCGTCAAAGAAGGTGGTGGCTACGTGCACCCAGCTTTCGTGACCCATAGCCTTGGTGACGTACTTGCCGTCCACCGGGGAGGAGGGCTTGGTCACAGCGGAGGAAGCAGCAGAGGAAGCTGCGGAGGAAGCGGGAGCACTGGTGGTGCTGGAAGCGGAGTTGCCGCAGGCGGTCAGCAGACCGGCAGCAGCTGCGCCCATGGTGCCCACAGCGGCACCGCGCATAAAGTTGCGACGAGAGATCTTAGCCATAAGGTTCGCCTTTCTTTTTCTTTTCTCTTCTTTTTTGCGTTTTTCCTGTTCCTTCGTGCATTTTGAACATTGATACGATTATAGCAAAGTTTCGTTCCAGTGTGAAATACAAATTTGCATCCTCATTTATCAAATCTCTTTATAAATCACTTTCTCTTTACGGCCTGTCAGCAATCCTGTATAATAAAGATGACCATCTTTTTACCCAAGGAGGGGCGCCGTTCTATGACGATTTACCAGTTGGAGTGCTTTATTGCCGTAGCGGAGGAGCTGAATTTCAGCGCCGCCGCCGAGCGGCTGTTCACCACCCAGCCCGCCATCACCTACCAGATCAACGCGCTGGAAAAGGAGACCGGGCTGCACCTGTTCGAGCGCACCACCCGCCGCACCAAGCTGACCGCCGCCGGGCAGTCCTTTTATCTGGACATGGTGCAGATGACCAGCTTTGGCAGGCAGGCGCTGAAAAAGGCGCAGGATATTCAGGAAGCCGACCGCTCCCGCCTGACGGTGGGTCTGCGGCAGCTGTTCGACTACGGCACTTTTTCCAGCATTCTTGCCGAGTTCCAGCACCAGTTCCCCAACGCCTGTGTGGACGTTGTGCCGCAGGACAACCGCCGCCCGCTGGAACAGCTGCGCTCCGGGCAGCTGGACATCGGCTTTTTCTACGCCACCGAGCACTCCCGCGACCGGGATATCTCCTTTACGCCCCTGTTCTCGCTGGGGTATCATGTGCTGATGAACCCCAACTCTCCCCTTGCCGACCGGCGGGCGCTGCATCTGGCCGACCTGAAAGGACAGAGCGTGGTGTCCTCCGGCGCGTTCGACAACTTTCTGTCCGCCTGTCAGGGACCTTCGCTGGAGCAGCTGGCGCAGGTGGGGGTGGATTGCAGCAAGATCTCTCCCAGCTTTGAGGGTGCGCTGATCATGATCCAGATGGGCACTGCCATGTCCATCGTGCCCTGCCTGTCCACAGCGGTGATCCCGGGCATCGTCAAGGTGCCGCTGCTGGATTTTCCCCCGGTGACGGTGGAGATCGCCGCCATGCGCCACGCGCCCCGGCTGGAGGTGCAGTCCTTTATCGAGATTGCCAAGCAGAAGTACGCCCATCCCCACGACCCGCTGCTGATGGAGACGCTGATTTAAACCCCCTCAGGCGCTAATGCGCCAGATTCCCCCTTTTGTCACCTGCGGTGACATCTTCCCCCGGCGCGGGGAAAGTCGGCCCTCAAGGGGGCGCCTTTTGGTATAACGGAAAAGTTTCCCGTGAAAAAGCACAAAGCCGGACAGTCTACGGACTGTCCGGCTTTGTGTCATCACAAGGTTTTACTGATAATCGTGGTTGAGGAACAGGGCCTTGATGACCACCACCTCGTCGTATTCCTCCTGCTCCACCTGCACGTCCGCGTTCAGGCTCTTCAGGCGCGCCTTCACCGCATCCAGTGCTTCCGGCACGGTGACGGCGTTGCCTTCCTCGATAGCGTCCATCATCCGCTTGAGCACGATGGGGTGGGCGTACCAGCTTTTCACCGGGAATGCCCCGTGGGGGTAGTGCTTGACATACTCTGCCATGGAGGCTTCCGCCTTGTCCGCACGCTTCATGATGGCGTTGTTGTTATTGTGGGCGGTGGGCAGCATATTGTAGCTGGAAAACAGGAAGATGGCGGCAAAGCCGAACAGCGCAAAGTACACACCGTAGCTGCCGGTGTGGCTGAACACGGAATACAGACCGTAGGCTGCCGCCGCAACGCCCAGCACAAAGATGGCCAGCGCCACATAGCGGTACACCGGCTTGCTTTGCAGCTGCGCACGCTTGCGGCGCTGGGCAGCGCTCAGCTCCGCAGAAAGCTCCGGCTTTGCGTCCAGATAGTCCTTTGCCCGGCGCAGCACGGTAAGGCTGTGCTGTGCGTCCTCGGAAAGCTCCGGCAGCTTGCGGGCGGCCTTTTCGGCAGCCTTTTTCTCCAGCGCCTGCTCTCCGGCGGCGCTCAGCAGATGCAGCTGCGGCTGCTCCTTGGCAAGCACTGCCAGCAGGGCGTCCACGTCCCGCTCGTCTTTGAAGTTGCACTGCTTCTGCTTGCCGCCGTCGTACTCCACCACCAGATACGCCATGGAGGCAAACACGCCCTTGCCGGAAAAACCGCCGGAGCTCATAGCCACCCGCTTGAACACCCGGGTGATGCTGCCGTAAGGCAGATAATAGCGGCGGTCGATGTAAAAGCTGTTCAGGTACAGCGCCTTTTTGCCTACGCCGCAGGGGCCGATCTTCCGGCAGGCTTTTTTGTCTGCCTCCAGCTCCTGCGGGTCAAGCTTTGCCATGCCCAGCTGTGCGGGTTTGAAAATCATGGGTAGTTCCCTTCTTTGCTTTAAATTCTACGCCCCTATTTTCCCACGGGGCAGGGGCAATTGCAAGCCTTGATTTTTAAAAAACAGCGCCCGCCGCTGTACGGTCAGGCAGCGGCGGGCGCAGGTTACTTACGGAAATATGGAGCCGTCAGTTCCTTATGCCTTAGAAGCAGCGTGCTTCTTGGTAGCATGGAGGAACAGAGCCAGCATTGCGATGGCAAAGACGATGCCGATGGGGTAAGCAACGGCGGTGTTGTAAGCCACCAGCTTGCCATCCGCATAGGTGTTGATCATCTTGCCCAGGCACTCGGGAGCCAGCACGAAGTAGGTGCAGGACACAGCGCTCATGAAGGTTGCAGGCACGGCGGTGATCCAGAAGTTCTTCTTCTCCTTGAACAGGTACATGGAAGCAGCCCACAGGACGATCATAGCCAGCGTCTGGTTGGTCCAGCTGAAGTAACGCCAGATGACGGTGTAGTTGATGAAGCCCAGTGCGTTGCCGATGCCAAGGAAGGCACCAACGCCCAGCACGGGGATGCACAGCTTCAGGCGGTTTGCGTAGCTGTCCTGATCGATCTTGAGCCAGTCGGACAAGGTCAGACGAGCGGAACGGAAGGCGGTATCACCAGAGGTGATGGGGCAGATAACGACACCGATCATAGCCAGTGCCACGCCAACCTTACCCATGGTCTTGAGGCAGACGTCGTAGATAGCGGCAGACTGACCGGCAGCCAGAGCCTCGGCCAGACCGACCATCTTGCCGTCGGTAATGGTGTACAGTGCGCAGCCGGCAGCAGCCCAGATCAGAGCGATGATGCCCTCGCTGACCATTGCACCGTAGAATACGAAGTGACCCTGCTTCTCACTCTTCATGCAGCGAGCCATCAGAGGCGACTGGGTGGAGTGGAAGCCGGAGATAGCACCACAGGCAACGGTGATGAACATGAAGCTCCAGATAGGAGTGTTGGAGGGGTGCATATTGCCAAAGTTTGCCCAGATCTCGGGGATGGTGTAGGCGGGGTTGGTAAAGATACCAAAGATAACGCCCACAGCCATGATGATCAGGCAGATGCCGAACAGGGGGTAGATCTTACCGATGATGGCATCAATGGAGATAAAGGTTGCGATGAAGTAGTACACCAGAATGATGATCAGCCAGAACAGAGTGGTGGTCATCACACCGGACATACCGCCGTTCTTGCACAGGGTAACGATCAGACCTGCGGGGCCGACAGCGAACACGGTACCGACCATGATCAGCAGCACCACAGAGAACACACGCATGATGTTCTGCATCACGGGGCCCAGATAGCGGCCGGTGACCTCGGCGATGGAAGCGCCGTCGTTGCGCTCGCTCATCATGCCGGAGAAGTAGTCATGTACGCCGCCGGCAAAGATGGTGCCGAAGGTGATCCACAGGAACACCACGGGACCCCACAGAGCACCCTGCAGTGCACCAAAGATGGGACCCAGACCTGCAATGTTCAGCAGCTGGACGAGGAACAGCTTCCACTGGGGCATCACAACGTAGTCAACGCCATCGTTGATGCGCACAGCAGGAGTTTCGCGGTCGTCCGGTCCGAACGTGTTGTCCACGATCTTACCATAGACAAAGTAGCCTACGATTAGGAGCGCCAGACACAGTAAGAAACTAATCATACCAGAAACCTCCTTTTGAATTTCAGCCGCCGACAGCTTATGCCATACTGCGGCTATGACCGATCTCTGGCTTCATGTTAACACCTTTTTCATAATTGTGTTAATATTTTTTAGGTATAGTTCCCATATCAAAAAGTATATGGCCGCTTATTTTGTTTGTTTATTTAAACTTGCATTTTATATTGATAATTCGTTTTAATTTGCTCTGTTGTTTCTCAAAAACATTCTTCTAGGAACGGTCAAAAGCGTCCTCGCCAAACTTTGCGCCGCCTTTTTGTGCACTTTGCTTAATCGTTTGCGATTTTCTCCCCAAAACGTGGGATTTGGGACGAAAAGAAGGGAAATCCGCCCTCTCAGGCGCTCCCGAGGGAACTCCCCCAGTCGCCTACGGCGACAGCCCCCTCGGAGATGGGGCCTTTGGCATAGCGGCACAGTTCCAGGCTGAAGCACAAAGCTTGCGGGCGCGCCAGAGGCTCCCTCTCAGAGGGAGCTGGCAAAGCCGTCAGGCTTTGACTGAGGGAGTTCGTTCCAAACCCCACCTGTGAAAAAGGGCTAGCGGAGCGTCCGCAGACGCTCCGCTAGCCCGAAAATAAAAATAATTCTTCCGCTAATGATGCGCAAAGCACACGCGGCGCGCATTTCAAATCTTCTTCCACCCGCTGTCCTTGATGGTGGCATCCGCCTGCTTGTGCAGCAGCTGCACAAACAGCTGCTCCTCCGGCTGCAGGGGTTCCCGCTCCGGGTACACCAGCACGTCCCGCATCTGCTGCTTTTGCGCCGGGCAGCTGTGCAGCGCCAGATGGTACTGCTCCAGCGCGCGCTGCGGCATGGGGGACGACCACATATAGGCCGTGGGCAGATTCTGCAAAATGGAGAACTGGCTGCACCGCTCGTACACATGGATGCGGCGGTTGGGGTTTACCTCCCAGCGGGAAGCGGTGCTCTCGTCCCCGGGCAGATGGGTGTCGCCGTGCAGCACCTCGATGTAATCGTTCAGTTCGTCAAGGTTCTGCACCTGACGCTGTGCCAGCGGGCTGTCCTGACTGGTGAGCAGCAGGTAGGAAAACTCCATGATAGGCTCCTGCCGCAGGCCGTGGCGCTGACAGTAGCGCAGATAGTAGTCCTCGTCCTCGGCGGCGTAGCGCAGCAGCGCCATGTGGTAGCCCTGCCGCAGCACAAAGTCCAAGGCTTCAATGGCACCGCTCTCCCGGATATGTGCCCGCAGCTGCTCGCTGCGGGCTGCCTGCTGCAAAAAATCCACCGCCGCGTAGGAGGCGTAGGTGGCATGGGTCAGCACCACCCGCAGCTCGGCGCAGCTGCGCTGCTGATGCGCCTCCTGCTTCAGCTCGTCCACCTGCTGCAGCACCCGCTGCGCCTGCGCGATGAACCGCTTGCCCTGCTCGGTGGGGATCATGCCTGTGGAGGAGCGCTCGAAAATGCGCACCCCGTATTCCTCTTCCAGATTTTTCAGCGCCTTGCTGACATTGGGCTGCGCCGCGTACAGCTGCTTTGCCGCCGCCGACACCGACCCCCATTTCATGATGGCTACCAGATACCGCAGTTCCGTAATATTCATGAACCCCTCCGCGTGGTTTGCAGTCATAATCGTATTGTAACAATTTCTCCGCGCCGCTGTCAAGCGGGGGAGTTTTTTTGCCCTCAGCCGCCGGGCGGCGGGACGATTTGACGATTTAGAATGCGCTCCGCTTCGCTCTGCGCATAATCAGCGGAATTTGATTTTTATATTTGTGTTCCAGAAACGCCTGCGGGCGTTTCTGGAACACTTTTTCACCAGAGGGGTCGTAAAGATGAACGGCAGCTGCCCTTTTTGCGTCTCTTCCAGCGCCTATACTTGATATTATAGCAGTAATACATGTACCTATATTCTGACCCATTATAATTGGTATTGCGTTTCCGAATTTAATAGCACCCGTAACACACAACGCCTGAAGTATACCTACGGAAGCAGATGAAGACTGTATGATAGCAGTTACGCCTGCACCTATTAAGAGTCCGAGTATTGGGTTAGAAAACTTAGTAAGAAGACTTGTAAATTCAGGAACGTCAGCCAAAGGCTTAACAGCTCCGCTCATTGTATCCATTCCGAACATAAGTATTGCAAAACCTATAAGAATACTTCCTATATTTTTCTTCTTATCCTTTTTGGAAAACATAATCATGCATATTCCGATAAGAGCCAAAACCGGTGAAAATGACGTCGGCTTAAGCAGTTGCATGAAAAATCCGTTTCCTTCAATAGCTGTAAGGCTGAGGAGCCATGACGTTACGGTAGTACCTATATTAGCTCCCATAATTATTCCGATAGCCTGATTAAGTTTCATAATACCGGAATTTACAAAACCTACTACCATTACTGTCGTAGCAGATGAAGACTGTATTACAGCCGTTACTCCCGCACCGAGAAGTACCGCCATTATACGATTTTTTGTCAGTTTCTCAAGAACCCGTTCTAATTTACCGCCCGAAAGTTTTTCAAGGCCTCCGCCCATTATATGCATTCCGTATAGG